>ULQX01068524.1_pt1 | contig 16724 bp, 17 predicted proteins | sample 1954941 | NCBI WGS metagenome assembly ULQX01 (sample SAMEA4835667, study PRJEB28245) | human gut metagenome | biome: gut microbiome; material: fecal sample | place: Denmark | collected 2008
TTTGGAATTTCTTTGGTTCTTTCTTTGTAAAGAAAGAACACCCGCCCTCCCCCTTACTTCGCTCTTGCCTCGTGCATCGCATTGATGCGCTTGCGCCAGAGGCGCGGGGCAAAAAGGGCCAGCATCGGGTAGAGCTCCAGACGGCCCGCCAGCATGTCAAAGGCCAGCAGCAGCTTGGCCGGAGCGGAGAAATCCGCAAAGCTGCCCATCGGGCCGACCATCTCAAGGCCGGGACCGACGTTGTTCAGGCAGGTCGCGACGGATGTAAACGTCGTCACCAGATCGAACCCGTCCAGCGAGAGCAGCAGCACCGACAGTGTCAGCAGCAGCATATAAATGTTGAAATAGTTGTGCACACCGCGCAGCGTCTTTTCGTCCAGCGGTTTGCCCTCAAAGCGGACCGTCGTCACGGCATGGCTGTGCAGCATCTTGTTCAGGTCCTGCCGTGCCGCCTTGAAAAGGATGATGACGCGCGATACTTTCAAGCCGCCCGCCGTCGAGCCCGCGCATGCGCCCACAAACGTCAGGATCACGATCACGATGCGGGAGTAGGTCGGCCAGAGGTTGAAGTCCGCCGTGGCATAGCCGGTGGTCGTGACGATGGACGACACCTGGAAGAACGCCGTGCGCAGCGCCGTACCGACACTGTCGTACATACTCGCGATGTTTGCCGTGATCGTCAGCGTCGAGAACGCGACGATGCCTAAGTAGACGTGCATCTCCTCGGAGGCGAACGCCTCACGAAAATGACGCAGCAGCAGGAAATAATACAGGTTAAAGTTAATGCCGAACAGCAGCATGAACACGCCGATGACGATCTCAAAATACGGGCTGTTGTACGCGCCGACGCTCAGCGCCTTATTGCTGAAGCCGCCCGTGCCTGCCGTGCCGAACGCATGAATGAGCGCGTCAAACAGCGGCATGCCCCCCGCGCAGAGCAAAATCGTCTCGATGACGGTCATCACGAAGTAGATCGCGTACAAAATCTTCGCGCTGTCGCTCAATTTGCTGGAAATTTTTCCGCAGGTCGGGCCGGGGACCTCGGCGCGCATCAGGTGCATGGCACGGCCATCGGTCATGGGCAGCACGGCCATGGCAAAGACCAGCACGCCCATGCCACCGATCCAGTGGGAAAAGCTGCGCCAGAACAGCGTGCCGTGGCTCAGCGCCTCGACGTCGGTCAGAATTGTCGAGCCTGTCGTCGTAAAGCCCGAGACCGTCTCAAAAAAAGCATCGGCAAAGGACGGTATCTCGCCGGAGATGACAAACGGCAGTGCGCCGAAAACCGACATCAGCACCCAGACAAGCGCCACGATGGCCAGGCCGTCGCGGGCGTAAATTTTCGTGTTTTGGGGGGTGCGCAGGCTGGTTATCAGGCCCAGCGCCAGCACGATCAGCGCCGGCCACAGGAAGGAAAGCGCAACGCTCCACTCGCCGTAGATGGCGGCGCAGCCCATGGGAAAGAGCATGAGGGCTGCTTCGATCAGGAAGATGCGCCCCAGCACAAACCCTACCATTTTATAGTTCATGGGCGCGCCCTCACTTTACAATGTCGCGCAGCGAGTGCAGCGTTGTGTCGGTGGTGACGATGACGACATCGTCGCCCTCCTGCAGGGCATCGTTGCCGGACGGGATGACCGTCTGGCCATTGCGGCGCACGATGCCCGCCACCAGCAGCCCCTTGCGCAGGGTCAGATCCTTCAGCGGTACGCCGATGAACGGCAAACCCGGCGCAACGTTGAATTCCAGCGCCTCCACGCGCCCGCCCACCAGACGGTGCAGCGTCTTGATGTTCTCCGACTCAAAGCTGTTCTGCATGGCGCGGACGTACATGGCAATGGACTCCGACGTGACCGACGCCGTGGAGACGACGCTGTCCACCATCCCCTTGGCAGCGGCCAGCTCGGCGAAGGACTCGCGGTTGATCTTGGCCACGACCTTGCAGGAGTTTATCTGGGAGGCGTACATCGCCAGAATGATGTTTGTTTCGTCCAGGCCGGTCAGCGCCACAAAGGCGTCCATATCGGTGATGCGCTCCTCGCTCAGCAGCTCGGCATCCGCACCGTCGCCGTGGATGACCAGCACGCCGGGGAACTTCTCGCTCATCTCCTGGCAGCGGGCCGCATCGCTGTCGATGACGGTCACCCGCTTCTGGATGTCCTGCAGCTCCTTGACCAGATAGTAGGTCATCCGGCTTGCACCGACGATCATGACGTTGCTGGCCTTGGCCTTGAACAGGTTCAGCTTGCGGAAGAAGGATTCCAGATCCCGGGCCGAGGCCGTCAGGTAGATCTTGTCCCCGGCCCGCAGCGTAAACATACCCGTGGGGATGATCGTCTCGCTGCCGCGGGCAACGGCGCAGATCAGAATTTTGACCCGGATGTTGCGGTACAGGTCCGACAGCTGCAAGCCCACCAGTGGGTTGTCGTCGGCCAGGCGGTACTCGATCAGCTCAAACCGCTGGCGGCAGAACTGCTCACGCTTGATGGCAGACGGGAAACGCAGCACACGGGCGATCTCACGCGCCGTGGCTTTTTCCGGGTTGACGAACATCGACAGACCAAGGTCATCGCGCATAAAGCGCAGCTGCTTCTCATACTCCGGGTTGCGGATACGCGCAATCGTGTGCTGCGTGCCCAGCTTTTTGGCGACGAGGCAGGCCAGGATGTTGCTCTCATCACTGGACGTTGTGGCGATCAGCAGGTCTGCGCCGTCCTCAAACGCCTCCTTCTGCACGTCATAGCAGCCGCCGTTGCCGGCCAAACCGCGCACGTCATAGATATTGACAATGTCCTCGATCAGGTCAGGGTTTTGGTCGATGACGACAATGTCGTTATTTTCCGCCGTAAGCTGGGCGGTCAGGGCACGGCCAACCTTGCCGAGGCCGACGACCACGATTCTCATTCGAACGCTCCATTTCTCTTTTTCAAAGCGGGAACACATGTAGGGGCGACCATTGGTCGCCCGCGCAGCCTTATCGCTGCCCTGCGTTCCCCCATCGTTTCCTGCATGGCAAGCGGGCAGCGGGCGAGCAATGCTCGCCCCTACTAGCGCCGCGTCCGGCTATGCAAGCAAGACTTGTACAGTATTAAGCCCATTATAGCAAAGCGGGCAGAAAAAGCAATAGGACACTTTTGCGGAACGTCCAGGTTTTTTTAAAAAATCCGCAATTTTGTGCTGTGCAGGGCAAATTTTGCGTTGACAAACGCGGATTTACTTGTTATAATTAGATGCTGTGTGAAATCACACGGTTATCCTTGTCTTTTCCGTTAAAAGAGAAGGCCTAATGTCCAAAAGGAGGTGCACAGAATATGGCTAAGTACGAAACCATGATGGTTACCACCGCGAACCTCGACGAAGAGGCTTCCAACGCTCTGATCAACAAGTTCAAGAACCTGATCGCAGCGAATGGTACGATCGATTCTGTTGATGATTGGGGCAAGAAGCGTCTTGCTTACCCCATCAACGATGAGACCGAGGGTGTGTACACGGTGATCAGCTTCACCAGCGAGCCCGATTTCCCGGCTGAGCTGGACCGCGTTTTCAAGATCACCGAGGGCGTTCTTCGCAGCATGACTCTTGCTGTTGAGGAGTAAGGAGTAAACCAATGCTGAATGTTGTTGCAATCATGGGCCGCCTTGCCGCGGACCCGCAGCTGCGCCAGACTACGACGGGCAAGAACGTTGCGTCGTTCCGCATCGCCTGTGATCGCGGACGCCGTGACGCCAACGGCCAGAGTCAGGCTGACTGGCTGGATGTTGTCGCCTGGGACCGCACGGCAGAGTTTGTCTGCAAGTATTTCCAGAAGGGTTCTCTGATCGCCATTGACGGCCGTCTGCAGAGCCGCAGCTATCAGGACAAGAACGGCAACAACCGCACCGCGATTGAGATCGTGGCCAACAACGTCAACTTTGCCGCTCCCAAATCCGCAAACGCCGCACCGATGGGTGATGCCGGTTACGGCGCACCCACGGCAGCCCCCGCTCCCCGTCCCGCTGCACAGGCCGCCCCTGCGCCGAGCTATTCTGCCGGCAGCAATGACGACTTTGCACTGATCGAGGATGAGGGCGACCTGCCGTTCTAAAATCGAAAGTATCATTCTAACAAGGAGGTTTCCACAATGGCTATGGATCGTTCTTCTCGTCCGATGCATCGTGGCCGCAAGAAGGTTTGCTCCTTCTGCGTTGACCGCGTCGAGCACATCGATTACAAGGATCTGCCCCGCCTGCGCAAGTACGTGAGCGAGCGCGCCAAGATCATTCCCCGCCGTGTTACCGGTACCTGCGCTTTCCATCAGCGTGAGCTGACGGTTGCCATCAAGCGTGCCCGCTACATGGCTCTGATGCCCTACGTCAGCGACTAATCTCGCCGCGTCGGCATTGCCTGAAATGCACTGAAAAAGAGCAGTCTCTTGCGAGACTGCTCTTTTTTGTTTTGCTTCGCCTTCCCCCTGGGGCTGCGCCCGCAGGCGCGTGTCGGAGCGCAACCGCCGAAGGCGGCTCTTAGCGCGTAGACTGAAAGGTGGCCCCGCAGGGCCGGATGAGGGGCGGCGTTCCTGTGGTCACCCGTTAGCGGGGTATCACGGAAAACCTGCCCCTCATCAGTCACCTTCGGTGACAGCTTCCCCCTCAGAGGAAGCCGAATTGCTTTCTGCCGCATTCCCCGTCTGCGCCACCAGCGTGTCATCCCGCTCCCCGGCGATGCTGACGATGACAGTCACATTCTCGGTGTTTATCTTCGTTCCGGCCTTGTAGTCGGTGCTCGCCACACAGCCCGCGGCCATCGTACCGTCGTTATCCACCATGACCATCTTGTACTGGATGCCCAGCGCGTCCAGCTTTTTGCTGGCATTGGCCTGGGTAAAGCCGATGATGTCCGGCATCTCCACAAGGCTCGGGCCGCTGCTGACCGTGATCTGGATGATTTGGTCGTCCATCAGCTTCTCACTGCCCGCCGGCGGATCCTGGCTGATGACCACGCCCTGCGCCACGGTGTCGGAGCTTTGCTCCACCATCACGATGCGGTAGTCGTCGTAGGCGCTGTTGCCCTTGATGTCAGTAGTGTAGCGCAGGCCGACCAGGTTCGGCACGGTCTCGGCGGTGGTCTCCCCCGCCGTGCCGGCTGCTGTCGGCTGCGGCGTTGAGACCGGGGTGCTGTCAGCCTTGCTGCCGCCTATCAGGCTCCAGAGCAGCAGCACGACCAGAACAAAGATGACAACGAGTGACACGGCCATGATCTTGCGGGTGCTGATCTGGTTGTCCCCCTTCTCAAACATCGCGTTTGCGACATTCGGGTCGGTCAGGGCACTCATCAGCTCGGGCACGGTCTGCATCCGCTTGGCGGGGTCCAGCCGCAGCGCGCAGGCCAGCACCTGCGAGAACCATGTAGGCACACCCGCCTCAAGGCTGTGCGCCGACTCGAGGCTGTCCCGCACCTTGCGCTGGGGCGCGGCGACGGGCGTCTGCCCCGTGACCATCCTGTAGCAGACTGCGGCCAGCGCGTAAACATCGGTGTAGCGCCCGCTGAACTCGGCGGCAGAGTACTGCTCCGGCGCGGCGTAGCCCGGGTAGAGCTGGCTCTTCAGCTCGCTGCCGCCGGTGCGCAGCGCCAGCGTGCCGTAACCGGTCAGGCGGGCCGTGCCGTCGATGGGCAGCACGATGTTGTCCGGGCAGATGCCGCGGTGGATCAGCCCCGACTTGTGCAGCAGGGCCACGCCCTCCATGATGGGCTGCAGCAGCGTGCGGGCCTCGGCGGGGGTCAGCGTGCGGCTGCGCAGGTGCAGGTAATGCGACAGGGTCATGCCCTTCTCGCTCTCCTCCACGGCGTAGACCGTGTTGTTTTCCTCCATAACGTCCAGAATCGTGGACAGGCCGGTGGCCGGGGTCAGGTTTTTCAGGTCGTCGTACAGGTCCTTGAAGTCCATCCGGCTCGTCTTGAACAGGACCTCCTTCTCCTCCTTGGGCATCAGCGCACCGTCGGCGCTGCGGCCATTGCAGAGTGTGACCGGAAAATATTCCTTGATGAGGACGAATTTCTTTTCGTCGTTCAGCACGCCGCGGTAGGCAAGACCGTCACCGTCGGCGCTCAAATAGGTGCCCACCGTGTACCTGCCGCCCAGCTGGGTGCCCAGAGGCAGCGCGCCCTCGGGGTTGCGGTTTTCCAGCGAACGTCCGCAGTGGGGGCACTCGCCGCGGTACCCGCCATCCAGCGGCTGCAGGCAGTGCGGGCAAAGGAGTTTTGGCATAGTAACGCTCCTTTTCAATTAAAAACATGCTTGTAGGGGCCGGACATGTCCGGCCCTGAACTTTGCGGCAGCCCGAAAATCTCGGGTCATTTCTACGCTGCGGGCCGGGCATGCCCGGCCCCTACCGTTCTGCCGTACAAAAAAAGAGAGCAAAAGTCGCCCTTCACTCTCTTTTGGCATTCTTGTGGTTTAGCGATCCAGGTCTTCCTCGTTCTCGAGGGTGTGCCAGGCGTTCTGGACATCATCATCGTCGTCCAAGGCGTCCAGCAGCTTGCCCATCTGGACGAGCTGATCGGGGTCGGTCAGCACGGTGGTGGTGGAAGGCACCTGCGCCACGTCGGCGGAAATGAACTTGTAGCCCTTCTTTTCCAGCGCGTCGCAGACGGCGGTGAAGTTCTCGGGGCTGGTGGTGACCTCGGCGGCGTCCTCGCCTGCATCGAAGTCATCGGCACCGGCGTCCAGCGCATCCATCATCAGCTCATCGGGGTCCTTGTCCTCGAGATCGACGACGATGACGCCCTTCTGGGTGAACATGAAGCCGACGCAGCCCATCTGGCCCAGGTTGCCGCCGAACTTGTCAAAGTAATGGCGCATATTGGCCGCGGTGCGGTTGCGGTTGTCGGTCAGGGTCTCGACCATGACGGCGATGCCGCCGGGGCCGTAACCCTCATAGGTGATTGCCTCATACTCGGTCTTGTCGCCGCCCTCGGCGCGCTTGATAATGCGCTGGATGTTATCGTTGGGCACGCTGTTGGCCTTGGCCTTGGCAATCAGAGCCGCCAGCTTGGAGTTGGAAGCGGGGTTGCCGCCGCCCTCCTTAACGGCCACGGCGATCTCGCGGCCAATCTTAGTGAAAACCTTGGCGCGGGCGCCGTCGGTCTTTTCTTTTTTACGCTTGATGTTATTCCATTTGCTATGTCCGGACATGGAAAAATCCCCCTAATTTGTATTCACACAGGCAACGGCATTGCAGCCGATAATTACCAGTAAATTATTATAGCACAACAAATCGTTCTTTTCAAGAGGGGCCGCCCGCTTTATTGCAGATTGCGCAGGCCCTTCGGGTAATGGTTTTTGATGCGTCCGCCGCTGACCTTGCCGCCGCCGAGCGGGAACCCGTCTACGAGCACGGCGCACCAGCCGTTTTGCGCGGTGGCGGCGTCAATCTCCTCGCCCCGCAGCCAGGCGGCGGTGCGCGGGTCGGTGAGCGTCAGTTCCTCGCGATTCGTGCACTGTGCGCCGTAGGCCATGAAAAGCGCATGGGCGGGCTGGAACCGCTTTTTCAGCACGCTGCCCGCCAGAACGCCGCCGCGCACGACGCGCAGCTTCGCGGTGTTCAGCGTCTCGCTGCCCGGCGCGGGCAGCAGCAGCCACTCCCCCGCCCCGGCCAGCGGGCGGGAAGCCAGCGCCGGGAAATAGGTTTTGGCAAAATCGAGCCACTCCGCCGGGGCTTTCAGCGCCTTGGGCGGCTTGCCCTTCGGCGGGGTGGGCGCGTCGGCGTCGGCTGCCTTTTGCAGCTTCGCCATAAAGTGGCCCTCGCCGCCGTCGGCGGGCCAGATGCGGCGGGTGTATCCGGCGCGGAAATCCGGGTAGTCAGGGGCGCGGTTGGCCTCGCCCGGGCGGCCAAAGCCGCAGCCGGACAGGTCGCAGAGCGTGAACGCGGGGTGCTTTGCGAGGAAGGCCGCGATCTGTCCCTCGTCCTCCGCCGGGGCAAATGTGCAGGTCGAGTAGACGAGCACGCCGCCCGGAGCCAGCAGCGCCGCCGCGTTTTCGAGAATTTCGGCTCCCAGCTCCGCACAGTGCGCCACTAAGGCGTTATTGTGCTGGGCGGCGGCGACGGCCTCCTTGCGGAACATACCCTCGCCCGAGCAGGGCGCGTCGACGAGCACTCGGTCAAACTGCCCGGGCATCGCCGCGGCCAGGCGGGCGGTGTCCTCGTTCGTGATGACGGCGTTCGTCACGCCCATTCGCTCGAGATTCTGGCGCAGAATTTCAGCGCGGGCGGCGACGAATTCATTGGCCAGCAACAGGCCCTGCCCCTGCAGAGCCGCCGCCAGCTGGCTGGTCTTGCCTCCCGGCGCGGCGCAGAGGTCGGCCACCCGCATACCGGGCTGCACGTCCAGCAGCGCAGCGGGGGCCGAGGCACTCGGCTCCTGTGCATAGAGCACGCCCGCGTGGTGCCAGGCGTGCCGCCCCGGGCGGAAGTCCGCCGCCGTCGTAAAGGCCGTGGGGCAGAATGGGGACGGCTTTGCGTCAAAGTCCGCATGCTGCGCGAACCATTCCGGCGTGCAGCGCAGCGCGTTGACCGTTACGCCGCGGGCAGGCTGCGGCGTGGCGTAGGCGTACAGCTCGTCAAAGCGCGCCCCCAGCAGTGCCCGCTCCCGCACGGTAAAATCCTGTGGAAATTCCATAGCAGCCCCCTCTGCATAAAAAAGCCATGGGCGGGCAAACTACCTTTGCAGTCCGAAAACGACTGTAGATCGTTTTTACTTGCGAAAGGAGCTTACCACCTATGGCTAAGAATCAGACTAACAATTCGACGAACCGCACGACCAATCGCACGACGGACACGACCCAGAAAACCACGAACCGTACCCAGCAGAAAACCACCAACCGTACCACCAACACCACCGACAGCAAGAACTACAAGTGAGGCGGGTTTCCTAAGGCTTCCCTCCTTGGGGGGAAGCTGCCGCCCGCAGGCGGCTGATGAGGGGCGGCCTTGCCACTACAACCCGTTACCGGGCAAATTGCGGAGGCTTTTCCCTCATCCGCCCTCGGGCGGGGCCTCGGCCACCTTCCCCCTCGGGGGAAGGCTTTTTACTTATTACTCCGGCTTATACCCGTCCCACATCGCGTTGAACAATTCCTCAATGCGGTCGTTCCTGCCTTGCAGGTACAGCCAGCCCAGCAGGCACTCAAAGCCGGTGGAGGCGCGGTACTCCTGCACGGTGGCGTGCTTGGCGACAGTGGCCTTGCTGGCGTTTTTGCCGCGGCGCAGCACGGCGGCCTCGGCGTCGGTCAGCATCGGCACGATGATGTCCAGCTCCAGATTCTGCGCGTGGGCGCTGACGTAATGCGTCGCCACGGTATGCAGACGATTGGGCTGCAAGCGCGTCGTGCCCACCAGGCGGGCGCGGACGAGCAGCTCCAGCACGGCGTCGCCCACAAAGGCCAGCGCCAGCGGCGACATTTCGTGAATGTCGACTTCGGATTTTTGTGTAAACAGCATATTTTCTACTACTTAGTACAGATAATCGAATTCGTACTCGCCGATCTTGATCGTGTCCTCTTCCTCAACGCCCTGGGCGACCAGCTCGTCCAGAATGCCGGAATCACCCAGCTGCGTCTGGAAATATTGCAGGCTCTCGTAGTCCTCGACGTTCGTACCGGCGAGGATACGCTCCAGCCACGGTGCATCGACGGTGAACTCGTGGTCGCCGGTGCGCTCCACCGTGAACGGGCGGGTCGGCTGGGCGTTCTTGTCGGGGCGCTTGTACTCGGCCTCATAGACCCTGACCGGGGGCAGATCTTTCAGGCGGTTGTAGACCAGCGCGGGCAGGTTGTCCACACCCTGACGGGTCGCTGCGGAGATGGGCAGGAAGGTCAGACCCTTGGCCTCGACGTACTGCTTGAACTCCTCGACCTGCTCGGGGCTTGCAATGTCGCACTTGTTGCCCAGCACGATCTGCGGACGGTCCGCCAGCTCGGCACTGAACCCGGCCAGCTCGTGGTTGATCTGCTCAAAGTCCGCCTTGGGGTCGCGGCCCTCGCAGCCGGAGACGTCAACGACGTGCAGCAGCAGGCGGCAGCGCTCAACATGGCGCAGGAAGTCGTGGCCGAGGCCGACGCCCTCCGCAGCACCCTCGATCAGACCGGGGATGTCGGCGCAGACAAAGCTCTGCTCCGGGCCGACGCGGACGACGCCCAGCACGGGGGTCAGCGTCGTGAAGTGGTAGTTGGCGATCTTGGGACGCGCGGCAGAAATAATGCTGATGAGCGTCGATTTGCCGACGTTCGGGAAACCGATCAGGCCCACGTCCGCAATGACCTTCAGCTCGAGCTTGAGGTGCATATCCTCGCCGGGCAGACCGGGCTTGGCAAACTTGGGGATCTGGCGGGTCGGGGTGGCAAAATGGCTGTTGCCCCAGCCGCCGCGTCCGCCCCTGGCCACGACAACAGGCTCACTGCCCGTCAGATCGGCCACGACGAGGTCGGTCTCGGCCTCCTTCAGCACGGTGCCGCGGGGCACGCGGATGACCAGGTCGTCACCGTCTGCGCCGCTCATCCGCTTGGCGCGGCCATTCTCGCCGTCGGGCGCGGTGTACTTGCGCTTGTAGCGGAAGTCCATCAGGGTGGACAGGTTGTCGTCGGCCACAAAGATGATGTCGCCGCCGCGCCCGCCGTCACCGCCGTCGGGGCCGCCCGCCGCCACGAATTTTTCGCGGTGGAACGTCACCGCACCGTCGCCGCCCTTGCCGGCGTGCAGCCAGATCGTGGCGGTATCAATAAAATTACTGGTTGCCATGTGGTACCTCATTTACAAAAAATCACAAAAAACGAGCGAGCCGCAAAGGCCCGCCCGTACCGGTTTTTTTACTGCTTGACCGTGCAGCGCTTGCGGTCACGGCCCATGCGCTCGAAGTGAACGCGGCCATCGACCAGAGCGAACAGGGTGTCATCGCTGCCGATGCCGACGCCCTCACCCGCATGGATGTGGGTGCCGCGCTGACGGACCAGGATGTTGCCGGCCAGAACAAACTGACCGTCGCCGCGCTTGACGCCGAGGCGCTTGGACTCGGAATCACGACCGTTCTTGGTAGAACCTACGCCTTTTTTATGTGCCATTGTGATTTACCTCCTTAGCCGTTGATCGCGGTGATTTCCACCTTGGTGTAGGGCTGACGATGACCCTTGCGGACCATGCTGCCCTTCTTGGGACGATAGGTCAGGATGTTGAGCTTCTTGCCCTTGCCGGTCTTGACGACCTTGGCAACAACGGAAGCGCCCTCAACAACGGGAGCGCCGACCTTGACAGAGCCCTCCTCGCCAACGGCGAGAACCTGATCGAAGGTGACTTCGCTGTTGTCCTCAGCGTTCAGCTTCTCGACGTAGACGACGTCGCCGACCTTAACGCTGTACTGCTTGCCACCGGTTTTGATAACTGCGTACATAGTGGATAACCTCTTTCAATAAGTCTCGCTGGTCTGTAGGGCGTTGCACCGATAAAAGCACACACTTATAGAGCCCATACCATGCGGCTCTAGTATCATACCATATAGGAGCAGGGCTTGTCAAGGGGTTTTCGGGCGTGGGAAGGTTAAAATTTTAGAATTTCTTTTGCCTTCCCCCCTGGGTGGGAAGGTAGCCCCGCAGGGCCGGATGAGGGGCAAGTCTGCGGTTGTATCCCATCAGTGGGCTGCAATGGCAAGGTTTCCCCTCATCAGTCCGCTTCGCGGACAGCTTCCCCCAAGGGGGGAAAGCCTTTATTAGCGGCCCTGCCGCTCTGCCGCCTCCACCGTGTTCAGCATAAGCATGGCGCGGGTCATGGGGCCGACGCCGCCGGGGACGGGGGTGATGTAGGCGGCTTTTTCGGCGGCCTCGGCAAAGTTCACGTCACCGTGCAGCTTGCCGTCCGCACCGCGGTTGATGCCCACATCAATGACGACGGCACCGGGCTTGACCATGTCGCCGGTCACAAAGCCCTCGCGGCCCACGGCGGCCACGAGAATATCCGCGGCGGCGCAGACTTCTTTCAGGTTCTTCGTCCTGGAGTGGCAGATCGTGACCGTGGCATTCTTCGCCAGCAGCAGCAGCGCCGCGGGCTTGCCCACGATGTTCGAGCGGCCAATGACGACGGCGTTCTTGCCCGCAATGTCGGTGCCCGTGGACTCGATCATGCGGATGCAGCCCGCCGGGGTGCAGGGCAGGTAGCACGGCTCGCCGATCTGCATACGGCCCACGTTGACGGGCGAGAAGCCGTCCACGTCCTTCTCGGGCGGGATGGCGTCGATGACAGCCTTCTCGTCGATCTGGGCAGGCAGCGGCAGCTGCACCAGAATGCCGTGCACAGCGGAGTCATCCGCCAGCTTCTTCACCTCGGCCAGCAGGGCGTCCTGCGTGGTGTCGGCGGGCAGGTTGATGCTGCGGCTCTCAATGCCGCACTGCGCACAGTCGTTGATCTTGCCGCGGACGTAGACCTGGCTGGCGGGGTTCTCGCCCATCAGAATGACCGCCAGGCAGGGGTTGATGCCCCTGCTTTTCAGCTCCCTGACCTTTTCTGCGGCCTCGGCCTTTGTGGCTGCGGCCAATGCCTTGCCGTCAATGACAGTTGCTGGCATATAGGTTCTCCTCTCTATGTTAGGGCAACACCGCATAATTCCCGCCTTACGGCTTAAGCACCGCTCCGGCGGCTGCGGCACGGCATCTGCGTTGCCAAAATGCTCGATAATACATCCAGTATTATCTGCGCTTTTGGCTTAGCAGCTGCCGCACCTCGCTCGCCGTATCGGCACTTAGAATTATGCGGTATTGCCTTAGGGCAGATTTCGGGTTTTGGTGAGGTTCTCTCCCCCGCCCGCAGGCGGCGGAGGGAGAGAGCCTTGCCATTATCCGAAACGGTTCCTTTTTTACTCCTTCGGATCCTCAATCTCCTCGATCTCGACCTCGCTCAAATCCAGCGCATCCAGACGCGCATTCATGGCATCGGTGGCCTTGACAAACTCGGCGTGGGGTGCGCCGGCGGGCAGGGTGTCCGGCGTGAAGCGGTCCCCTGCCTCGGCCTGCTTTTTCAGGTCCTTCACAGCCAGCGGCACCATGAGCGGCTTGCCCTTGGCATTGCGCAGACCGATGACCATAAGCGTGGCGGCCACGATGACCGACCCAATCGCCACCAGCTGGCTGGCGCGCAGACCGGTATTGCCGATCAGCAGCGAGTCGGTGCGCAGCCCCTCGATCCAGGCGCGGCCCAGGCCGTACCAGATGATATAGCCCAGGAAGATTTGTCCGTTGAACCGCCGTTTTTTGTAAAGCGAAGCCAGCACAGCGAAGCCAACCAGACACCAGATGCTCTCATACAAAAACGTCGGGTGCACCGGCGCGGCGGGGTCCACGGTCACGCCCGCGGGCAGCGTGACCTGCACGGATTTGAGATACGCCTCCGTGCCCTCGCTGTACATGCCCCAGGGCAGCGTCGTGTTTGTACCGAAGGCCTCCTGATTGACGAAGTTGCCCCAGCGGCCAATGCCCTGCCCGATCAGAAAGCCCAGCGACACCAGATCAAACAGCGGCAGCAGCGGCACCTTGCGCCATTTGGCGGCCAGCCCGCCGAACACAAACGCGCCGATGACCGCGCCATAGATGGCGATGCCGCCCTTGCGGATGTCGATCATCTCCCAGAGGCTTTGATACGCAAAGGGTGCCATAGCTACGTAATAAATACGGGCACAGACGATGGCCATGACCGTGCCGATGGCCACAACGTCCACCAGACGGTCCGAGTCGATGCCGTAGTCCACGGCATTGCGGAAGGCGTAGAGCATCGCCAGCAGCATGCCCGCCGCGATGATGACGCCGTACCAGTAAATGTTGAACCCGCCGATGGCCAGCGCCACGCGGTTGATCGTCAGATCCAGGCCCAACCCGGGAAATTGCACATGATAGACCATTTTCAACTTAACCTCGTTATTTTTCCGCCGGGTCGATCTGCACGTAGGCGCGGTTTTCCTCCCGCAGGGCCGTCTGCAGCAGGGCGTTGGCGTCCTCCACGGTCAGCGCGGCCAGCGCGGCGATCTCGTCCGCCAGCGTGCGGCCCTTCAGGCAGGCCGCGGCGGCCTCCTCGGCGGCATCGTCCACGGCCTCCACGTCGCCCAGCAGCTCGCCGTACATCTGGTTTTTCACAAGCATAAAGACCTCGGGGTCAACGCCCTCGCGGCGCATCCGCTCGATCTCCTCCTGTAAAAGGTCCACGACCTGGCGCGGGGTGTCGCTCTCGCCGGTAAAGGCCACGGTGCAGGCGCCGCGCACGGCGATAAAGTCACCGGAGAACTCGGGGTTGACCAGCGCTTCATCGTACAGACGGCGGTAGAGCTTCGTCAGGCCGCCGACGACCAGATCGCCCAGCATGTCCAGCAGCAGCTCGCGCTTCAGGTCACCCTCGGCCAGCGGCTCCTCGCGGTAGGCCACGCCGAAGCAGGGCTTCGTGACAGGCATCGTGAAGAACGCTTCCTTGTGGGGCAGCGGGCCGGTCTGCGCCGGGATGTCCCACTCGACCTCATGCGGGGTGCGGGCGCGGTACAGGCCGTTGCGCTTGCAGGCGTCCACAGCCTGCGCCAGCGTGATCTTGCCCGCGACGCTCAGCACCATATTGGACGGCGCGTAGAACCCCCTGGTGCAGCTGTAGAGCATCTGGGGCGTCAGCTCGGCAATGCTCTCCACCGTGCCCGCGATGTCGTCGCGCAGCGGGTGGTCGGCGTAGAGGCAGCGGAACAGCGCGTTCAGCAGCCGCCAGTCGGGGCTGTCGTCGTACATTTTGATCTCCTGCCCGATGATGCCCTGCTCCTTGGCAATCGTGGCCTTGGTGAACCACGGCTTGCCGACCATGCCCAGCAGAATGTCAAGGTTCTCGTCAATTTTCTGGGTCGCCGAGAACAGGTAGCAGGTGCGGTCATAGCTGGTAAAGGCGTTGGCCGACGCGCCGGTCTTGGCGTAGAAGGTGAAGGAGTCGCCCTTGGGCGTCTCGCACATTTTGTGCTCCAGGAAATGCGCCGTACCGGCGGGCAGCGTGACCTGTTTGCCGTCCAGCCTGAACGCGCGGTGGACGGAGCCGAAGCCCGTGGCGTAAATCGCATGGACGCTGCTGTAGCCCGGCATCGTGCGGCAGAGCACGGTCAGGCCGCTGGGCAGCACGACGCTTTCACAGCTGACGGCGGCAGCGGCGCGCGCCTGGGCAGCGGCGAAACTCTCGTGATCGTTATTCAACATCCTCGCTGCCTCCTTTCCCCTGTGTGCCCGGCTCGGCGGTCACGGCGTAGCAGACCGAATAGCTGTAGCTCTGCAGCGTCTGGCGCACCTCGTCCAAACTGACGGCGCTGGTCAGCACCTTGCCGTACTCCGGCGGGTAGAGCGGCTCGCCGCGTGTGATCTGGCCGTAGTACCAGTTTTCCAGCGCGGCCAGGCTGTCGCCGAGGGCGTCCATGCTGGACAAAAGACCGCGGCGGCAGTCGTCCACTTCTTCCTGGGTGATGGGGCCGTTTTTCAGGCCCTCCAGCTCGGCAATGATGGCGGCCTCGGCCTGCTGCTCCTTGCCCGGCTCGACGCCGGAGTCGATCATCATGACGCCGGTGGCGCGCTGGGCGGCAGAACCGCAGTAGTAGCAAAGGGACTGCTTCTCGCGCACGTTGCGGAACAAACGGCTGGTGGCAGAGCCGCCCAGCACGCTCATGGCGACGCGCAGGATGCTGACACTGGGCGGGTTGGGGTTGGCTTCGCCCGTGGTGAACAGCATACAGAGCTTGGCCTGGGTCAGGCCGGGGATCTCCTCTTTAAAATGGCGCAGCGGCGTGGCGGGCATGGCGATGGGCGCGGCAAACGGGCGCGGGTCACGGCGGATGCCGTCGAGCTTTTTCAGCAGCATATCGGCCACGCGGGCCTCATCGACGCCCTGCACCATCACGTCGATGTACGCGGTGGAGAGGATGCGGTCATACTCGGCCTTGAGGCTCTGCGGCGTCACATTGACGAGCTCGCCGGGGTAGCCGCCCAGCTCGATGCCCGCGGGGGTGTCGCCGTAGAATTTGCGGCGGGCCTGCCGCACGCAGTAGAGACGCTTCGAGTTGAACTCGGCCTCAAGGCGGCGGGCCTGGGTCTCGGTCTCGATGCGCACGGCCTCGGGGTCGAACGCGCCGTCCACGAGATACGGGTCAAAGATCGTGCCGAACACAATGTCGGCGTAGGCGGCGGTCAGGTTCTCCCCCGCCAGCGCGTAAGCGTCCTTGATGCCGCAGATATCGGCGGAGAGCACGCGGTCCGTGCCCGCGCTGGCCAGGTCAACGCCGAGGTCCGCACCGTACAGCTCGGCCAGGCGGCGGGACAGCGCGGTCATATCGGGGCAGGCCGCGTAGCCGCGTTCCAGCACAAGGGCCAGCACCGCGGCGTCGGTGGCAGATTCCCGCTTTGCCGGAAAGCGCAGATGCAGCGTGATGCGGCAGCGGTTGAATTTAGAAGCATCCAGCGTTGTAATGCAAACGCCGGGCGCGAGTTGTTTACGTTCCAAATCGTTATTCCTTTCAAATATCAATAGATATTAGTATTATACCGCTTTAGCGACGTAAAGTAAATAAAAAACTTGCAACAGATGGGGTAGATTGTTTATAATAGAGTCTGGAATCGCCGCTTTGTAGGGGGCGGCGTCCCCGACGCCCCGCGGGTGGGCAGACACCTGCCGGGTGGTTTGTAGGGCGGCCAGCCCTCTGGCCGCCGC
>ULQX01054966.1_pt1 | contig 16683 bp, 14 predicted proteins | sample 1954941 | NCBI WGS metagenome assembly ULQX01 (sample SAMEA4835667, study PRJEB28245) | human gut metagenome | biome: gut microbiome; material: fecal sample | place: Denmark | collected 2008
TCGGTGGCAGTGTATTTTGCTGTAGGCTATCTGGCGGCATGCGCTGCAGCCAGGTTTTACGGGGCAGATATGAGTTTTCATGTGACTAAGTCACTGGCGGCGGAGCTGTATCCTTCGGCAGTGGTGAGCCTTGGAAGCTTTGATGTGCTTCTTCTTTCTGTGATACTTCCGGTTCTCATATCCATGGCGGTGAGTGCCGTCCAGGTGCTTGTAGGATTCCTGGTGAATCCGGTTGTGAGTTTTGCGGGAGTGTGCGCACTGTATGTACTCTCGGCGTACTATACGGCGTGGTACTTTATAGGCAACTACACGATGTGGCAGAGGATGTCATATGTGGTGGAGGATGGAATCAGCCCGGAGAGCGGACTTGCGGTTGCCGGCGGGCTTTTGCTGATCACGATGGTTGGCGGGATGATGTATTTTGAGAATAAGGATGTTATGTGATAATAAAGGCATAAATTATATGGCTTTCATAGAACCATATAATTTATGCCTTTTATTGAACAAGATATTATATATTACAGCAGATGATTAACCGGCAGATACATAGGAAGTCCGTCCTTGTACTGCAGTGAAACCTCACCTATGATCAGTGGCCTGAGGTATGATTCCATCTCAGGTGTTACATCGTTCTTCTCAGGTGTTATCCAGTGGAGTGGAATGGTCTTGGCCTGATTTGCGATGAGTGATACATTCTCAGGCTCGATGATCCACTGGTATGGATCGTTGGAAACACGCTTGATAGTTGACATGACAGCGGTCATTCCCTCGGCAGCGTATTTCACTGCTGCCTGACCAAGTGCAAATGATTCATTTATATCTGTTCTGGATGAAATGTGTGCGGCGCATCTCTGGAGAACGTTGAGCTCTATAGAGCGAACCTTTATGTCCATTCTGTCCTTTACCAGGCTTTCCAGAGCCTTGCCGGTTCCACTGAGCTGGGCGTGTCCGAATTTGTCTGCTACGGCGGAGGTGGCACTGATGTAGTTGCCATCCTTGTCGTGAATACCCTCGGATACTGCTATGATGACACATCTTGATGTCTTGAGTACATTCTTGATATCATCAATAAACTGATCCTCATCGAAATCAACCTCTGGGAGGTAGATTAAGTGTGGGGCAGGACTGTAGTCATTCCTTGCAAGACATGAAGCTGCAGTGAGCCAGCCGGCATCTCTTCCCATGATCTCTACTATGACAACACTTGGAATGTGGTATATATAAGTGTCGTGTGCAATCTCAAGCATGGTGGATGCGACATATTTGGCTGCAGATCCAAAACCAGGTGTGTGATCTGTATGGCACAGGTCGTTGTCGATGGTCTTAGGTATGCCGATGATCTTCACGTCTGATCCGATCTTCTCAGCGTATTTGCTCAGTTTATCCACTGTGTCCATGGAGTCGTTGCCTCCTATATAATAGAATGCAGCAACCTTGTATTCTTCAAATCTGTCAAATATGATCTCGTATGGTTTGGAGTCTGCCTCAAAATCAGGAAGCTTGTAACGGCATGATCCGAGGTACATGGCTGGAGAAAGCTCCAGTGTGTTGACCAGCGGGAACTTTGACAGTGCCATAAGAGAAAGGTCTATGAAATTATTCTCCAACACTCCCTGTATTCCATGGATCGCACCATATACACGGGTAAATTTGTTGCTCTTTTTAACTCCGTCTATAACACCTGCCAGCGAAGCGTTTATCGCCACGGTAGGTCCTCCTGACTGAGCTACTATACAGTTGTCTTTCATGTTAAAAATCTCCTTTGAAAGCTTTTGTTTTATTCAGGGCTGCGAAGAAGAGTGGTGATCTTCTTGCGGCCGTATACCATAAGTGCATCTTTGATGATGTTCTTATTTGCCTCTGTTGTATGGATCTCAACGGTATCCAGGAGCTCTTCCACATAGGATGTCCACAGATCGTAGATGATCTTCTGGCTCTTTTCGCTTACAGGTGGAAGTGCCGCTTTGGCCTTCTCAAGGTCACAATCTGCATCCGTCATATATATAAATGAATCGGGTGTAAGTGCATCTTCTCCATATGCTGCCACAAATATATCTTCGGTTCTGACGAATCCGCAGTCATACATCTCTACGATAAGATCTTGGATGCATTCGTCGATGTTATCAAAGTAATGGTAATAGCGTAGACGGTATGACTGATCGGCCTCTTCCAGATCGTCTTTGTTCAGCCAGTAGCCCTTGCTCTCACTGTGATCATTTCTAAGAGTTTCATCCTGAAAAATGTCAGGATCCCTCATGGCTGTCTCTCTTTTTTCTGCGAGGCGTCTTCTGACATAGACGACGGTGAGAATCACAAGCACCAAAAGGAATATTCCGAGAAGAATACCTATTGTCAATTGTAAAGTGGATCTGTCCATATATACACCTGCCTTTCATAATTAGAAATATCCATAAGTATTTATATCTTACCACATATAAGAAGACTATTTCAAGGTGTGTATATGTGCAGAATATGGCATGGGAATTATGTAAAAAGTTGGTTAAAGTTGATGAGAAAATTTCTTGCAAGTCATGTAAAGGTAATGTATAATGGGTTCAAAGCTGAGATGTAATAAGTCTCTTGTGATTTTGAACCTACATTTGAATAAACGGGATTCCTATATCATTGCTATTGAAGTCAAGCCTCGTTATATAAGTTCTAGTGGAAGGCAGATATACAATTGCGGTTGCCCACCTAGCGCTGCTAGGACTCAAAAGCAAGGGCGCATTTCAGTTTATTACAAAAGACAAAAAAGCAGCATGTACATGCTGCTTTTTCTCTGTAATTAAGGAATGGGGATTAAAAATGCGTATAGATCAGCGAAAGAAATGGTATCAGAAGATAAAATATAATAAAAACTTCAAAGTGGTAAGTTTTATCACGATTATATTGATATTTGTCGTTGGATATGTGTTCATTACAGGAAAGAGCCGTATGGGGGAGAATACGACGGATGACAGCACCGAGTCTTCAGGAAGTCTTGTTGAGACTGTGGTGATCGAGGCTCCGGATGATCCCACGGCGGATCTCAAGCAGTATGCATCATCAGATACAGATGACAACAGCGTGATACAGGAATATGACTATACTATCCAGGGCGCCGGTTCCATAGCGGCAAAGGAGAAGCCGGCAAAGACAGCATCCATCAGGAATTCCAGTGGAGACAGAACTTCTGGAGGACGTGGTGATGGTGGTTCGTCTGTTGTGATCTCCGGTATGGAAAACAGCGTGAGGGTTATCCTGACTAATGGGGGTAACTATAAGCAGAGTTATGTGGAGTTTTCGTGTAATACTGCATTTTCTGTCACAAGTGATGGCAAGAAGAAGGAGTATAAGGCAAACGAGCTGGTATCACTGGGAAGTGATGCCAAGGCGTCGAGCATAGTTGTCCAGCCTGACAGCTCAGATGGGCGTATCACAGTGTCCAGTCTCAGCAAGTCTGGTGGTTCTCCAAGCTATCACGGCGTACTCGATATAACAAAGGATTCGGGCGGATTTCTTATAGTTAATCAGGTCGATATAGAGCAGTATCTGTATGGCGTAGTATCAAGTGAGGTGTCAGCAAGCTACAATAAAGAGGCGCTCAAGGCACAGGCGATATGTGCAAGAGGATTTACATATAGAAAGCTGGGAAGCAATTACAATGGATATAATGCTGATCTGGATGATACGACGGCATGTCAGGTATACAACAATTTCCCAGAGACCGACAATTCTATAGCTGCGGTTCAGGAGACGACGGGAATTGTTCCTACATATAACGGCGAGATCATAAATGCGGTGTACTTCTCTACATCCTGTGGAACGACAACAACGAGTGATCAGGTCTGGGGTGGCAGCATGCCATATACATGTACGAGAATACAGAATACTGCACTTGATATCCCTCATTTCAGTGATGAGGATGCATTCAGGGATTTCATGGATGGCAAGACAGACACGGATGTGGTAGAGAGGGATTATCCTATGTACAGATGGACAGTCACTTATACCGAAGATGAGATGCGAAGTGCCATTGAGACAGGACTTTCAAGGTGTTCAGATGTGTCTGCAACATCTGTTGGCAAGATAGAATCCATAGAGATGACTGGCAGAGACGACAGTGGTCTGGTCAAGGAGGTCACGATAAAGGGCAGTACTGGAACTGTGGTTGTGAGCGGACAGAACAATATAAGAGTGCTGTTTGCAACTGATGGCAAGGCCATAACCGAGCAGGATGGTTCAGAGCTCACAGGCTGGACAGGAGTTCCGAGTAATTTCTATTACGTCAAGAAAGACAATAATATGTATATACTCAAGGGCGGCGGATACGGACACGGCGTTGGAATGAGCCAGAATGGTGCAAATGCACTTGCGGGTCTTGGATATTCGGCCGGAGATATCATAAGTCATTATTATAATGGAGCAGTGCTGAGTTCAGTAGAGTAAATGTGTCGGGTTATGTAAAAACAAATAGCGGAGATAATATATGAATATAAGGAGAAATATCATTCGCCTTTATTACAAGGTCAGGTTGTTTATGGCTGAGATGAATAAAGATCAGATCCCTTCATTTGCGGCGCAGGCGGCATTCTTCTTGCTGCTTTCTGTTTTTCCGTTGATGATGGCATTGTTGACGCTGGTCAAATACCTTCCGTTTACGCAGGATCAGGTAGTAGGATTGATAAACGAGATCATACCAAATGCTATCCAGTCTAATTTTGATTTCATGGTGACGGAGATCTATGACAGCAGAAGTACGGTGGTCATGACTACGGTTTCTGTGCTGCTCACGGTTTGGTCTGCATCTAAGGGGACGATGGCGATTGGAAGAGGCCTGACATTTATATCGGGCAGAGAGGACAGCGTAAACTATTTTCTCAGAAGAGCCATACACACACTTTATACATTGATTTTCTGCGTCATGCTTATTGCAGTGATGGTTATATATATTCTGGGCGATGTCGTGGTGGCGAATATATTGGTAAGACTTGAGAATGTCAATGGTTTCCATATGGTGGATCCTGTGGCACATATCCTGTCACTGGTTAAGATAGGGTTTGCTCCAACGATATTGTTTGGTGTCATGATCCTGGCTTATTGGGCCCTTCCGGTTGGAAAGATAAGGATAAAGACAGCAGTTCCTGGAGCGGTTTTCAGCACGTGCCTGTGGATGCTCCTGTCATTTGGCGTGGCAAGCTACATAAATATAGCAGGGATAAACACATATATGTATGGAAGCCTTGCAAGTATTATTCTTCTGGCATTGTGGCTGTATATGTGTATGTATGTGATGCTCATAGGTGCGGAACTCAACAAATTCATAGACAGAGGATTACTTCGCAAGAAAAAATGTTGACGAACTGCCGGCAATGGGTATATTATCACTAATGTGAAATATAAAAAAGGACAGAGACGATGCAAAAGATGTATGGGTCGTCCACAGAGAGACCAGGTCAGCGGCTGGAAGCCTGGTTGGAATGGCAGTACATTTAATTTCACATCAGAGTCTCCTCGGCAGAAGATCAGGATATATGATGTACTGATTGTGTAGGCTGCGGCGAGTGACATGCGTTAAGTGTCTAATGAGAGTCAGATAGATGTTCATAGAGATGAACGTGTGTATCTGGAATCAGGGTGGTAACGCGGATATATCCGTCCCTGGTATGTATAACAGCATATCGGGGACGGTTTTTTTATGCAGTAAACTGTCATGCAGAAATCGTGGCAGCCCGATAGAAATAGTAGGTATCGGCAGATACTTAGATGGAAGTAAAAGGAGAAATACGATGAGAGACAAGTTGGAAGCCATCAAGGCAGAGGCTCTTGCGAAGATCGAGAGCGCAGAGGTTGTATCATCACTGAACGATGTGAAGGTAGCGATACTCGGTAAGAAGGGAGAACTCACACAGGTTCTCAAAAGCATGAAGGATGTTGCACCGGAGGACAGACCAAAGGTTGGTCAGATGGTAAATGAGGCACGTCAGGCGATAGAGACTGCCCTTGACGAGAAGACAAAGTCCATCAACAGAGCACTCCGTGCTGAGAAGATGAAGAGAGAGACAATAGATGTAACACTTCCTGGTGTTAAGAAGCTCACAGGACACAGACATCCAAACCAGATAGCTCTTGAGGATCTGGAGAGAGTATTCATCGGCATGGGTTACGAGATAGTTGAGGGACCAGAGGTAGAGTACGACAAGTACAACTTTGAGCTGCTGAATATCCCTGCAAATCACCCTGCAAAGGATGAACAGGATACATTCTATGTTACAAAGGATATCCTTCTTCGTACACAGACATCACCTGTTCAGGCGAGAATCATGGAGAAGGGCAATCTTCCGATCAGAATACTCTCACCTGGACGAGTATTCAGAGCTGATGAGGTAGATGCGACACATTCACCATCGTTCCATCAGGTAGAGGGACTTGTAATAGACAAGGGAATAACCATGGCTGACCTCAAGGGAACACTGGCGCAGTGGGCAAAGGAGTTCTTCGGTGAGAACACAAAGGTCAAGTTCAGACCTCACCACTTCCCATTCACAGAGCCTTCAGCAGAGTGTGATATCACATGCTTCAAGTGCGGCGGTAAGGGCTGCCGTGTATGTAAGGGCAGCGGATGGATAGAGATCCTTGGATGTGGTATGGTTCATCCAAAGGTTCTCCGCGACTGTGGAATAGACCCTGAGGTATATTCAGGATTTGCATTTGGAATCGGACTTGAGAGAGTAACACTTCTCAAGTATGAGATAGATGACATGAGACTTCTCTACGAGAACGACATGAGATTCTTAGACCAGTTTTAAATAGGAGGACAAATAGATGAATACACCAATTTCATGGATAAAGGCATATGTTCCTGATCTGGACGTGACAGCTCAGGAGTTTGTAGATGCCATGACTCTCTCAGGATCACATGTAGAGGGTTACGAACAGAAGGACAAGAATCTTGACAAGATCGTTGTCGGCAAGATTCTTACTATGGAGAAGCATCCGGATGCAGACAAGCTTGTAGTATGTAAGGTAGATGTGGGACAGGCGGAGCCTCTTCAGATCGTGACCGGAGCAAAGAATGTAAAGGTCGATGATCTCATCCCACTTGTACTTGACGGTGGTAAGGTTGCGGCAGCACACGGTGACAACAATGAATACCCTGACGGAATCAAGATCAAGAAGGGTAAGCTCAGAGGCGTCTTGTCAAATGGTATGATGTGCGGTATAGAGGAACTTGGTTCATCAAGAGACTTTTATCCGGAAGCACCGGAGGATGGCGTGTATGTATTCCCAGTGGAGTCCGGTGTGAAGCCGGGCGATGACGCTGTGAAGGCACTTGGACTTGACGATGTTGTAGTTGAGTACGAGATCACATCCAACAGAGTAGACTGTTTCTCAATGATCGGTATGGCAAGAGAGGCAGCAGCTACATTTGACAAGCCATTTTACCCACCAGTGGTAACAAAGACAGGAAATGACGAGGATGTCAATGACTATATATCAGTAGAAGTAAAGGATCCTGACCTCTGCCCTAGATACACAGCAAGGGTTGTCAAGAACCTGAAGATCGGACCTTCACCAAAGTGGATGCAGCAGAGACTTGCTTCACAGGGAATCCGTTCGATCAACAACCTTGTCGATATAACAAACTACGTTATGGAAGAGTACGGACAGCCAATGCACGCATATGATCTCAGCACTATAGCTGGCAATAAGATCGTAGTACGCCGTGCGAATGACGGAGATACATTTGTCACGCTTGATGGACAGGAGAGAAAGCTTGACCATGACGTTCTGATGATCTGTGACGGCGAGAAGGAGATCGGTATCGCCGGAATCATGGGCGGCGAGAATTCCATGGTAACAGACAGCATCGAGACACTGCTCTTTGAGGCAGCATGCTTCGATGGAACAAATATCAGACTCTCATCGAGAAGGATCGGACTTGCAACTGATGCGGCAGCCAAGTTCACAAAGGGTCTTGATCCAAATCTTGCTATGGAGGCAATAGACAGAGCGTGCCAGCTCATCGAGGAGATGGGCGCAGGTGAGGTAGTCGGCGGAGCTGTCGATGTATATCCAAATCCTGTACAGGACAAGAAGCTTCCATTTGAGCCTGACAAGATGAATGCGCTTCTCGGAACAGAGATTGAGCCTGAGAAGATGCTGTACTACTTCGGCAGACTTGGTCTCACATACGATGCAGAGACAAACACACTGGATGTGCCAAGCTTCAGACAGGATCTGAACTGTATGGCAGATCTGGCAGAGGAGGTTGCAAGATTCTACGGATACGACAACATTCCTGTATCACTTCCAAGAGGTGAGGCTACAGTTGGTAAGCTCCCATACGACCAGATGATCAATGCCATCGCAAGGGATGTCCTTGAGGCAAATGGTTTCTCTGGCGGTATGTGCTACTCATTCGAGAGCCCTAAGGTATTTGACAAGCTGCTTCTTCCTGCTGACAGCGAGTTCAGAAAGACAGTTACAATAGCAAATCCTCTTGGCGAGGACTTCAGTATCATGAGAACAGTATCACTGAACGGTGTTCTCACATCACTGGCAACCAACTATAATAGAAAGAACAAGGTTGCAAGACTTTATGAGTTCGGAAATGTATACCTTCCAAAGGCACTTCCACTCACAGAGCTTCCAGAGGAGAGAATGAAACTGACTATCGGTATGTATGGTCAGGGAGATTTCTTTGATCTCAAGGGAGTTCTCGAGGAGCTTACAGACAAGGTTGGACTTAAGGGTCAGGTGACATACGAGCCGGAGTCAGAGTATACATTCCTTCATCCGGGTCGTCAGGCAAAGCTCAAGAAGGGTAACCTGACGATCGGATATATCGGACAGGTACATCCTGAGGTATGTGATAATTACAACCTTAAGGGGGAGGTATATGTTGCAGTTATAGATATGCCTACACTGGTTATGCTGTCAAGCTTCGACATCAAGTATGAAGGAATTGCAAAGTTCCCTGGAAGTACAAGAGATCTGAGTCTTGTTGTGGACAAGGAAATATTTGTCGGACAGATAGAGGAAGTCATAAAGAAATGTGGCGGCAAGCTGCTTGAGAGCTACAAGCTCTTCGATGTATACGAGGGTGAGCAGATCGCAAATGGCAAGAAGTCAGTGGCTTACACAATGACATTCCGTGCTAAGGATAGAACACTTGAGACGTCAGAGGTCGATGGAATCATTTCCAAGATCCTCAAGGAGCTTGGAAAGCTTGGAATAGAGATCAGAGCGTAATAGTTGATAACCACTGCCGGGAAACCGGCAAGTGGTGCAGATCTGGTTTAGCGTGATCGATATTATATATTTTGAATACCACCTGGTAACAGACCGTAAATGAGGTGTACCCCAGAAGGTCTGTTGCCGGGTGGTATTTCTTTTTTGGATATTTCATTACATAAAAATGTGCACATACACAAAAAATAGTAATGGCTATTGAATTCAAGAAGGTCGAGTAGTAAAATTATATTACTAAAATTCGTGCAATTCACAAAAATAAGGAGCGGTACTGTGGAGATTAAGAGAGATTCCTACCTTGAACAGTTAAAGATAAGAAAAGATAATGGCATGATAAAGATCATCACAGGAATTAGAAGATGTGGAAAATCATTCCTGTTATTTGTGTTGTTTAAAAAATATCTATTGGAGAGTGGTGTAGATAATGACCATATTATTGAGATTGCCTTAGATGGTATTGAAAACGAAGAACTGAGAGATCCCCAAAAGTGTTATCAGTATATCAAAGATACAATGCAAGACGATCAGAAATATTATTTGCTTTTGGACGAAGTACAGTTTATGCCCCGATTTGAGGAAGTGCTGAATAGTTTGCTTCGCATTAGAAATATTGATGTATATGTGACTGGAAGCAATTCTAGATTTTTATCAAGTGATATAGTAACAGAATTTAGAGGCAGGGGAGATGAGATAAGAATTTATCCCTTATCATTTGCAGAATTCTATGCTGCTTTCGATGGGGATTATGATGATGCTTGGGAAGAGTATATGACATATGGTGGACTGCCACAGGTGGCACAGTTTTCTGTAGAGCGCCAAAAATCTGAGTATCTGAAAAATATTTTCACTAATGTTTACATCAAAGATGTGATAGAGCGAAACAGAATTCAAAATGTTGATGAAATAGGTACATTGGTAGATGTTCTTGCTTCTGCAATAGGTTCCCCAACCAATCCAACTAAAATATCAAATACATTTAAGAGTGAACGAGGAAGCAATTACAGCAACAAGACCATATCCAACCATATAGATTATCTTGAAGAAGCATTTTTGATTTCTAAAGCGGACCGATATGATATTAAAGGCAGGAAATATGTGGGGGCAAATCTGAAATATTATTTTACGGATATAGGACTTAGAAATGCCAGACTGAATTTCAGACAGCAGGAGCCTACTCATATTATGGAGAATATCGTGTATAACGAGTTGCTTATCCGAGGATATAATGTGGATGTTGGTATAGTTGATGTATTTGCAAAGAATGGTGAAGGAAAGAGGATTCATAAGCAGTTGGAGGTCGATTTCGTAGTAAACCAGGGCAGTCAGAGGTACTATATTCAGGTAGCATACGATATGACCTCCGAGGAAAAGCAGACACAGGAACTTAATTCATTTAGGAATATACCGGATTCATTTAAGAAGATAGTGATAGTAAATGGAACTAAAAAGCCGTGGAGAAATGATGAAGGATTTGTAATTATGGGCATGAAGTATTTTCTACTCAATGCGGATAGCCTGGAGTTTTGACATGGAAAGCGTTACCTGCTATCCTTGAAATATTTGCGATAGTAGTATAATATGTAACTGTTTGGCGCGGAGATATTGTATATATCCAGCGCCGGACAGTTATTTTTGTGTGAATAAATATGTGAGGGATTACGTTATGATGAAATTAACAGATTTTTACTATGATCTGCCACAGGAGCTTATAGCACAGGACCCACTCCTCAAGAGAAGTGAGTCACGTCTCATGGTCCTGGACAGGAAGGACAATACGATAGAGCACAAGCACTTTTATGATGTGATAGACTACCTGAATCCGGGAGACTGTCTGGTCATCAACGATACAAGGGTTCTTCCGGCGAGACTTATGGGCGTCAAGGAGGATACGGGAGCATCTATAGAGGTTCTTCTTCTGAAGAGAAAGGACGACTGTACATGGGAGACTCTGGTAAAACCGGGCAAAAAGTGTAAGGTGGGTGCTCGTATAGTATTTGGATCAGAGTCAAATGAACCTGATCCTGAGACCGGTCTTATAAAGGGCAAACTTGTGGGTGAGGTTGTCGATATCGTTGAGGAGGGCAACAGACTCATCAGATTTGAGTTCGATGGAATATTCGAGGAGATTCTTGACGAGCTGGGACAGATGCCGCTCCCTCCATATATCACACATAAGCTTGAGGACAAGAATAGATATCAGACAGTTTATGCAGAGCATGACGGTTCTGCGGCAGCGCCGACAGCAGGACTTCATTTTACAACAGAGCTGCTTGAGCAGATCAAGGCTAAGGGAATCAAGATAGCGCATGTAACACTTCATGTCGGACTCGGAACCTTCAGACCAGTGAAGGAGGAGAACATACTGGATCACCACATGCACTCAGAGTTCTGTATCATAGAGCAGGATGCGGCGGATATGATAAATGAGACAAAGGCAGCAGGCGGAAGAGTTGTGTCCGTAGGAACGACGAGTACAAGAACACTTGAGTCCATGTCGGACGATGACGGAACAGTTCATGCAGGAAGCAAATGGACAGATATTTTCATTTATCCAGGATACAAGTTCAAGGTTATTGATGCGCTCATCACGAATTTCCATCTGCCGGAGTCAACGCTTCTCATGCTTGTTTCTGCGCTCTACGACAGAGAGCATATACTTGAGGCGTACAAGGTGGCGGTTGAGGAGAAGTACAGATTCTTCTCATTTGGCGATGCTATGCTGATAAAATAAGATAGCTTACGATGTGTCCCAGTCACATGGACAGACTGGTATGGATCAATGTTGGACTTACAGGAGATAATTATGGGAAAGAAGATATGTGTGGTATTCCCGGGAATCGGGTATCACACCGATAAACCATTACTTTACTACAGTAAAAAATATATGATGGCACATGGATATGAGATATTTGATGTGACATATGGCGAGCTTTCAGGACATCTACCGGAGGAGATGCAGAAGGTGTTCGATGATGGATGGTATAAAGCAGTTGACTGTCTGAAGAATATAGACTTTTCGGAGTCTGAGGATATAGTATTCCTGTCGAAAAGTATAGGTACAGCTATATCTGCAAGGTATGTGGCAGAGAATGGGCTTAAAGTAAGAAATATATATTTCACACCTCTTGAGATCACCATGCAGTATGCAGATTCAGATGGCATAGCATTTCATGGAACAGCAGACCCTCTTGTGGATACGGAGAGGCTTACAGAACTTTGTAGGGAACGACATATTCCTCTTTACAAATATGAGGGCGGCAACCATTCGATAGAGACAAAGGATATTATATGGAACATAAGAACTCAGGCAGACATAGCAAAAAAGTATATAGATTATATGAACTTCTAGGAAAGACGGATGGGCAGCTTTTTATTGCTGAACTTGTGGTGCTTGTAACACTGCTGGCTGGCACAGCGGTATATTTGCTGTTGCTTTATGCACTCCCGGATACATCTGTAATTGAAGGGTGTCAGATAAGAAAGATTACAGGCGTGATATGTCCGGCTTGTGGTACGACGAGGGCTGTGCTCGCTCTGCTCCATGGACGCCTGTTTACGGCAATGTATTATAATGCAGCTGTAGTATATATAGCAGTTATATGTGTCATATATCTTGTTGGAAATATGATAAGACTTATAACCCAGGGCAAAACACCACTTATAAGATTTCATCTGTGGTATGTGTATGTATGGCTTGGAATATTTATCATTTCATATGTGATGAAGCTGATGATTCCGGGGTATGTGATATAATTAAGCACGCTGAGGCGTGCGCAGACCATCGCGCTTACACACGATGACGTATGATATAAGGAGTTGTTTTTATGAGACTGATGATAAAACAACGGGTATTTGCCTGGACAGATACCTATGATATATACGATGAATGGGGAAACAAAAAGTATTTTGTGAAGTCGGAGGCATTTCGTCTTACGCATCAGGTTCACGTATATGATCTTGCGGGAAATGAGATAGGACATGTCAGTCAGAGGTTATTCACGTTCCTGCCTACATTTGACATTAGTGTAGGTGGCAGGGCATGTGGAAGCATCAGGAAGGAATTTACATTCTTCAAGCCGTCATACGGTATTGAGTATGGTGGATGGCAGTGTGACGGAGATTTCCTTTCGTGGAATTACAGAGTCACAGCTGGAAGCAGGCTGGTGGCAGATATAGCAAAGCTGCTTCTCAGCTGGGGAGATACATATACACTTGATATAGCAGATCCGGGTGATGAGATCATGGCACTGATGCTTGTGATTGCCATTGATGCGGCCAATTGTTCGCAGAATAATAATTAATTTTTTTAGAATTCTATATAAATTTGCTGACTATACTATCTATGAAAATACATCACGGGCGGGATAATATGCATAGAGGTAACATTATAAAAAAAGAAAAGGATGATGATATGAACGCCTGTGTTAAGCCTATTCAGGCAACACCTAATCTTTCTGGTAAGGATGCATTAGATATTGTTAAACAGGTATTAAGAACTCCTTCATCAGAATCCATTGATAAGAAGAAAAAGATGCTTGAGGCAAGAAAGCGGATTGAAATAAATGAGTTATTTGACAACAGAAGAATTTGAAAGTACATTGGATAATGTGTCGATATTTCCAGTTACTTCAGTAGAATTAGGAGATATTTCACAGTTCTTTTTGAATGTGGAGATGCAGAAGAGCATGTCACATTTTTGATTAATAAGATTGTTTAGAAAGCGTTTAGAAAGTATCCTCTTGATGTTTAGTCGGATGTATGATAGCAGTGCTCTGGATCATCCTTGGAATCTGTAATTGAATATGTTTGCAAAAAGGCTTTTCGGTTTATTCGTAACCGGAAAGCCTTTTTTGGCCAAAATCGGCACGATCATGTCGTTTCGTGCATTCAGCATTGAAGAGGTAATATAACAAAGTGTATAATATTCAAATATTTTACATAATGGGGTGAGTATATGGATCAAAGAAACAAGCTTAATATAGCGGTATGCGATGATGATATATTTGTAACTGAACAGCTGAGTGAATGGATAAAGGAATATTTTGTTTCCAATCATCTGGAAGAACCCAACATATATGAGTTTGACAATGGCGAGAATCTGATAAAAAGCGAAGTGAAATATGATTTTGTATTCTTGGATATAGTAATTCCGGGAATGAATGGGATAAATATAGGCAGACGGCTATTGGCGCAGAATGAGGAGTGTCTGATATATATAATAACGGCATACGACAGCTATCTTGATGCTGCTATGAGCTTGAGGGTGTTCAGGTATATTTCAAAGCCGCTTGACAAATCCCGTATATACCGAAATATACAGGATGGACTTAAGATATACACAACATCAAATACTAAGATATTGATTGAGACAAAGAATGAAAATATAATCCTCAGAGCTCCGGAGATTATTTATCTGGAGGCACAGGGACATACGATATCTGTGAACACCAGTGAGGGAAAATACATCTCTGTGCGAAAGATGGATTACTGGGAGAAGACATTAAATACGAGGTATTTTTTTAGAACACATCGAAGTTTTATTGTGAATATGGAACACGTAGTGCGATTTGATCATTCATTGGTGTATCTGGATACTGGGGAAACAGCATATTTAACGAAACGAAATTATCAAAATTTTAAGCATGCATTTATGATGTATTTGGAGGGAGCAAGGACATGACAATGGCGATGATTTATGGAATCGTTTTTCTGATAGAAGCATTGATAGCATTTCAATATTTTGAGTGGATGCTTGTAAACCCAAGATATACGGTGATAAAGAGATTTGTTTTGGTATTAGCGTGTTATGCTGTTTTATTTGGTTTGTTTGAACTAAATATATTGATATTGAATTTTATTTCATTTACAATATTTAACTGGATAATAATAAAATTCGCATATGGACAAAAAACTTTAAGCTCAGTTTTTCATAGTGTGGCAATGTCGGTAATTATGACATTGTCAGAGATGGTGGTTGTGGCGGTATTTTCTGGAATCAGTCAAAAAGCCTGGGATCCATCTGGTGGTGTTTTGACTGTATTATTTTTCGCAATGTTAAGTAAGTTTGTGTATTTCCTTGTGATGTTTGCAATCAGCCGATACGGGATGAAACACAGGGGGGATGTACATATGGGAGCACAGGGTTGGGTAATTCTTGTCATACCAGTGTGCGTGATAGTCGTTGTGTGCCTTCTCAATTACATGTGTTACTTTTCTGATATCAGCAAAATGCAGGAATCCATAGTGTTGTATTGTTCAATAATCTGTCTGGTGATAATTATTATTTCATTTGTGATCTACGGATATTTGCAGAGTGCCTACAAGGAGAATCTGGATAAAACATTGCAGATCCAGAGAGAAAAATATGACGTTGAGTATTATAAAAAAATGATCAGTCAGGACGAAGAGCAGAAAATAATGATACATGACATAAAAAAGCATATCAGCGTGATACATGATTTGCTCGAACATCATGATTACGATAATGCAGTCGAATATATTGAAAGGATATATGAATCCAACGAGTTGAAAGAGACTATAAGGTTTTCGGATGATCATATGGTAAATGTTATTCTTAATAGATATGCCGGCAGGTTCATTGATGCGGGGATTCATTATGATTTTGATGTGAGAAGGGCACGTATGGATTACATGCAGGTAGATGACTTAACTGTCCTTCTGTGTAATATGCTGGACAATGTCAGTGAGGCAATGAGTGAGATAGACAGTGCCAGTGTGGAACTCAGAATGAATTCACAGGGGAACGGTGGTGGAACAATCATAGCAATGACAAATGATTGTATGCACAGATCTGATTCACGAAAGTCCGGTAAGCCGGATCAAAAATTCCATGGATTTGGAATAAAGAGTATGAAAAGGGTTGCAGAAAAGTATGGTGGCAGTGTTGAGGCATATTATTCAGAGGATGATCAAAGATTCCATACAGTCATATATCTGTCAAATGTTACCCGGTAAAGATGTTAGGTATTTCTGTAAAATAAAACGGAGGTGTACGATGAACAAGAAAAAAATAATATGTGTAGCACTTATTTCTGTTATGGCATTAAGTCTTGCCGCATGTGGAAACAAAAAGGTCGATTACGGAATGAATGGTGGCAGTGATGATGCAGCTGATGCCGGTGGAATTAGTGGTCAGCTTGATGTTCCGGATAGCTGTGACGTAACTTTTGATACAGGAGAATCGAAACTCTCATCCATAACCTTGAAGGATGATGATATAGAGATCCCTGACGCTGGCAAAGTATATAAGGTCGGGTTTGACACGGTAAATGCACCATGTTCAGATGATGAACTTAAAACTATAATATCCAGACTTTTTGACGAGACATCAGAAATAAGGTGGCAGGATGGCGATGCTGCTGAGTCAAAGGAAATCCTGGATAACACGATAGAAATGTATAAGTCAGAAATAGAGAAAGCCTTGGCGAA
>ULQX01047258.1_pt1 | contig 16574 bp, 9 predicted proteins | sample 1954941 | NCBI WGS metagenome assembly ULQX01 (sample SAMEA4835667, study PRJEB28245) | human gut metagenome | biome: gut microbiome; material: fecal sample | place: Denmark | collected 2008
TGTACACGTCGCGCCCGGATAACCTCTATATGGCTTGCTGCGAGGATATCCGCGTGTCCGACGTGCGGTTCACCAGCGCCGCCTACTGGACGCTTGTTTCGCTCTCCAGCCGCTTTGTGACGCTGGAGCACCTGATGCTGGACTGGCATGAACACCCCCAACCGCGACGGCATTGACCCCGTGGACTGCCACGACCTGAGCGTGCGGCACTGCTGCATTATGGCGGGCGACGACGGCTTCTGCCTGAAAACGGCGGACAGAATGGGCTGCCGGAACATCTTTGCGGAGGACTTGGTCATCCAGTCGCTGGCGAGCGCCATCAAAATTGGCACGGATTCTTACGCGAAGGTGGAGAACGTCACGGTGCGGCGCTGTATCCTCAAAAATGTCAACCGATGCGGCATTGCGGTGGAAACCGTCGACGGCGCGGCGATTCGCAATTGCACCTTCGAGGATATTGACATGACGGACTGCGGCGGCCCGATGTACATGACCATCGGGCACAGAAACCGCAAAGCACCGCAGTTTCCGGTGCGAATGGGGTCGATGGCGCACATCGTATTCCGGCGCATCGGCTATCGCGCGCCGTATCTGTTCAGCCGCTGCAAAACGGTCTATGAGAGCCTGTTCATCGGCGACAGCGCGGAGAACAAAATTCGCGATGTGCTGGTGGCGGACTGCGATTTGCTGCTGCCGGGCGGATGCAGGCACGGCGTGGATGCGCCGCAGCCCATCGGGGAGAAGTACCCGGAGTACGACCGGCATGGGCTGTCCTCCGGGGCGGCGTTCACGCTTCGCTTCTGCGAGGATGTGCGCTTTGAGAACAATGTCATTCAGACGGAAAGGCCGGATGTGCGTCCGCTGGTGATGATTCACGATTGCTGAAAGGAGCGGTTTTATGGCATTCAAGCCTCATGGCATCGTTGTGCCGATTGTAACGCCTGTCACGCAGGATGGCAAGTTCAACGAGAAGGCGTATCGCGATTTGATTGAGTATCTGGCAAGCAGCGGGATTCACGGCGTGTTCCCCTTCGGGACGACGGGCGAGTTCTATGCGCATGATATGGGCTTCTACCGCGAGGTGCTGGCGGTGACGAAGGACGCGGTGCGCGGGCGCATGGACATCTACGCCGGGGCGAACAATATCACCACGCGCGGCGCGGTGGAAATCGCCAAGGCGGTGGAGCAGGTCGGCGGCATTGATGCGTTGAGCGTCTTGACCCCCATGTTCGTCAGCCAGACGCAGTACGAGGTGTCCGAATACTACCGCGAAATCGCCTCCGAGACGAATCTGCCGATTATCATCTACAATAACCGCCCCAAGACAAACGTCACCGTTGAACCGGCGACCGTTGCCAAGCTGGCGGAAATCGACAACATCATCGGCGTGAAGGATTCCACGGGCGACATGACGAATACGGAAGAGTATCTCCGTCTGACGCGCGGAATGGACAACTTCCACGTCATGATGGGACGCGACACGCTGATTTACGCCGCGCTGTGCTACGGGGCATCGGGTGCGATTGCATCCTGCGCCAACGTTGCGCCGAAGATTGCGGTGGATATCTACGAGAAGTTCCGCGCGGGCGATGCGGCGGGCGCGCTGGATGCGCAGTTCCGCTTCTCCGCCCTGCGAATCGCAACCAACATGGGCACGTTCCCCGTCGTGCTGAAGGAAGCGCTCAAGCTCATCGGACACGACTGCGGCGACTGCGTGAAGCCCATTCAGCCGCTGAACGACGAACAGCGCGCGCGCCTGAAGAAAGTCCTTGTAGACATGGGGCTGCTGTAAATTGCTTTCCCGCCTGATTCAAACAGGCTGAAAGATAGAATTGCGTAATTTAGGAGGATTTTTGATATGAAGATTGCATTCATTGGTCTGGGCATCATGGGCAAGCCGATGGCGAAGAACCTCATCAAGGCGGGTCATGAGCTGTTTGTGTTTGACCGCAATCCGGCGGCGAACGAGGAAATGAAGGCGGCGGGCGCGAATATCTGCGCTTCTTCTGCTGACACGGTGAAGAACGTTGATTTGGTCATCACCATGCTGCCGAACAGCCCGCAGGTGAAGTCCGTCATGCTGGAAGAGGACAAGCTGGCGGATGCAATGCCCAAGACGGCTGTGTTCATTGACTGCTCGTCCATCAACCCGGTTGCGTCCCGCGAAATCGCGGCGGAGCTGGAAAAGCGCGGCATTGACATGCTGGATGCGCCTGTGTCCGGCGGTCAGCCCAAGGCGATTGACGGCACGCTGTCCTTCATGGTCGGCGGCAAGGAAGAGGTGTTCAACCGTTTCAAGCCCGTTCTGGCAAGCATGGGCTCGTCCGTGGTGCTGTGCGGCGGCATCGGCGCGGGCAACGTGACCAAGCTGTGCAACCAGACCATCGTGGCGGTCAACATCGCAGTGCTGGCGGAAGCAATGCAGATGGGTCAGATGTGCGGCGTTGAGCCCCAGAAGATTTTCGAGGCGATTCGCGGCGGTCTGGCTGGCTCTACCGTCATGAATGCGAAAGCGACGATGATGATGGATCAGAACTTCGAGCCCGGCTTCCGCATTGACCTGCACATCAAGGACTTGAAGAACGTCGTTGATGCGGCGAGTGCGGTGGATGCCCCGATTCCGCTGACGCAGGCGGTGCTGGAGATGATGAAGGTGCTGCACAAGGACGGCTGCGGCGCCTGCGACCATAGCGCGCTGCTGAAGTATTACCAGAAGCTGACCGGCGAAGTGCTGCATCACTGATTCGCTGATAGATTCATTCTCGGCAGGCAGGAAAGATTGCTCCTGCCTGCCGTTTGTGGTATGATGAACCCGATGGAAGAAAGGAGAATCCGCTGATGAAAATGCTCTTTGCGTCCGATTCATTCAAGGGGTCGCTGACGGCGGTGGAAATCTGCGATTTGCTTCAGGAAGCCGCGGCTGACATTTTCCCGGATGCGGAAACGGTGTCGCTGCCCATTGCCGACGGCGGCGAAGGCACGGTGGATGCGCTGCTTTGCGCAATGGGCGGAAAACGGATGACGACGCGTGTGACTGGCCCGCTGCTCATGCCCGTGGATGCGCAGTGGGGCTTGCTGGGCGACGGACAGACGGCGGTGCTTGAAATGGCACAGGCGAGCGGCTTGCCATATGTGCCGGCGGCGCAGCGCGACCCGCGAAAAACGACCAGTTACGGCACGGGCGAGCTGATTGCAGAAGCAGTTCGGTGCGGCGCAAAGTCGCTGCTGATTGGCATTGGCGGAAGCGCCACGAATGACGGCGGGCTGGGGATGCTCAGCGCCTTGGGCGCGGTGTTCACAGATCGGCAGGGAAAGCCGGTTCCCCCAACAGGCGGGGCGCTGGCGGATGTCTGCCATGCGGATTTTTCCGGGCTGATGCCGGAACTTGCGGATTGCCGCATCACCGTGCTGTGCGACGTGACGAACCCGCTGCTGGGCGCGACGGGCGCGACATACACCTACGGCCCGCAGAAGGGCGCAACGCCGGAAACCTGCGCGGAACTGGAAGCGGGCATGAAACACTATGCGCAGGTCGTCGAAAAAACCATTGGACGCGGTATTGCGGATTTCCCCGGCGCGGGTGCGGCGGGTGGATTGGGCGCGGCGCTGGGCGGCGTGCTGAAGGCGACGCTGAAAAGCGGCATTGACGCGGTGCTGGAGACGGTTCGCTTTGACGAGCAGCTCAAACAGGCGGATTTGGTTGTGACGGGCGAGGGCAGAATAGACGGACAGAGCGTGCAGTTTGGCAAAGTGCCGATTGGTGTGGCACGGCGGTGCGCGAAGGCGAATGTGCCGGTGCTGTGCATTTGCGGCGGTATCGGCGCGGGCGCGGAAGGGCTGTTCGACGTTTGCGAAAGCACGATTCAGACGACGGTATCAAAACCCATGGCGCTGTCAGAAGCGATTGAAAACGCGCGGACGCTGTATCTGGATGCCGCCAAGCGCCTTTTCCGCGCTGTGCGCATCGGGCAGAAGCTGCACGTTTGACAGGTATCGACGCGCGTGATACAATAACAGCATCAAGCTCGATCAAGGGGAGAAAACGCCATGTTGAAGCTGCTGGTTGTCACGCCGAACCCTACGGTGTATGACGCAACCGTCCGCATTGTGCAGACGACGAAGTTCGATGCCGAGGTCATCCAGACCACGTCGCGGCAGGTGGTGGAGGACGTATCCAAAGCCATGGAGGGCTGCACAGGCATTGTCGTTGCGCGCGGCAATCAGGCGCAGCTGCTCAAAAAGCATGTGGAGTACCCCGTGTCGGAGATCACCTTTTCCGGGCAGGAAATGGCGGGCTTTGTCAAACAGGCGTGCGATTTGATACCGCATAAGCATCCGAAAATCGCCTTCGTCGGCTTCCGGCATATGTATTCCGACGTGGAGAACATCGGTGCGCTGGCGAACGCGGATGTGAGGGTGTATTATGCGGGCAGCTCGGACATGGTCGCGCAGGTGACGCGGAATGCCATCCAGGACGGCGCGGAAGCCATCATCGGCAGCGAAAACGCCTGCAACTATGCCGCGGCGCAGGGGATTACGACGGTGTTCGTCGACAGCTCGGACGAGTGCATCCGCGATGCGCTCCGCCGGGCACGGCTGGCAATGGATGCCATCAAAGTGGAGCAGCGCAGGACGGCGGAGTTCTCCTCCCTGCTGAACTACTCCTTTGATGCCATTTTGAAGCTGAATCCCGACGGCGTGATTGAAATTGCAAACACGGTGGCGGAAAACGCGTTCCACTGCACACAGGCACAGCTGGTCGGCAAGCGCTTCACGGAACTGCCGGGTCTGACGCTGACCAGTGCCGTGTTCGAGTCGCTCAAGGAGCGGAAAAACCTGTATTCGCACGTCGTGATGATACAGAAGGAGCGGTATCTGCTCAATATCGCCTGCATTGATGTCAGCGGGCAGAACTTCGGCACAATTCTGTCACTGTATGCGTTTGGCTCGGTGGATGACATGCAGGAGAGCATCCGCAAAGACCATGTGCAGCAGGGCGACGCCGCAACGCGAAAATTCGGCAAGTTCATCTCCCACGCGCCGAAAATGCGCCATGCGCTGGAGAATGCCGCAATGTACGCGCAGTACGAGCTGCCGCTGCTGATTTGCGGCGAACCCGGCACGGAAAAGACGCGTCTGGCAGAGTGCATCCACAACGAGAGTCTGCGGCGCGACAAGCAGTTCATTCAGGCGGATGTGAGCACCCTGCCAATTGCGAATCAAACCGAGCTGCTTTTTGGGCGCGCGACGAGCAACGGGCTTGTATACAATGCGCACAAGGGAACGCTGTACCTGCGGCATGTGGATTTGCTCACGCCCGAAAGCCAGCATCAGCTGCTGAACGTTATTCGCTATGAGCAGTACTACGCGCCGGGGCAGTCCAAGCCGATTTGGGCGTCTATTCGTGTGATTTGCTCAACGAACCGGGATTTGCTGGCCATGGCGAAGGCAGGCGAATTTCTGCTGCCGCTGGCGGACAAACTGAACGACTACCGCATTGATTTGCCGCCCCTGCGCGAATGTCAGCAGGATTTTGCCCAGCTGGTGGAGGAAAACATTGCCTTTGCGCGTGTGCACACGCGGAAACAGGCGACCTTCACGCCCGATGCGCTGAAGCTGCTGATGAGCTACTCGTGGCCGAGCAATCAGCGGGAAATGTCAATTTTCTTCGAGAAGGCGTTTCTGCTGACGCGCACCAACCGCATGGACGCGGATTTTGTGCAGCAGCTGCTGTACCCGGAGCGCGCGGGCAGCGCACCGCAGCAGCAAGTATTGGTCATCAGCAGCGACGAGGAGCGGGAACTGCGCTGTGCCCTCAGTGAGCATCCGAACGACCGGGACGCGGTGCTGAAGCAGCTGGGCATCAGCCGTGCGACGCTGTATCGGCGGATGAAGAAGTACGGGCTGCAGCAGGAAAAATAAAGCGGTTTCCGGATTCTCCTGCGCCATCTGCCTGCACCGCTTCCGCACAGGCGTCTGGTCGTTCCGCTTGGCGCAGCACTTTTGCCGCTGACGAGCTTCACGTCAGCGGCAGTTTTTTATTCAGCAGGGCGGCTTTAGGCGGCTTTACATCCGCCGTGCAGTTTGTTATAATAGAATAACCAAACAATCGGAGGGCAGCCTATGACCATCGCCATTGTGGATGATGAATTGGAGACGCGCCAGTATATGCAGAACTTGGTGGCGCAGTATCTGGCGGAAACGGGACGCATGGCGCAGCTGGTGTTCTACCCGGATGGGGCGTCGTTTCTCGTCGGGTGCGAGCATCCGGACATTGTGCTGATGGACATTGACATGCCGGGCATGGACGGCCTTTCGACGGCGGAGCAGCTGCGGCGGAGTCACCCGGACGCCATCCTGATTTTCACCACGCGCCTCAGCCAGTGCGCCATCCGCGGCTATGAAGTGGACGCCATCGGCTTTCTGGTCAAGCCGGTGACGCTGCCGGGGCTGACTGTGAAGCTGAACAAGGCGTTCAAGCGGGTGGAGTACCGGCAGTCGAAAATCTGCCTGAAAACGAAAGACAACATCCTGTTCTTGGAGAAAAACGAGATTTACTATGCCGAGGGCAGCAATCACCATGTCATTTATCATACGGCGCAGGGCGAATTCCCCGTCCGCTCGTCCTTGCAGGAGGCGGAGGAACAGTTGGGCGCGGAATTCAGCCGAAGCTCACATTCCTATATCGTCAATCTGGGCTTCGTGACGATGGTCGGAAAGAACGATGTGACGGTTCACGGCGAGGCGATTCCGCTGTCGCGCGCGATGCGCAGGGACTTTCTGAATGCGGTCAACCGCTATTACGGCGTGAGGTGACGAAGATGCTGACGAACTTGGCGAATTATCTGAACAATGATTTTCCATTCCATATGTTCTTTGCGGTGCAGATTCTGCTGGCGGAGGGGCTGTTCGTTGTGCGGATGAAGTCGCGGCTGCGCCCGCTGAAAATTGTGCTGCCGGTGGCGCTGTGTTACTTGGTGCTGGCATGGTTTCATCCGCTGCTGGGGCATCGTTTTGCGCGCGTGGCAGCGATTTTTGCCGAATCGCTGCTGGTGCTGTGCCTGACGATGGACATCCCGACGACGAATGCGCTTTGTATCGGCATTTCCTCCTATGCGATTCAGAATCTGGCGTTCAAGGTCGGCGGACTGGCAACATGCTGGATGGCCAAGCCGCGTGATCCGCTGTTCTATCTGCTCTCCGGCGCATCGTTCGTGGTGGTGTACGCCGTGTGTTACCTGATGTTCGTGCGGCGCTTTCCGGAGAACGGCGATTTGAAGCTTGGCAACTGGAAGGTGCTGTTCCTGACGCTGGTGACGCTGCTGACGGTGTTCGTGCGTTCTGTGTCGCTGCCGACGGATATTTCGCTGCTTGACCGCCTGTTCTCGATTCTCTCGGTCATTATGGTGATGGTGCTGATTTACCAGTGCATGTACGCCGACGAGATGCGCCGCGAGAAGGAAATCATCGAGAGCCTGTTGGCACGGGAGGAATCCAGGCATCAGCTGCTGGGCAAGACGATAGACAGCATCAACATGAAGTGCCACGACCTGCGCTACCACATCGACACCTACCGCCGGGCACAGCAGCTGGATGAACACGCGGCGTTTTTTGACGAGGTGGAGCAGGAGATTCAGCGCTATGAGTACACGTTCCACACGGGCAATGCGGCGCTGGATTCGGTGCTGTCTGAAAAGAGCCTGTATTGCAGCGCAAATCACATTCTGCTGACGACGATGCTGGATGTATCGCTGCTCGCGCCCATTGAAAAGTCCGATATCTATTCCATCTTCGGCAATGCGCTGGACAACGCGATTCAGGCGGTGATGGCGGAAGCGCCCGAAAATCGCAGCGTCAATATCCGCGTCAGCGACGTGGTGGGCATGACGCAGATTGTCTTCGAGAATTTTTGCAGCAAGCCGCCGGAAATGCACGAGGGACTGCCGAAGACGGAGAAGGACACACAGTACCACGGATTCGGACTGCGCTCCATACGCTATATCATCGAGAAGTACGACGGGCATATGAGCATCGACACGAAAGACCAGATGTTCATCCTCTCGCTTCTGCTGCCGCGTCCGCAGCAGTCCGCATGACGATTTACGCACAAAAAGAAACCAGTTTCGACACGAATGCGTTTCGTGTCGTTTTTTTATGATAGAATCAGCACATCAAAGGGGGCGCTGCGCCCTCATAGAAAGGGAAAGGTGTCCATGAAACGCACAAAACTCTTGGCACTCTTGACATCCATCTCCTGTATTCTCCTGACGATTGTTCTGGTGGGCAGTTACTTCACGGCTGCATACGCCATGATGATCAATAAGGAACTGGGCATCGTGACCACGAGCGTGGTGACGGATGACCCCAGCAAAAACGCTACCTATTACGCCTCCAGTTTCCTGAAGGAAGACGGCACGCGTGATGATGATGCGCTGACCGCGTGGCAGAAGGCGCTGTGTGAGCAGATTCAGGGCGAAGGCTCTGTGCTGCTGACGAACAACGGCGCGCTGCCGATGGAAAAAGGACTGGGCGTGACCGTTTTCGGCCGCGGCGCAGTTGATACCATCTATGGCGGCACGGGTTCTGGTCAGGTTGATACCAGCAAGGCGGCGACAATGACCAGCGCGCTCACGGCGGCAGGTCTGAACGTCAACACCGCGATGATGGACTGGTACAGCGCGCAGATTGCGCAGATGAAGGAAGACAAGACCAACCGCTCCACGCCCGGCATGTTCACCGAATATGCGGACGTTCCGGCGGCGACCCGCATTGCCGAGGTTTCGGCGGACGCGGTGGCATCTTCCGGCGTGAATCTGGACGGCTACAAGGATGCGGCGATTGTCGTTATCGGACGCTCCGGCGGCGAAGGCGCTGACCTGTACACCGGCGAATTCACCGACGGTACGTCGTACTTTGAATTGCAGGATTCCGAGCGTGAGCTGCTCAAGTATGTGGCTTCGCAGGGCTTCAGCAAGACGATTGTGCTGATTAACTCCTCCAACGCCATGGCGATGGACTGGGTGAACAATCCGGAATACGGCGTGGATGCCTGCCTGTGGATCGGCGGCCCCGGTCAGTACGGTCTGAACGCGGTGGCGCAGATTCTGGTGGGCGACGTGAACCCCTCTGGCCGACTGGTGGACACCTACTCCGTGTCCTCCCTGTCCTCCGCGGCGATTCAGAACTTCGGCTCCTATGTCTACACCAATGCGGATGAAGAGACGGGCACGGTCGGCGGCGTGACGATTGACGGCGTGCCGGGCGACAAGACGAAGGTGCGCTATGCGATTCACTATCTGGTGGAATCCGAAGGCATCTATGTCGGCTACAAGTACTACGAAACGCGCTATGAAGATGCGGTCATGGAGCAGGGCAACGCGTCCGGCAATGCGGGCATCTTTGCGTCCAAGGGCGACAGCTGGGTGTACGGCGAGGAAGTCGCGTATCCCTTCGGCTATGGCATGTCTTACACCACGTTTGAGCAGGCGCTGGAAAGCGTGACCTACGACGCGGCAACCGACAGCTTCACCGTGCTGGTGAAGGTGACGAACACGGGCAACGTCGCAGGCAAGGAAGTTGTGCAGGTCTACGGTCAGCAGCCGTACACCGAATTCGACCGCGCGAACGCGATTGAGAAGGCGTCTGTGCAGCTCGTCGGCTTCGGCAAGACGAATGTCCTCCAGCCCGGTGAATCCGAGACCGTCTCTGTGACGGTTGACCGCAAAGAATTGACGGTTTACGACGAACATGTCAACAAAACCTACATTCTCGAAGCGGGTGACTACTACCTGAGCGTTGGTCTGGATGCACACGACGCGGTGAACAACATCCTCGCGGCGAAGGGTTATGCCCCCATCGCACAGGAAACGCCGGCTGCGGAAGGCGCAGAAGAGGCGGAAACCGCAACGCTGACCGCGAACGGCGCGGCGGCGATGGATGCCCCTGGCGACGCGGCAAAGGTCTATAAGTTCACGGTCGACAGCGACGACAATGCGACGTACAGCGTGTCCGGCACGGGCTACAAGATTACCAACCAGTTTGGTGATGCGGACCTGAACAGCTACGGCGAGAAGCTCGTGACGTACCTGTCCCGCAGCGACTGGCAGGGCACTTGGCCGGTTTCTTATGCCAGCCTGACGGCGAACGATGCCATCATCAATGGTCTGCAATTCAACTATACGGCGGAAGCGCCCGACGAGACGGTCATTACGGGTTCAACCGCGACGAACTACACCTTGGCGAACCTGATTGGCAAGGACTACGACGACCCGATGTGGGTGGATCTGCTCAATCAGCTGACGCTGACGGATTTGGCGGAACTGGTTGGCCACTCCGGCTACGGCACGCGGGCAATCGACTCCATCGGTCTGCCCGCGACGGTGGCAGCGGACGGTCCGCAGGGCATCAAGGCGACGTATGCCGGCAATAACTCCACGGTGGCGTATACCTCCGAACCGGTCATGGCGGCGACGTTCAACACGGAAATCCTCTACAATGTCGGTCTGTCGATGGGCGAAGACGCGCTGCGCTCCGACAACCGCGTGGTTGGCTGGTACGGCCCGGCGATGAACATCCACCGCACGCCTTACTCCGGCCGCAACTTCGAGTATTACTCTGAGGACGGCTTCCTGTCCGGCAAGATGGCGGCGCAGGAAGTGGCAGCGGCTCGCTCGAAGGGTCTGGTCGTCTACATCAAGCACTTCGCGCTCAATGACTTTGAGACGTACCGCCAGTCGGTTGCAACCTTCGCGACGGAACAGGCGATTCGTGAAATCTACCTGAAGGGTTTCCAGTACGCGGTGGAAGAGGGCGGTGCGAACGCCGCTATGACCTCCTTCAACCGTATCGGCACGCGCTGGGCGGGCGCGCACAGCGGACTTTGCAACGAAGTTCTGCGCAAGGAATGGGGCTTCGTCGGCGTGACGCTGACGGACGCTGTTATGGCGAACCGCAACTGGATGGACGTTTCCATCGGTCTGGAAGCGGGCAATGACACTTGGCTGTCCTCCGGCGACTGGCTGGTGTCGAAGATTGAAGGCTGGGCGGCGGAAGACGGCAAGCTGCTGAACAACCTCCGCACTTCGGCGAAGAACTTCCTCTATACCTACGCGAACTCCGCCGCTATGAACGGCATGAACGAAACCAGCCACGTCGTCCACACGACGTCTTGGGTCGAGACGGACATGCTGATTGCGCGCATCGTGCTGATTGTGCTGACCGCGCTCTTCGGTCTCGCGATGCTGGTGTCCTACTTCATGGACGTCAAGAAAAAGGCGGCCTCCGCTGACCGCAAGACGGTTTCGATTGTCGCAGCGGTGATTGCGGTGCTGGCGGCTATCTTCTACATCATCATTGACACGGCTGCGACCACGAAGATGAACTTCGACGCGGTTGTGCTGGTGCTGCTCCTCGTGTCGGCGATGTGCTACTTCGTCGCGGGCGTGAAGAAGATTGGTCTGCTGGCGGCGGCTGGTCTGGCGTGCACACTGGTTGCGTGGTTCCGTTATCTGGTGACGGAAATCAACTTCCGCATGGATGACCTCGTGCTGATTTTCGGCGGCACGTCCACCATCGGTGCGCTGGGCGTTCCGTTCATCCTCTCCTTCATCCTGATGCTGCTCGCCGCGATTTCGGGTGCTGTCCTGATGACGGGCGCGATGGGGTCGGAAAAGAAGTAATACTATTTCCGAATTCACCTGCGCCATCTGCTTGCGCCGCGAATTCTCATTTGGGAATAGTATAAGCCAGTCAAAAAACGTCCGCGCAGGAGAGTGAACGCTTCCCTGCGCGGACATGAAGACACTGCTGGGGAATGTGATATGCTCCCTCTATGAGAGACAGTAAAAAACCAAACTGTCAATCATGGAGGGAGCATTTTATGGGATATCAGCAAAAGGCAAATTCGGAAAGAAAAGCATGCGTGACGCAGCAGCAGAGGCAGGCGTAAGTCAGGAAACATTTCGGCGGTGGATCGTGCAGTATGAAGCAGATGGGGCAGCGGCGAGAGTCTCTGCATGATGGGGCAATTTCATACGGGATAATAAAACAGGGGCAAGCCGCATTTCAGGCTTGCCCTCATTGCTTTGCTTACAGCAGCTGAATATTTGCCTTCCTGCACGCGTCCTGCACGTCCTGCGGCCACAGGCTTGCCTGCACCTCGCCCACATGCGCTTTGCGCAGCAGGTAGACGCACATGCGGCTCTGCCCGATGCCGCCGCCCATCGTCTGGGGCAGCTCGCCGTTGAGCAGCGCCTTCTGGAATGGCAGCTCCGCGCGCTCCTCGCAGCCGCGAATCGCCAGCTGACGGCGCAGCGCGTCCGGGTCAACGCGGATGCCCATGCTCGACACTTCCAGCGCAATGTCCAGCAGCGGGTCGTAGAGCAGAATGTCACCGTTGAGTGACCAGTCGTCGTAGTCTGGGGCGCGGCCGTCGTGCATCTGTCCGGAACGCAGCGCGCCGCCGATGCCCGTCAGGAACACCGCGCCGTATTCGCGTACCGCCCGGTATTCGCGTTCCTTCGGCGGCAGGTCGGGATACAAATCCTCCAATTCCTGCGACGAGACGAACGTGATGTCGTCGGGCAGTTCGGGCTTGATGTGCGGATAGTGCGCGCAGACGAAGCCCTCCGTCTTGCGCAGGGTGAGGTAAATCGCGCGGACGGTCGCTTGCAGCGTCTCCATCGTGCGCTGCTTAGGGGTGATGATTTTCTCCCAGTCCCACTGGTCGACGAAAATCGAGTGGATGTTGTCGGTCGTTTCGTCGCGGCGGATGGCGTTCATGTCCGTGTACAGCCCTTCACCGGGCTGGAAGCCGTACGTTTTGAGCGCCTGACGCTTCCATTTCGCCAGCGAATGGACGATTTCCGCCGTTTCGCCGGTTTCAAGAACGTCAAAGGATACCGGTCGTTCGACGCCGTTCAGGTTGTCGTTCAGACCGCTGCCGGGCGTGACCATAATCGGCGCGGACACACGGGTCAGGTTCAGCGCGCGGGCTAACTCCGTCTCGAAAAAATCCTTGACCAGTTTGATGGCGATTTCCGTATCCCGCAGGTTCAGCACGGGATTGTAATTCTTGGGGATAATCAGGTGCATAACGCCTTTCCTCCTTGCCGCAGCATAATTGCTAACAGTATAGCACAAAATTCGGCTGAAGCGAACCATTCTGCGCGTAAAAACACCGAAAAAGCAAAGACCGAAACCCTTGACAACGCCCGCAAAAAGCATTATACTGACCTTGTCCCGCAATGAAGGGGAACGCTGGAAGTTCCGTCTGTTCCAGAGAGCCGCGTACTGGTGGAAGCGCGGTCAGACGCCTGTCAGCCGCTCGCCCCGGAGCGCAAACCGGACGAAGGGTTCGGCGAATGGCGCACGTTACGCGCAAGAGAGGTTCGGCACGTCCGGACAAGCAGAGTGGTACCGCGAAACATCCGTTTCGTCTTTGCAGAATTTGCAGGGGCGGAACGTTTTTTTGTTCCGTCCGAGAAAAGCAGGGAGGAAGCATCATGGAATTCAAACCCTATGACCCCAAAGCCATCGAACCGAAGTGGCAGAAGCGCTGGGCGGACAGTCACGTTTTCGAGGCGAAGAACGACTACACCATGCCGAAATTCTACGGCCTGATTGAGTTCCCGTATCCGTCGGGACAGGGGCTGCACGTCGGCCATCCGCGCTCCAATACCGCGATGGATATCATCGCCCGCAAGCGCCGCATGGAGGGCTGCAATGTCCTTTTCCCCATCGGCTGGGACGCCTTCGGTCTGCCGACGGAGAACTACGCCATCAAGAACAAGGTTCACCCCGCCATTGTGACGAAGAAGAACATCGACCACTTCCGCGAGCAATTGCAGAAAATCGGCTTCTCCTTCGACTATTCCCGCGAGGTCAACACCACCGATCCGTCCTACTACCGCTGGACGCAGTGGATTTTCCTTCAGCTGTTCAAGCACGGGCTGGCGTATAAGTCCGAAATGCCGATTAACTGGTGCCCCAGCTGCAAGTGCGGTCTGGCGAATGAGGAAGTTGTGGGCGGCGTGTGCGAGCGCTGCGGCACGCAGGTCATCCGCAAGGTCAAGAAGCAGTGGATGCTGAAGATTACCGCCTATGCCCAGAAGCTGCTCGACGGCTTGGACACGGTGGACTTCATCGACAAGGTGAAGGTGCAGCAGCGCAACTGGATTGGCCGCAGCGTTGGCGCGGAAGTGGATTTTTCCCTGACCGTGCCGGGCGAGAAGGTGCGCGTTTTCACCACGCGCCCGGATACGCTCTTCGGCGCGACGTACATGGTCTTGTCCCCTGAGCATCCGCTGATTGACAAGCTGAAGGACCAAATCACCAACTACGACGCGTGCATGGCGTACCGCGCGGAAGCCGCGAAGAAGAGCGACTTTGAACGCGCCGAGCTGGCGAAGGACAAGACGGGCGTGCAGATTGAGGGTGTCCGCGCCGTCAACCCCGTCAACGGCAAGGAAATCCCGATTTGGCTGAGCGACTATGTGCTGATGACCTACGGCACGGGCGCAATCATGGCTGTTCCGGCGCACGACACCCGTGACTGGGAGTTCGCGCATAAGTTCGGCATCCCGATGATTGAGGTCGTCGCGGGCGGCAATATTGAGGAAGCAGCGTATACCGATATTCAGGACGGCGTGATGGTCAATTCCGGCTTCCTTGATGGCATGAAGGTCGCGCAGGCGAAGGAAGCGATCATTGAGTATCTGGAGAAGAACGGGCTGGGCGAGAAGAAGGTCAACTACAAGCTCCGCGACTGGGTGTTCAGCCGCCAGCGCTACTGGGGCGAACCCATCCCGATTGTGCACTGCGACAAGTGCGGTATGGTGGCGGTGCCGGAAGATCAGCTGCCTGTGACGCTGCCGATGGTGGACAACTACGAGCCGACCGATTCCGGCGAATCCCCCCTGTCCGTCATGCATGACTGGGTGAACACCACCTGCCCGTGCTGCGGCGGCCCGGCGACGCGCGAAACCGACACCATGCCCCAGTGGGCAGGGTCAAGCTGGTACTTCATGCGCTACTGCGACCCGCACTGCGAAACAGCCATTGCCTCGCCCGAAGCGCTTCGCTATTGGCTGCCTGTGGACTGGTACAACGGCGGCATGGAGCACACGACCCTGCATCTGCTGTACAGCCGTTTCTGGCATCTGTTCCTGCATGACATTGGCGTGATTCCCGCGTCTGAACCCTACCAGAAGCGCACCAGCCACGGCATGATTCTGGGCGAGAACGGCGAGAAGATGTCCAAGTCGCGCGGCAACGTTGTCAATCCGGATGACATTATTGATGAAATCGGCGCGGACGCTTTCCGCGTGTACGAGATGTTCATGGGCGCGTTCGATCAGGCGATTCCGTGGAGCACGCAGAGCGCGAAGGGCTGCCGCCGCTTCCTCGACCGCGTGTGGCGCTTGCAGGAGAACGTGACGCCGGATGAAGGGTACAGCGAGAAGCTGAACGCGCTCATGCATGAGACGATTAAGAAGGTTTCGCTGGATTACGAAGCCATGAAGTACAACACCGCCATCGCGCAGATGATGACGCTGGTGAATGAGATGGTTTCCGCCGGCAGCGTGACGCGTGGGGAACTCAAAACCCTGCTCCTGCTGCTCAACCCCGTTGCGCCGCACATCACGGAAGAAATGTGGGAGAATCAGGGCTTCGGCGGCACGATGACGTATCAGAAGTGGCCGACGTGGGACGAAGACGCGCTGGTGAAGTCGGAAATCGAAATCGCCGTGCAGGTCTGCGGCAAGGTTCGCGGCCGCGTGATGATTCCCGCCGACATGACGAAGGAACGCGCGGAGACGGAACTCCAGCAGCTGCCGGAAATCCAGAAGATCCTGGCGGGCAAGACTGTGACGAAGGTCATCTTCGTGCCGGGTCGTCTGGTGAACTTCATCGCGAAGTAACCCGCACAATGTAACCTGATTGCATACAATCATCGCCGCAGAGAAAGAAATTTCCCTGCGGCGATGATTTTTTTGCGGACTGGTTGTATACAAGGTGCTTTTCTCACTCCCGCCACCCTCTAACTGCGCCGCGCACGCACACAACCAGCGGCAGCGCCGCCATCATTCCGACCACGCCGCCCGCCATGCCGCCGAAAGCAATCGCCAGCAGCACCGCCAATGGATGCAGCCGCGTCGCGCCGGAGAGCAGGCGCGGGGAGAGCAGGTTCGCTTCCACCTGCTGCACAAGGCAGATTGCCAACAGTGTCCACAGCGCTGCCGTCCAGCCGCTTTGCAGCGCCAGCAGCACCGCCGGAACGCCCGCAATGAACGGCCCGATGTACGGAATCAGCTCCATCACGCCCATGAACAGCCCCAGCAGCAGCGCGCCGGGTGTACGCGTGAGCAGCAGCGCAAGAGCGGTCATGGCGGCGACGAACAGCGAGAGAATCAGCTGTCCGCGCAGGTACAGGGCGGATTCGCGGCGCATTTCACGGGCGGCACGGATGCCGCGCGCACGGTATTTGACGGGCAGAACAAGCGACAGCAGGAGGCAAAGACGCTTGCGGTCGCGCAAAAAGTAGAACGAAAGCAGCGGCGCAAGCAGCCATTGGC
>ULQX01011316.1_pt1 | contig 16476 bp, 20 predicted proteins | sample 1954941 | NCBI WGS metagenome assembly ULQX01 (sample SAMEA4835667, study PRJEB28245) | human gut metagenome | biome: gut microbiome; material: fecal sample | place: Denmark | collected 2008
AGCACTATGGAGCAGATGCTCGAATAGAAGCGGCTCAGATTGAGTTGAGCTATGCGTATTATATTGACCATCGGACATTTGGAAGAGAAGCTTTTCCGGAAATTTGTCCGGCTGTCTTTGCAGATGCACAGCAGCATTTGCAATTATTTTTCAAAAATCTATTAAAGGAGCAGATGACATGCCAGTAATACAGACAGAACGATTGGTTTTGCGACCATTGACAACAAATGACTTTTCCGCATTTCGACAGTTTGCAGCCGATGCAGAATTGACTCGATATATGCTGTTTTATCCGCAGGAAACAGAATCTGAAACCAAAGCTTTTCTTCAGCATGCAGAACAGGCTTGGACGGAACAATGCCCAGAAGCGTATGAGTTTGCTATTCTGCAAGAAGATACACTAATTGGAACGATTACCGTAGAATATATGGGTGATACGCAAGGAATGCTGGGCTGGATTTTGCGGAAGGATGCACAAGGCTATGGCTATGCAACAGAAGCAGCCCTTGCAATTGTGCAGTGGGTCAAGGAACAGTTACCCTATACAGAATTGTTTGCCTGTTGTGATGCTCGCAATCCTGCCTCTGCCCGTGTGATGGAACGGATTGGTATGCATTGTATAGATGCAAATGGCAGCCGAACCTATCCGAAAACCGGAGAGGTTGCACAGGAATGGATGTATCAGATGAACCTATAAGAGAAAAATAACAGAATTTTTTCAGAAAAAACCTCGTTCTTTTTGAGAACGGGGTCTTTTTTATGCCTATAAATTACAAATTATGGTATAAAAAATCCGAAATCGGATGAAAAGAACAGTTTTTTTATGCAATTTTGCCATTAAGCCTAGTAAATCTATAGGAATTATAATCGTTTGGGAGAAAACCGGAAAAAGGATTGACAAATCCAGAAAAGGGGTGTATAATAGCGAATATACAAAGCACATCGGAATGATAGGAATTGAAGATGTGCAAGGAGGTTTGCAGAATATGCAAGGTTTATGGTTTGGCGTAGCCGGAGAGGTGGCACGATGTTGACCCTCTGATGCGGACGAAAGAAAACATAAAAAAGAAGAAAGAGGGTTATTTTCTATGAAACATACAACCATTACAAAGGTGATCGGCATTTCCTTATCCGCTGCTTTATTGGCATCGGTGACAACCGGCTGCGGTTCTGCAAACAACGGGGACACAGTACAAATTACAAATGTATCGTATGACCCAACCAGAGAATTGTATACCGCTTATAATGAACTATTTGCAAAGCATTGGAAAGAAAAGACTGGGCAGGATGTGGAAGTCACACAGTCCCATGGCGGTTCTGGAAAACAGGCGTTGGAAGTTGCCAACGGGTTAGAGGCAGATGTCGTAACCTTGGCACTGGAATATGATGTGGATGCAATTCAGGATGCCGGATTGATTGATGATGGATGGATTTCTGAATTCGATGATGACAGTGCACCATATACGTCCACGATTGTTTTCCTGGTACGCAAGGGTAATCCGAAAAACATTCAGGATTGGGATGATTTAGTAAAGGATGGCGTTGGTGTCATTACGCCGAATCCAAAAACTTCCGGCGGTGCAAGATGGAATTACTTAGCCGCTTGGGCATATGCAACACAGGAATATGGCGATGATGAAGCAAAGACAGAAGATTTCATGAAAAAGCTTTATCAGAATGTATTGGTTTTGGATTCCGGTGCAAGAGGTGCTACGACAACCTTTGTAGAAAATGGACAGGGTGATGTCCTGCTGGCATGGGAAAATGAAGCGTATCTTTCCATCAAGGATGCACCAGATGATTATGAGATTGTCACACCGAGCATTAGCATTTTGGCACAGCCTTCCGTTGCTGTAGTAGATGATGTTGTTGACCGGAAAGGAACAAGAGAAGTTGCAACCGAGTACCTTTCTTACCTCTATTCCGATGAGGCACAGAGAATTGCAGGCGACAATTATTACCGTCCTTCCAATCCAGACATCTTGAAAGAATACGCAGATGTATTTGATTTGAATGTCAACTTGGTTACCATTCAGGACTTTGGCGGTTGGGAGGAAGCACAGAAAACCCATTTCGCCGATGGCGGTATTTTTGATAAAATTTATGAGAAATAAAAAGTAGGGAGTCGTTATGAAACAAAAGAGCAAAAGAGTGATTCCGGGATTCGGGATTTCCATGGGCGTTACGCTCACAATTTTAAGTATTGTGGTACTGATTCCGCTGGCATCGCTTGTCGTTTACACGGCACAGCTCAGTCCGTCAGAAATTATAGAAACCCTGACCCGTCCGAGAGTGCTGGCAAGCTTTCGTGTCAGTCTGCTGACTGCATTCATTGCCTCTGCAATCAATGCAGTGATGGGTGTGATTTTAGCGTGGGTGCTCGTGCGATACAAATTCCCACTGAAACGCATTTTGGATGGTATGATTGAGCTGCCTTTTGCATTACCAACCGCTGTTGCTGGCATTGCATTGACTTCTTTAACGGCTGACACGGGTTTGATTGGTAAGTTCTTTGCAAGATTTGGCATTCACATTGCCTATACAAGAATCGGCATTACGGTTGCGTTGGTTTTCATTGGGATTCCGTTTGTTGTCCGAACGGTACAGCCGGTATTGGAAAAGTTAGACCCGTCTTATGAAGAAGCGGCTGGCGGTTTAGGAGCAAGTCGAACAAAGATTTTCTGGAGCGTGGTATTTCCGGAAATTCGTCCGGCAGTCATTACCGGTTTTGGTTTGGCATTCGGCAGATGCCTTGGCGAATACGGCAGCGTCGTATTTATTGCCGGCAATCAGCCGTTTCAAACAGAGATCACACCATTGATTATCATGTCAGAGTTGCAAGAATATGACTATGCAAGTGCAACCGCAATTGCATTGGTAATGTTAATCGTTGCATTCTTGATTCTGTTCCTGAGCAACTGGGTGCAGGCAAGAAGCAGTAAAAAGCTGAAAGGAGGTTCTTAATCATGCATGAAGAAACAGTTGGTTCAAAAGTAGTAAAATGGTTGCTGATTGGCATCAGTGCATTGTTTCTGATTGTCATGTTGCTGCTGCCGCTGATTACCGTCATTTCAGAAGCGTTGCGGAGCGGCTGGGAAACCTACCTGAAAGCAGTTACAGACCGCTACACAATCAAGGCGATTTTCTTAACATTGGAAGCAACGATTTGTGCGGTGCTGATTAATACGATTTTCGGTGTATTTGCCGCATGGGCAGTTACAAAGTTCCATTTTAAAGGAAAGAAACTGCTGACAACTTTAATTGATGTACCAGTTACCATTTCTCCAGTCATTGCCGGTTTGATTTTTGTTTTGACATTCGGCAGACAAAGTTTCCTGTATCCGTACTTACAACAGCTTGGCATCCAGGTAGTCTTCGCTGTTCCTGGAATTGTGCTGGCAACAATTTTTGTTACATTCCCGTTCATCTCCAGAGAATTGATTCCGGTTTTGGAATCGCAGGGAACGGATGAAGAAGAAGCAGCGGCTCTGATGGGAGCAAAGGGCTTGACGATTTTCCGTCGGGTTACATTCCCGCATATCAAATGGGCATTTCTTTATGGCGTTGTTCTTTGTGCAGCAAGAGCCATGGGGGAATTCGGAGCAGTTTCTGTTTTGTCTGGACACCTCAGAGGAAAGACAAACACCTTACCGTTGCACGTAGAGATTTTGTTCAATGAATTTCAGTATGTACCGGCATTTGCAGTTTCTTCGATTTTGGTATTGATGGCAATTGTAATTTTGATTATCCGAAGCGTGATTGAGTACAGAGGAAAGAAGGTATCATGATATGTATGTGGAATTAAAAGATATCAACAAGCATTTTAACAACTACAAAGCCTCTGATCATGTCAGCTTTGGAATTGAAAAAGGAAAACTGATTGGTTTACTTGGCCCAAGCGGCAGCGGAAAAACCACCATCCTGCGAATGATTGCTGGATTGGAACAGCCGGATAGCGGCGAAATTATCATTGACGGTAAAGTGGTCAATGATGTTCCGGCAAGTAAGCGAGACATTGGATTTGTTTTTCAGAACTATGCGTTGTTCCGCTATATGACGGTTTATGATAACATCGCTTTTGGTTTGAAAGTCCAGAAAGTCGATAAAAAGACAATTGATAAGCGGGTCAAAGAATTGATTGAACTGATTGGATTAAAGGGACTGGATAAACGGTATCCCAGTCAGTTATCCGGTGGACAGCGGCAGAGAGTTGCATTTGCTCGTGCATTAGCACCAAATCCACAGTTGCTGTTATTGGATGAACCGTTTGCAGCGATTGACGCAAAGGTACGGCAGGAGCTGAGAAGCTGGCTCAAGGAAATGATTGAACAGTTGGGTGTAACAAGTATCTTTGTCACACACGACCAAGATGAGGCCATTGAAGTGGCGGATGAAATTATCATCACCAACAAGGGCAGAATCGAACAGATGGGAACGCCGTTGGATGTTTATCAAAAACCGCAGACAGCGTTTACCGCTTCCTTTTTTGGGCAGACTTCTATTATCGAAGATTATCAGGCATTCCACACCTTTGAAAAAATCGAAGGAGCAGAAAAGGCAATTGTACGTCCAGAATTCGTAAAGATTACAAAGAAAAACGAAGTACAAAAATATCGGAGTTCTGCTTCCAAGGGCGTTGTGGAACATGTTTCATTCCGTGGCGATAAGATGGAATTGCGAGTGCGAGTGAATGACACTGTTTTGCTGGCAAAGCGTGATTTGGAAGAGAATCGCATTTTTGTTGGCGAAACCGTGGATGTGTTCTTATATCGGATTTTTGTAACGGTTGGGGATAAAGCGTATTTGCTGGAGAATCAGTCGTTGCAGGAAAACTCCGTTGTTATTTAATCATTGTAAAAAATATTTGGCAAACAGTCAAAAATCTTGATGGAGGGTATTATCATGGCAAACATTTATAAGGGTACAATTGAACTGATTGGAAACACACCGCTGGTTGAAGCGGTCAATCTGGAACAGGCACATGATTTGCAGGCAACCCTGCTGATCAAGCTGGAATATCTGAACCCAGCCGGCAGCGTAAAAGACCGGATTGCAAAATCCATGCTGGAAGATGCAGAACAGAGTGGAAAGCTGCATACTGGTTCTGTAATCATTGAACCGACCTCCGGAAATACCGGAATTGGTCTGGCTGCCATTGCAGCAGCAAAGGGCTATCGGGTGATTTTGACAATGCCGGAAACCATGAGCGTGGAACGGAGAAACATCCTGAAAGCATACGGTGCAGAAATCGTTCTGACAGAAGGTGCAAAGGGTATGAAGGGTGCGATTGCCAAGGCAAAGGAACTTGCAGAAGAAATTCCGAACAGTTTCATTCCGGGACAATTTGAAAACCCAGCAAATCCAGAAGCACACCGCAAGACAACAGGCCCGGAAATCTGGAGAGATACCGATGGTAAGGTCGATTATTTCGTAGCAGGTGTTGGTACAGGCGGTACGATTACCGGTGTTGGAGAATATCTGAAATCACAGAATCCGAATGTAAAGATTGTTGCTGTAGAACCGGAAACCTCTGCTGTACTCTCTGGAGAAAAGCCAGGCCCTCATAAGATTCAGGGCATTGGAGCAGGATTCGTTCCAAAGACATTGAACACTGGCGTTTATGATGAAATCATTAAGATTCAGAATGATGATGCATTTACAACCGCCAAGGAACTGGCAAAGCACGAAGGAATTTTGGTTGGCATTTCTTCCGGTGCTGCATTACAGGCAGCATTGGAACTGGCAAAGCGTCCGGAAAATAAGGGCAAGACCATCGTGGCATTGTTGCCGGATAGTGGTGACCGTTATTATTCTACCACTTTGTTTTCTGAATAAGTCATTGATATTCCATCGTTAGAAAGGAGGTGCTGTCGAGTGAAAGTTTCCACTCGGGTTGAATGCGGAATCTTAGCATTGACGGATATTGCGATGCATCAAACAGAGGGAAAGCCAGTGACGGTCAGCAGTATTTCCAGTCGGCAGGATCTCTCAATGAAATATCTGGAACAGATTCTCATGGTGCTGCGGCAATCCAATCTGGTGCGAAGCACGAAAGGCTTTAAGGGCGGTTATGTACTGACCCGTCCGGCGAAAGAAATCTCATTGCGAACGGTGATTGATGCGTTGGATGTAACAGTATTGGCAGATGTTCATTTTCAGGAAGAATCCGAAACACCCTTGAAAACAATCGTGAACCATCAGCTTTGGAATCCGATGACCACTTATCTTCGGAAATTTTGTGACAGCATTACCATTTCTGACATGATGGAACAATATCGAACCTTTCTTTCCGATACAGAAGGCCCGATGTATTATATTTAATCAAGAATCGTAAAAAATATACAAAAAATAAAAGAAAGACCAGTTGGAGCGTGGTACAATGGAATTTAATACCGCATTGCTGCATCAGCAATTTGACAGCGACACACAGAATGGTGCAACCATTCCACCGATTTATCAGGTCAGTGCCTTTGCACAGTCATCCGCAGAGCAGCTGGAAAAAGTGTTTAATAATAAAGCAGCCGGATTTGCATATACCAGAATCAGCAATCCGACCGTAGATGCCTTTGAACGAAGAGTTGCTTCTATGGAAAAGGGCATCGGAGCAGTGGCTTGTTCTTCTGGAATGGCAGCTGTCACAATGGCATTGCTGAACATTCTGGAAGCAGGCGATGAAGTCATTGCCGGTTCGGGCTTATTTGGCGGAACGATTGATTTGTTCGGTGACCTGAAAGCGTTCGGCATTACAACGCATTTTGTAGAGAGTGTGACTGCGGAAGCCGTTGCACCGCTGCTCAACGAAAAGACAAAAGTTGTCTTTACAGAATTGATTGGGAACCCAAAGCTGGATGTTGTGGATTTAAAGAAAGTATCCGCTTTGGTTCATGAACATGGTGTTCCGCTGATTATCGACAGCACGACCGCAACACCGTATCTGCTGCATACCTTTGATTTTGGTGCAGATGTCATTGTACATTCTTCTTCTAAGTATATCAACGGTGGCGGTAATTCCATTAGCGGTGTCATCATTGACAGTGGGAACTTCCACTGGAATCCAGAACGGTATCACAGCTTTGCAGAATATAAAAAATATGGCAAGTTTGCTTATCTGGCAAAATTGCGGAACGGTATCTGGAGAAACTTCGGCAGCTGTTTAGCTCCGATGAATGCATTCATGAATACGGTTGGGCTGGAAACGCTGGGCTTGCGGATGGAACGCATCTGTAGCAACGCCAAGCAGCTGGCAGAATATCTGGAAAGTCGGGATGATGTAACCGTCAATTATCCGGCATTGAAGAGCAGTCCGTACTATGATTTGGTACAGACACAGTTCGGCGGAAAAGGCGGTGCAATTTTGACCTTACGGGCAGGCAGCAAGGAAAAGGCATTCAAACTCATCAATGCCCTGAAATATGCTGTCAATGCAACGAATATCGGGGATGTACGGACGCTGGTCATCCATCCGGCAAGTACGATTTATACACATAGTTCCGAACAGCAGAAAGCGAGTGCAGGCGTTTATGACGACAGCATTCGGATTAGCGTCGGAATTGAAGATATTAACGACTTGATTGCTGATTTTGCACAGGCGATAGATCAAAGCAAGGAGTGAAAAAATTATGGCAGTGGATTACGCAACCTTAAAAAAAGGCGGATTCATGCGGCAAAAACAAAAAAATCATTTTTCCCTGCGTTTGCGTGTTGTAGGTGGAAATTTAACAGCAACACAGCTTGCAAAAATCGCAGAAGTCGCTGAAAAATTTGGCGATGGACACATTCATCTGACTTCTCGACAGAGCGTAGAAATTCCGTTTGTCAAGTTGGAACAGATTGAAGAAGTAAAGAAAGCATTGAGCGAGGGCGGTGTCGAACCGGGCGTTTGTGGTCCGAGAGTTCGAACCATTACCGCTTGTCAGGGCGAAGCCATTTGCCCGAGTGGCTGTATTGATACTTATGCACTGGCGAAAGAGCTGGATGACCGGTATTTTGCAAGAGAATTACCGCATAAGTTCAAGTTTGGCATTACTGGCTGCCAGAACAACTGCTTGAAGTCCGAAGAAAATGACCTTGGCATCAAGGGCGGCATTCAAGTCAGCTGGCGAGAAGAAGATTGCATTCAGTGCGGTGTCTGCGTAAAGGCATGCCGGAGTAATGCAATCACCTTAGAAGATGGAAAGATTTCCGTAGATGAAAGCAAGTGTAATTTCTGCGGACGTTGTTATAAAGCCTGTCCAACCGAAGCTTGGGATACGGTACACGGTTATATCGTTTCCTTTGGCGGGTTGTTCGGCAACAGCATCAGCAAGGGTGAAGCAATTATTCCATTCCTGCCGGATAAGGAAACATTGCTGAAAGTTTGCGATGCAACCATTCAGTTCTTTGCAGACCACGCAAAGCCGGGCGAACGGTTTAAGTTCACTTTGGATCGGGTTGGCAGAGAATCCTTTGAAAATTTGATTCAGGAGGTAGTAAAAAATGGCTGATTTTGTAATTGACGATACCGTGGATATCACCGATGTCGTTTGCCCCGTTACATTTGTAAAGGCAAAAGTTGCACTGGAAGAACTGGACGACGGTCAGGTGCTTTCCATTAAGATGAACGACGGCGAACCGGTACAGAATGTACCGAGAAGCATCAAAGAAGAAGGTCACAAGATTCTGAAGCTGATCGACAACGAAGACGGTACTTATAACCTGATCGTCAAGAAGGTTGGTGATTAAATGGCAGTTCGTGTAAATGCGGAAACCTTTGCGGCAGAAGTATTGCAGGCAAAGGGATTGGTTCTGGTGGATTTTTATTCTGACAGTTGCGTTCCATGCAAGCGGATTGCACCGCTGCTTTCGGAAGTGGCAGCCGCTGACCCGGACGGGTTGAAAGTGGTAAAAGTCAACATCAACTTTGATGCAGAACTGGCAGAACAGTATGCCGTACAGGCAGCCCCGACCCTCGTCTTTTTCCAGAACGGTGCAGAAGTTGCCCGTCTGAGAGGCTTGGTAAAAAAAGCAGAATTGACAGAAGTCATTGATTCTCTGAAAAAATAAATTCATAAGGAGTTATGTTATCATGAAAATTACAGTTGCAGGCGTTACAAAGGAAGTTGCAGACGGTCTGACCGTTGCACAGCTGATTGAACAGGAAAAGGTAGAAACCCCGCAGTATGTTACCGTGACCATCAATGATGACTTTGTAGAAAGCGGAACATTTGAAACCACCGTTCTGAAAGACGGCGACAATGTTGAATTTCTGTATTTCATGGGAGGCGGTCAGTAATGGCATTTACAAATGAACAGTTAGAGCGGTATTCCCGTCATATTATCTTAAAAGAAATTGGCGTAAAGGGACAGAAGAAGCTCCTGAATGCGAAAGTTCTGATTATCGGTGCTGGCGGACTGGGTGCACCGGTTGCGATGTATCTGGCAGCTGCTGGCGTTGGTACGATCGGCATTGCTGATGCAGATGAAGTGGATCTGTCCAACCTGCAGCGGCAAATCATCCACGCAACCAAAGATGTTGGAAAGCCGAAGGTAGAATCTGCAAAGGAAACCATGGAAGCCATGAATCCGGATGTTAAGGTCATTACATACCACACATTCGTTACCAGTGAAAATATCATGGAACTGATTCAGGACTATGATTTCATCATTGATGGAACAGACAACTTCCCAGCAAAGTTCTTGATCAATGACGCTTGCGTAATGGCAAAGAAGCCGTTCTCTCATGCCGGAATCATTCGGTTTAAGGGTCAGCTGATGACTTATGTACCGGGAGAAGGTCCTTGCTATCGTTGCGTTTTCAAGAATCCGCCTCCGAAGGATGCTGTTCCGACCTGTAAGCAGGCTGGCGTTGTTGGTGCAATGGGCGGTGTCATTGGCAGCTTACAGGCAATGGAAGCCATCAAGTACATTGTTGGCGTTGGCGATCTGCTGACCGGCTATCTGCTGACCTACGATGCACTGACCATGGATTTCCGGAAGGTAAAGCTGCCGCATAACACGGATAATTGCCCGGTTTGCGGAAAGCACCCGACAATCACCAAGTTAATTGACTACGAACAGGCTGAATGTGATGGGGTAGGATTATGATTACACTGAAAAAAGCAGATTTTGAAAAAATTCTGGCACATGCAAAGAAAGAACTGCCGAATGAAGCGTGCGGTTTGATTGCAGGTGTCAAGGATGGAGCAGACAAGCACATTCAAAAGGTTTATCTGCTCACCAATATCGACCATTCCAACGAGCATTTCTCGTTAGACCCGAAGGAACAGCTCGCAGCCATCAAGGATATGCGTGCAAACGGTCTGGTTCCACTGGGCAACTGGCATTCTCATCCGGAATCGCCATCCCGTCCATCGCAGGAAGACAAGCGGTTAGCATATGATAAAACCGCAAGTTATATGATTCTTTCTCTGATGGAATTGGATCAGCCAGTACTCAATTCGTTCCATATTGAGGGCGATGATGCGGAGAAGGAACCGCTGGTTATTGAGGAGTAAACAATTATGTATGACATCATCATCATCGGCAGCGGGCCTGCTGGGTTAACCGCTGCCATCTATGCCAGTCGGGCACAGTTGACAGCAGTGGTACTGGAAAAAGATTATCTGGGCAGCGGACAGATTGCAGTCAGTGAACAGGTAGATAATTATCCGGGGCTTCCGGGCATCGATGGCTATACGCTGGGCGAAAAATTCCGGGAACATGCAGAGCAGTTGGGTGCAAAGTTTGAAAATGTGGAAGTAGACCACATCAAACAAACCGCAGAGGGCTTTACTGTTTTCTGTAAAGAGGGAGAACCACTGCAAAGCCGTACGATTCTCTGTGCTTCCGGAACATCTTACCGCAGATTGGATGTGCCGGGCGGAACATTGCAAGGCGTTTCTTACTGTGCAACGTGTGACGGAGCATTCTATAAAGATAAAACCGTTGCAGTGATTGGCGGCGGAGATACTGCACTGGGCGATGCCATGTATCTTTCCAGAATGGCAAAGAAAGTATATCTGGTGCATCGTCGGCAGGAATTTCGTGCAAATCAGGCATTGCAGACCGCCGTTCAGCAGAATGCGGCAATCGAATTGGTATTGGATGCCGTACCGACTGCTGTTCTGGGAGAGAAGCGAGTAGATCATTTGGAACTGCTGCAAAACGGAGCATCGAAAACGCTGCTGGTGGATGGTGTCTTTGTTGCAATCGGATCAATTCCAAATACAGATTTTCTTGGAGATCTGTGCAAGTTGGATGAGAGCGGCTATATCCTCGCAGACGAAACCGGCGTTACCACAACACCGGGTGTGTTTGCCGCTGGAGATGTGCGGACAACACCGCTGCGGCAGGTTGTAACAGCGGTTGCAGACGGTGCAAACTGCGTGCAGTCGATTGAACAGTATTTCAGAAAAGGAAATGGGTGATACCGTGAAAACAGAACGATTGCAAACAGATGTCCTGGTGATTGGCGGCGGTACAGCTGGCTGCTATGCAGCATTGACCATTGCGGAACAAAACGATGCTGTTTCTGTTTTGATTTGTGAAAAGGCACACATTAAACGCAGCGGCTGCCTTGCAGCTGGCGTGAATGCGTTAAATGCCTATATCACAAAGGGCAGAGTTCCGCAGGATTATGTGGACTATGCAAAGAAAGATGCAGACGGAATTGTACGGGAAGATTTGCTGCTGACAATGTCGGAACGGCTGAATGCCGTAACCGCAAAGCTGGAAGATTTGGGGCTGGTTCTGCTGAAAGATGCGGACGGAAACTATGTCACTCGTGGCAACCGAAACTTAAAAATCAACGGGGAAAATATTAAGCCGATTTTGGCAGATGCAGTTTCTGCTCTGCCAAATACCACGGTTTTGAATCGGGTCAATATTGTTGATTTTGCGGTCAAGGACAATCGCATTTGTGGAGCTTTTGGAATCGGCATTGAAAATGATACGTTTTATGTCATCGAAGCCAATGCAGTTTTGATTGCGACTGGTGGAGCAGCTGGCTTATATAAGCCGAATAATCCGGGATTTTCTCGTCACAAAATGTGGTATCCGCCGTTTAATACCGGAGCAGGTTATGCAATGGGCATTCGGGCAGGAGCAGAAATGACCACCTTTGAAATGCGGTTTATTGCCCTGCGTTGTAAAGATACCATTGCACCAACCGGAACACTGGCACAAGGTGTCGGTGCCAAGCAAATCAATTCTCATGGAGAAGTTTATGAAACCAAGTATGGTCTGACGACTTCCGAACGGGTCTATGGAACGGTAAATGAGAATGTGGAAGGCAGAGGCCCATGTTATTTGCGGACAGAGGGGATTACACCAGAACAGGATGAATCCTTGCTGAAAGCGTATCTGAATATGGCACCTTCTCAGACGTTGAAGTGGATTGAGAGCGGAAAGAATCCCTCTCAGCAGAATGTGGAAATCGAAGGAACAGAGCCGTATATTGTTGGCGGACATACTGCAAGCGGTTACTGGGTGGATACCCATCGGGCAACGACCGTTACCGGTTTGTTTGCAGCTGGAGATGTCGCCGGCGGATGCCCACAGAAATATGTAACAGGTGCATTGGCAGAGGGCGAAATCGCAGCATTCTCTGCACTGGAATTTTTAAAGCAGCATACCGCTGCTCCCATTACAGAATCTTCTGTGACCGAACATGCTGAAGAAGTACAGCGATTCCTGACGCAGAGCGGTTCTCGCTTTACAACAGAACAGTTGGAAGAAGCGATGCAGACGGTGATGGATGCCTATGCAGGCGGCATTAAAACCAATTATCGGTTCAATGAAAAGCAATTGAAGATTGCAGATGAAAAGATTGTACAGCTGATGCAGCTTTCTGAACAGCTGCACGCAGATGATTTTCAGGAACTGATGTACATCTATGAACTGCGGGAACGGCTGGTTGTCTGTCGGAGTGTGATTGCACACTTAAAGGCTCGGCAGGAAACTCGCTGGCACAGCTTCGCAGAAAATCTGGATTATCCGGAAAAAGACGATGTGCATTGGAGAAAATACGTCAATTCCAAATTGGAAAACGGCGAATTGAAAATCATTCTCCGGGATTTGGTGGAAGGAGGACAAACCTATGAGCATTGCCATTGATCAAAATGCCTGCATTGGATGCGGAAAATGTCATGATGTTTGTCCGGGTACCCTGATTCACCTGAATGCAGACCGGAAAGCATTTATCAAATACCCCAAGGATTGTTGGGGATGTACGTCTTGCTTGAAAGAATGCCCCGTGCATGCCATCCGGTTTTATCTGGGGGCAGATATGGGCGGTATGGGCAGTTTGGTACATACTGAAAAAGAAGGCGATATTTTACGCTGGATTGTGGAACGCACAGACGGTACGACCACAGAAATCCGTGTAAATCAAAAAGAATCGAATCAATATTAAATAGGAGGGAAGTCATATGAGCGAATTTTCGCATCTGGATGAATTAGAGGCGGAAGCGATTTATATTATCCGAGAGGTTGCCGCAGAATGTGAGAAGCCAGTTATGCTGTATTCCATCGGTAAGGACAGCTCTGTAATGCTGCATCTTGCCATGAAAGCATTCTATCCGGAAAAGCCGCCGTTCCCGTTTTTACATGTCAACACCACTTGGAAGTTCAAGGAAATGATTGCATTTCGTGACCGGATTGCCAAGGAAAAGGGCATTGAAATGCTGGAATACATCAATCAAGACGGTGTCAAGCAGGGCATCAACCCGTTTGACCACGGCTCTGCTTATACCGATATTATGAAGACGCAGGCATTGAAGCAGGCACTTGCAAAATATGGGTTTACCGCAGCATTTGGCGGCGGCAGACGTGATGAAGAAAAGTCCCGTGCAAAGGAACGGATTTTCTCTTTCCGGAATGAAGCACAGGCATGGGACCCGAAGAACCAGCGTCCGGAAATGTGGAAGCTCTATAATACCAAGATTAAGAAGGGCGAAAGCATTCGAGTATTCCCAATTTCCAACTGGACAGAAAAAGATATCTGGCAGTACATCCAGCGGGAAAAGATTGAAATTGTACCGCTATACTTTGCAGCAGAACGTCCAGTCGTAGAACGGGACGGAAATTTGATTATGGTAGACGATGACCGGTTCCCGTTGAAAGACGGCGAAGTTCCGCAGATGAAGTCGGTACGGTTCCGGACATTGGGCTGCTATCCGCTGACAGGTGGCATTGAGTCGACTGCAACCACACTGGATGAAATCATTGAAGAAACGTTAAGCTCTGTATCTTCCGAACGAACCTCCAGAGTCATTGACAACGAAGCAGCCGGCAGCATGGAACGTAGAAAGCGGGAGGGATATTTTTAATGAAAGGCTTATTGAAATTTATCACTTGCGGCAGTGTAGACGATGGAAAGTCCACGCTGATCGGACATATTCTCTATGATGCAAAGCTGCTGTATGCAGACCAGGAAAAGGCTCTGGAACTGGACAGCAAGGTCGGCAGCCGGAGCGGTAAGATTGACTATTCACTGTTGCTGGATGGCTTGATGGCAGAACGGGAACAGGGCATTACGATTGACGTTGCATATCGGTATTTTACAACCGACAACCGCAGCTTTATCGTTGCAGACACACCAGGTCATGAAGAATATACTAGAAACATGGCAGTTGGTGCATCATTTGCAGATTTGGCAGTTATTTTGATTGACGCTTCTCAGGGCGTTTTGGTGCAGACCAGACGTCATGCAAGAATCTGCAAACTGATGGGCATTCGGTACTTTGTCTTTGCTGTAAACAAGATGGACTTGGTAAACTACAGCGAATCCCGTTTCAACGAAATCGTTGCACAGATCGATGCTTTGAAGCAGGAACTGGGACTGGAAAACATTACGATTATTCCGCTTTCTGCAACAGAGGGCGACAATGTTACCACCCATTCGGAAAACATTCCGTGGTATACCGGAAAGCCGCTGCTGGAATATCTGGAAACTGTTGACATTGCATCGGATACCGAAGAAGGCTTCTATATGCCAGTACAGCGTGTTTGCCGTCCAGACCATACATTCCGTGGATTCCAGGGACAGATTGAATCTGGCAGCATTTCTGTAGGCGATGCCATTACCACCTTGCCGAGCAACGAAACTGCAACCGTTAAGGGTATTCTCGTGACAGACAAAGAAGCAACTTCCGCAAAGCAGGGACAGCCAGTTACCATTACCTTAGACCGGGAAGTGGATGTTTCCCGTGGTTGCGTGCTGGTGAAAAATACAGATATTGGCGTTTATAAGAAACTGACAGTTTCGCTCCTGTGGATGGATGACGAAGATTTGGCAATCGGAAAGGACTATCTGGTAAAGCTGGGTACAAAGACCATTCCGGGCATTCTGACACACGTTCAGTATGCAATTGATGTCAATACAGGCGAACACGTCACAAAGGATTCTTTACATAAGAATGAAATTGCAGTCTGCGAACTGTTGCTGACAGAAGGCATTGTTGTAGATTTGTTTGCAAAGCACAAGACACTGGGCGAACTGATTCTGATTGACCGTGTAACCAATATGACTTCTGCATGCGGTGTTGTAGAAGCAGTTACAGAAAAGGTGACAAACGGCACAGAAAAGGCATCGTTCCGTCTGAATGATTTGACTGCAAGAGGCGATATTTTTGAAGAATTTTATTATGATACCAGCAGCTTGAATGTCTTGAAATATCAGCCAGTCAACCGGACTTATACCGTTGGCGATGAAATTCCGGTTAGCGGAGAAAGTTACCAGTATCCGGATAGCTTTGATATTATCGTTTTGCGGGATCAGGTTGCCGTACGGGTTCGGAATAAGAAAATCACTGCTATTTTGCCGGCAGCAGATTATGTTTATGACCATGTTCCGGTCATCAACGGCAGAGGCTTTGCCGTATTGGCAGATTCTAATGAACAGGTACAGCAGTTCTTACAGGAATATGCTGCAACCAATGAAGCTGACCAGACAGCGTTCTTTGCAAAATGGGTGCGGTTTGATACTTACAGAAAGGTTATTTTCCCACAATAAGGAAGCAAACCAACCATGGAACAGAAACAAGAATTGCCATGCGAATCCGCATGGCAATTTCTGCAAAAAACAGAGGAGCGGTGAAGAAAATGGGAAAGCGAACTTATGGAGCAGAATATGGCTTTCAGACACGGGCAGTACACACCGGAAATGATGTGGATGCAGAAACCGGAGCAATTAAACGCCCGATTACCATGGCAAATAGTTATGAATTGCCATATGACCCAAGCGATTTAAACTGGAGCAGTGCCGGAAAGAATTTGTATACCAGAAACGGTGGCTCAAACCAGCAATACTTGCAGGAAAAGCTTGCATCGTTAGAGGGCGGAGAAGATTGCATTGTATTGGCAAGTGGTGTTGCTGCCTTGTCCGGATTGTTTTTTGCTCTGCTGCAAAGCGGTGACCATGTTATTTTTTCCAGTGTCACTTATATTGCCGTTTATCGGCTGCTGAACGAACTGTTCAACAACAAATTTCAGGTGGAA
>ULQX01064987.1_pt1 | contig 16364 bp, 12 predicted proteins | sample 1954941 | NCBI WGS metagenome assembly ULQX01 (sample SAMEA4835667, study PRJEB28245) | human gut metagenome | biome: gut microbiome; material: fecal sample | place: Denmark | collected 2008
CAAATCCGTTCTCGTCCGCCTTTTCGATGACGGCGAGCGCCTTGTAGGGGATACCGCTCGCGCGGAAGCGGTCACCGCCGCCCTGGAAGCCCTTTTCCACGGCGATGCCGATGCCTTCGAGCTTCGCGCCCGCCTCGTTGACGATATCGACAAGGCCCTGCACGGCGAAGCCGTTGGCCATGAAGTCGTCGATGATGAGCACGTGGTCGTCCGCGTTCAGCCACTCCTGAGAGACGAGCAGCGTGACTCTCTTCTTGTAGGTGTAGGAGAAGACCTCGCTCTGGTACAGGCCGCTTTCGATGTTGTCGCTCTTGGCCTTCTTGGCAAAGAGCATGGGGACGCCGTACTTCTGCGCGCAGATGGTCGCAAGCGCGATGCCGCTGGCCTCCGCCGTCAGAACGACAGTGATCTTGCTGGTGTCGAAATACTTGGCGAACTCGTCCGCAATGTCCTCGAGCAGACGGGTGTCGACGCGGTGGTTGAGGAAACCGTCGACCTTGACGATGTTGCCGGGCAGGACTCTGCCCTCGCGGCGGATGCGCTCCTGAAGAAGCTCCATGGAATTACCCCTCCTGAAAAAATAATTTCTGACGAAATTTTTCGATTGAAATGGTAACTTCCATTTAACAGGATTTTTGTGCAGAATGCAACACGGCAACTTTGACAAGAATTTGTGCTTTTTTTGCCTCTTTCCGTCTATTTTGGCGGCGAGAGCGCCGTTACGTCCCGTTTTGTATCGTTTTGGCAAAGCCCGCGGCAAAAAGCCGCGCGGCGTTGACGGCTTCTTCGAGCGAATTGCCCGCCGTGCCGACCTCAACAAGGAGCGAGCCCGTCGTCATGTGCTGGTTGTAGCGGGAGTTGCGCACGGTGACGGGGCGCATGAGGGTCGGATAGTCTTTGTACAGGGTTTCCTGCACGGCGCAGGCGAGCTTTAAGTTCTCGCGCCAGAGATCGTGACTCAGGCCTCCGCCGTTCGACCCGATGACGAATTCGAGCTGTGCGGCGTTTTTATCTTCGCCGCACAGCAGCTTGAACTGCTGGCCGTTCGCGTCCTGCACCGCGTCGCGGTGCACATCGAGCACGAACGAAATCGAGGGGTACTTTTGCAGATAGCTCTCGATTGACGCGAGCGAGCGGTTGTACGCGCCCGAATAGCTCGGATAGTCGTAGAGCGAGCGGTCGTGCACGACGCTGATGCCCGCGTCGGTCAGCACCTGCGCCATTTCGTCGCCGATGCGGATCATGTTGCAGTTCGTGTCCAGCGTGCGGAACGTGTCGGACACGTTGTATTCCTGCCCCGGCGGCATGGTGTAGCTCTCCGAGCCGTGGGTGTGGATGATGAGCACCTGCGGCCCCTCCGCACCGAGCTTTGCTGCATAATCGCCCGAGAGCATCGAGGCGTCGAGCGCGGCATCCGAGCCGTTGTTGATGTACACATTGCCAAATACCGTATAGCCCGAGGGGTCGGACGCCTTGAGCGTGCGGGCGGGCGAGCCGTTTTCCGTCACGGCGATCTCGTCCGGCGTCTCCTCCTGCGTGAGCACCGTGCCCTCGCTGTCCTGCGCGTCGCCCGTTTCGCCGCTGCTGTCGTCGGGTTTTTGCTCGAGTTCTGCCGACCATGCCTGCGCGATGTTTTCCTCGCCCTCGCGCAGAAGCGGCGTCGCGTGCAGCGCGAGCGACGTTCGCAGGCTGAGAAAGTCCTCCCCGCCGTCGCCGCGCTCATATCTCAGCAGCATCACGCCCAGCGTTTCGTCCTTGAGCGAGCGGAGCGCGTCGCGCGCGTCCTTCGCCGGCGCCGTGACGCTCACACCCCAGAGCGTCACCGCCGAGAGCGCGAGCGAACACAGCATCCGTCCTGTCCGTTTCTTTTGCATCGTGATTCACCTCTTGGGACAATCCTATGTGCGCACTTGCGCCGATATGACATAGCGCGCCCGCCGCTTTTCGCTTGCAATTTTCGCTTTCGCGTGGTATGGTGATGGCAGCGGAGAAAAACTCATATAGTTTCGCTTACATGGCGCGAAAGTTTCTACGGAGCCGCCGAAAGGCTCTGCTATGGGTGCTCAGCCGGGGGAGAAGTCCCCGGGCGGGGCGCTTTTTCTTTTGCACAAAGCTAAAACAGGAGTGACTGATATGAAGATCCTCAAGGGCAATCTCGTTTCCGCACTGGCGCTCGGCAAGCTCGAGATCGTCGAGCACGGCTGCCTCGTCCTGCATGACGACGGCAGCATCCAAAGCGTTGAAAAGGCCGTGCCGCAAAGCGCCGACGCGGAAGTCATCGACTACGGCGATAGCCTCATCATGCCGTCCTTCGTCGACATGCACCTGCACGCGCCGCAGTACCCCATGCTCGGCATGGGCATGGACCTGCCGCTGATCGACTGGCTCAACACCTACACGTTCAAGACCGAGGCGCGCTTTGAAGACAGCGACTACGCCCGCCGCATTTACAAAAAGCTCGCGAGCGACCTCATCACGAGCGGCACGACGCGCGTTTGCATGTTTTCCTCCCTCCACACGGACGCGACGCTCATTTTGATGGAAGAGCTCGAAAAGGCGGGCGTCACGGGCTATGTCGGCAAGGTCAACATGGACCGCAACGGCAGCCCCGAGCTTCAGGAAACGACCGAGCAGTCCAAGCGCGAAACGCTGCGCTGGCTGGATGCGTGCGGGCGCTTTAAGACCGTCAAGCCCATCCTGACGCCGCGCTTCACCCCATCGTGCACCGACGAGCTGATGAGCTGGCTCGGCAAGCTCGCCGCGGAGCGCGGGCTGTACGTCCAATCGCACCTGTCTGAAAATAAGGGTGAGATCGCGTGGGTCAAAGAGCTCTGCCCCGACTGCGCGCAATATTGGGAGAGCTACGACCGCGCGGGGCTGTGGAAGGACCACACCGTCATGGCGCACTGCGTCCACTCCGACGAGCGCGAGCGCGAGGCAATGCGCGAGCACGGCGTCGTCACGGCGCACTGCGCGGGGTCGAATATCAACATCTGCTCGGGCGTCGCGCCCGTGCGGACGCTGCTGCGCGAGGGCAACCTCGTCACGCTCGGGTCGGATATCGCAGGCGGCGCGCTGCTGGCGATGAACAAGGTCATCACCATGTCCATCCGCGCGTCGAAGTTCCGCCACATGCAGAGCGACGGAAAGGACGAATTTCTGACCGTCGAGGAGGGCTACTACCTCGGCTCCAGCGCAGGACACGAGTATTTCGGCGGGCACGGCGGATTTGTCTCCGGCGACTATATCCACGCCATTGTCGTCGACGACTCCGACTTCACCGAGGCCGCGCACCCGCTCACGGTGCGCGAGCGCTTCGAGCGCGCGATCTACATGATGCACCGGCACAACATCGTCTCCGTCTGGTCGGAGGGAAAAAACGTCGTTCGCCGATGAAAAGCGGGGGAGAGGGCGCGCCCCTCTCCCCGATTTTGGAAAATCGCAAAAATTTTTGGACAAACTATTGACAAAAGGCCTCCTCATTTGGTATAGTAGCTTCTGTCCTGTCGAGCAGGAATATTTGGCGGCATAGCTCAGCTGGCTAGAGCATGCGGTTCATACCCGCAGTGTCCCCGGTTCAAATCCAGGTGCCGCTACCATGTAGCACGGGATGCGAAAGCATCCCGTGTCTCATATGGCCCGTTGGTCAAGTGGTTAAGACACGGCCCTTTCACGGCTGTAACATGGGTTCGAATCCCGTACGGGTCACCAACTTGGAGGCTTAGCTCAGCTGGTTAGAGCGCCTGCTTCACACGCAGGAGGTCACTGGTTCGAGTCCAGCAGTCTCCACCAAACCCTTGAAATCGCTATGATTTCAAGGGTTTTTTCTTGTTATCAAAAAATGATAGTTTTTTGCTTTACAGTGCTTTCCTTATATTTTCTCAGCAAATTGATAGTATTTTATCGCAATGAAAAAGAGACGCTTTCGCGTCTCTTTTTTCATTACCTCTCCTGCACCTTTTTGCCGCTGATGTGGTCGATGCTGATGCGGAACATCTGGACGGCCTTGCCGGAGGCGGCGACTTCGTCGTCAACCATTTTCTCGGTGGGGTAGTATTTCATCGCGAACTTTTTGCACAGCGCGTCGCTCTCGCCGCGGTCCGCGACGAGGCGGCAGCGGCCGAAGACGACGGCGCTCTTCAAAAACGGGGCCCAGGCCTCGTCCGTTTCGACGGTCTCGTCGCCGTACACAGTGAAGCAGACCTTGTCGCTTCTCTTGAGCGCATCCACCTTGTGGCCGACCTTGGAGCCGTGGAAAATGATCTCCTGCGCGTCCTCGTCGTACAGGTAGTTGATGGGCACCGCGTAGGGGTAGCCGTCGTCTCCGCTGACGGCCAGCACGCCGCGGCGAGCCTCGTGCAGGAGCTTTTTCGCCTCCTCCACGCTGATCTCGTTTGCCTTTTTGCGAACAGGTCTGAACATGGTCTCGTCCTCCTCATACTGCCGACCGTGTCGGCTATTTCTCACCGCCATTATACCGGTTTTCCCCCGATATTGCAACGGGGAAGCGGCGCCAAGAGCTCTGATGGCAGCAAAAAAGAGACGCTCACTGCAAAAGCGTCTCTTCTACTTCTTTCCGTCTTTTTTCTTCAGCAGCTCCACCATGCCGCACACGAGCGCGGCCTCCTCCTCGCTCAAATCGGAGATGTCGAGAAAGCGCTTGTCCTGGCGGCAGAGCAGGTAGTCCACTGTGACGCCGAACAGGTCCGCCAGACGCACCATGACCTCGTAGGACGGCAGGCGGATATCCGTCTCATACGACGAGACCATCGCCGCGGTCACGCCGATGCGCTTTGCCACCTGCGCCTGCGTCAGGTGCCTGTCCCTGCGGAGCTGTTTCAGCCTTTGCGAGAAATCCAACATACGCCGCGCGCCTCCTTTGCCCTATATAGTTTACACGGCGCAAGTTTTCCATTAGAAATATTTATTATACATATTAGTTGATATTTTGGAGATATCTGTTACAATAAAACCTTGAGAGGACCCGTAGGAACGGCAGACCAACAACGTTTCGGAGGGATGGAGAGTGAAAAGTACCGTGACACCGCTGCGCGGCAGGCGCGTCCTGCTCGTGGAGGACAACGCGATCAACCGCGCCATCGCGCGCTCGTTTTTAGAGAGCGCGAGCTGCGAGGCAGAGGACGCATACAACGGCGCGCAGGCGCTCGACAAGCTCTGCGCGCATGTTCCCGATCATTTCGACCTCGTCCTCATGGACTTGCAGATGCCGGTGATGGACGGCTACGAGGCGGCGCGGCACATCCGCGCGTTGCATGACCCCCAACTCTCCGCCATTCCGATCGTGACGATGACGGCCAACGCACTGGCGCAGGACTTAGAGCGCGAGCGCGCCTGCGGCGTGTCGCGGCATTTATCAAAGCCCATCGACTTTACCGCCCTGCACGCGGCGCTGTGCGAGGTCCTGCGCGAAAATTGACAACGAATCGCAATCCAAGCAACAAAAAATACGCTGTGGAATCATCCACAGCGTATTTTTCGTTTTTGGAGACTGCTTACTTTGCCATCGCGCGATAGAGGAACGTGACGATCTGGGCGCGCGTGCAGTCGGCGTTCGGGGAGAACGTGGCCGTGCTCGTGCCGTTGGTCACATTGTTCTCGACCGCCCAGTTGACGGCGGAGGCGTAGTAGGCGCTCGCGGCGACGTCGGTGAAGCTGCTCGCGCTGGCCGCAGCCGGGCTGGCGTTCGCTCTCCACTGGAAGGTGACGGCCTGTGCGCGCGTGACGGAAGCATCCGGGGAGAAGGTCGTGCTGCTCGTGCCGGTGGTCACGTTGTTTTCCACCGCCCACGCAACGGCCTTTTCATAGTACGCGCCGCTCTTGACGTCGGTGAACGCGGTGGCCGTGGACTTCGGCTCGGGGCTGCCGTTGGCTCTCCACAGGAAGGTGACCATCTGGCCGCGCGTGCAGCTCGCGTTCGGCGCAAAGGTCGTGGCGGTCGCGCCGGAGGTGATGTTCTTCGCAACGGCCCAGACAACGGCGTCGGCATAGTAGGCGTCGTCGGCGACGTCGGTAAAGGGCAGGGACGCGGAGCCGTCATAGTTCTTGTCGCTCAGGACGGAGGAGAAGAGGAAGTTGCTGATGTAGGCATACTCATCTCTCTGGTGCACCTTATGGGTGAGGGAGTTGGCGAAGAGGACAACGTTCATGCCGTTTTCCTTGTAGGCAAAGCCCTGCACGCCGCCGTTCATGTAGGCCTTGAAGCCGGCTGCGCGCTCGGCGGTGTTCGTGGGGATGAAGCCCTCGGTGGGCGTTTTGGTCTTGTCGCTTTTGACGAGGACCGTCGCGCCCGTGGGAACCTTGGAGAAGTATCCGAGGCCGTAGGCGTAGAGAATATCGTCGCCGTCAGCAATGTAGCTCGCGTTCACAAGGGTCTTGTTGGGATAGACAACAGGCGTCAGGCAGTCCATCGCGCCGTCCAGCTCGGTGTATTCCACACCGGCGATGAGGTCGGAGGCGGAGGACGCCGCGGAATAGCTGTAACCGATGTACGGCAGGCCGTTTTTCACGGCGGTCTTTGCGGCGGCGGCGAGCTTCGTCGCACCCGCAGCGGCATCCGCCTTGGTCACGTCGGAGGTCGTGGTGAAGCCCATGAGGTTCATCGCGGCGGTATCATAGTTCCAGCCGGCGCTCTGGCTGATCTGCGGCGCGTAGACAAATCCCTTCTCGCTTTCAGCAGGCGTGCCGGGGACGTAGACGGTCGGGGACTTGGTGATGATCTTCGCCTTCACGCTCGTCTTGTCGACGCCCGCGGCAGAGAGCAGATACTTGCCCGCGACGGTCTGATAGTCGGCGTAGGAGCAGATGAAATCGCCCATGTGGTCGCCGCTCGTGACCATGCCGACGGTCTTGCCGGCCTTTAAGAGCTCGTTGACGGCGGCGGTGGAGTCTTCGGAGGCATTGGAGAGGATGACGTCCTTATTCTTGTCGCCTGTGAAGTAGGAGGTCAGCGCCTTGGTGTAAGCGAGCGCGTCGTCGTGGTCCATCGCGTCGCCGCAGACGGCGGAGATGCTCTTGTAGGCGGCGGGCTCGGCCACGGTGACCATGTCGAAGCCGCGCGTTTCATTGAAGGAGGTGATGCCCTCGGAGTAGAGGATCGTCCAGCCGTTGATGAGCGTGCCGTCATACAGCGCGCCGTTGGCGACAGAACGCTTGGCCTGATACATCGAGACGATCATCGTACCGGCGGGGTAGGTAACGCCGTCATAGGTGAATTCCTTTTCAGTCACGTTGACCTTGACGTCGTTTCTCGTGAGCCACTCCATCATGTCAGAAGCGGCCTGGAGGTTGGTCTGGTTCTCGCCGTCGAGCGGAATGATGTAGCACTCGGGATAGAAGTTGCCGTTCTGGCCCGTGCCGTTGTACTCGGGACGGAAGACGTCCATCTCCGCGCCCTCGACGTCGTTCTGGTCGCACAACCACTGGCCGACCAGCTCAAAGGCATCGGAGTTAAAGTTCTTCACGCCGCGCTGGAAGATGGTGACCTGGGATTCGAGATAGGAAAGCTTCTCTGCGGCAACATAAGCGGCGTTGCCGAGGATACCGTACTGCGCCGCCTGCGCGGTATCGTCGTTGTAGGCGGGCAGCTCAACGGTATAGGCAACGGTGCCCTGGAGCATGGCAAACTGGGGAGTGTAGCTCGTGGACATATCGTCCCACGGGTCTTCCCAGTAAGTCTCGGTGCCGCTGCCGGTGTAGGTGAGGTAATCGCGCTGGGGAATCACATAGCTGTTGTAGCCATCGTTGTTGGCGACCGCCGCGATGCCCAGCGCCTCGCCGCCGGTGATGAGGTGCTCGGCGAGCAGGTCGTACTCGAAGTTCGGCTCGTGCGGGGGATCGCAGGGCTCGCACTGGAAGGCCTGCACACGGCCGTGGAACTCGGCAAGCGACATGGGGTTGAACGTGCCGATGAGCTGCTGCATGTTGGCCGTCTCGCTCGTGGTCTGGAAGGAGTTGTCGCGGTTGAGGTCGTAGCCATTGGTGGAATGTCTCGTCAGATAGGTACGTCCGTCGACATTTTCCTCGGGAACAAGGATAAAGAACACGTCGGACAGCAGCTCGTCCTTGACGTTCACGGTGTTGCTCTTCACGGTGTAATACTTTTCAAGGTCGACCTTGCCGGACTTGCCGTTGTTGTCAGCGGTCAGGTAGCCGAGGTAGCTGGCCGTATCCTTGACGAGGTCGGGAACGGCAACGCTGCCCTCCGCGCCGACAGGACCCATTTCCTCCTTGAGTTCTTTTTCGCCCGCGGCGGTGAAGCCGGTGAGCGTCTTGTAGTCGATGCTCTTTTCGCTCGTGATCATCTTGGCGAAGTCGAGCACGCCGTCGGTGGCGGCAACCTCGTTGGAGTGGATGTTGGAATACATCACGGGCACGCGGATCTCGTCGAGCTTGCCGGACTTGATCTGCGCGAGCACGGCATCGGGATCGGTCTCGGCCTGCTCGGTCAGGGCGAGCCACTTGCTCACGCTCGCCTTGGAGTCGGCGACGATCAGGTAGGGCATATCACGGCCCGCGGTGGACTGGCCCATGGAAAATTTTTCCACGTAGAGACCGTTTTTCGTGCCGTTTGCCACGATCGTATCGAGCTCCTTGTAGATCTCCCACATGGTGTTGAAGTTTTCATACGGCGCAACCTTGACAGGTGCGGAGCCGATCGCCTTGCCGCTATTTTGGGCCGTCAGGTCAAAGTAGCCGCACAGGTCGATGTAGTAGCCGCCGTTCACATGGGGCACGCTGTAATCGGGCGTCGTCACGCCGGTTCTGCGGTTGGTGGAGTAGAAGTAGTTATTCACGTGGAAGCTCACATCGAGCACGGCCTCGCCGTTTTTCTCATTCGCCGTCAGCTTGATGTCTGTGAACTGGTGCTCGTCCTTGCCCTCGGTCATCCAGCTGTTGAGATCCCCGCCCGCGTAAGCGTAGGGGAACAGCTCCTCGTTGACATAGGGGCGGGAATCGTCACGCTCCAGCGCGAGCGAGACGGTACCAGCGCTGACGGCCGCGGCGAGCGCATCCTTCGTCATGCCGGACACGGGGATGGAGAGGGACACGTCCTTGCCGTTTTCATCGGTGACAAGGGTGATGGTCGCGTCGACCGGGAATTTCGTTCCCAGCAGCGCATCGTCCTTGGGGTTCATGTCCTGGTAGCTGACGGCGAACGCGGACGTGACCGCGAGCGAGAGCGTCATTACCAGGGCCATCAGCAGCGCGAGCGCTTTGCTGACAGAGTTTGGATAATGTTTCATGGTTTTCGTCCTCCAGAGTGGTCTTATGCCGCCACACACAGCGGCGGAAAGTTGATGAGTTTAGTGTAACTCAATAAAAATACATAGTCAAGAGAATATTCATACCTAATCATGCCAAATTTCAGCGTTGAATCTGTATTTTTGTTCATCATTTTTCACAAAGCAGTGCGTCAAGCCGCCGTCTTTCAGATCCTTTTGTGAATGTATTCGCAAATTTATACAGAACCGTGCTGCATAGGATATTCTTCTTCGCCGCGATTGCAAATGACGGCGGGGCGCATTATAATAAGAGGCAATCATCATTCAAACGCAGGAGGAACCGAATATGCGGCTGCAAAGCGCAATCTTTACACTAGGCGATACCCTCTTCACCCCCGACGGCGCGGCGCGCGAGGGACTCGACAAGGCGCTTTCACTTTTTAAGATGGAGGGCGTGTGGCTCGGCGCGGTGACGGCGCTCAGCGCGGAGGACGCGCAAAAAGCGCTCGAAAAGGCGGGGCTTAACTCTTATTTCCGCTTCGTGCTGACAGAATCCGTCGCGCTCTGCAAGGCGGACAGCGGCACGATGTTCGAGCGCGCGATGAAGCGCCTGCACTCGCAAAAGGACGATACGATCGTCTTTTCCGGATCGCTTTCCGCGATCCAAAACGCGAAGGACGCGGGTTTTCGCACCGTGGCGGTGCAGGGAAGTGCGGGCGCGGCGGACTGGTCGACGATGCAGCAACTCGCCACGCAGAGCCTTGCGCAGTACAGCGAATTGCTGGCAGATTCCGTGTGAATTTTGGAAAAACGACAGAATTCGACGTTTTTTAGTTGCAGTCTTTCTCAACTGTGATATAGTAAGAATATAACTATTAGAAAGGAAGGTTCGCGCCATGTCGGATTTCTACTCGGCTACCATCTTCCTTTCGGTCTTTATTATGATTATCATGGACATGCTCGTGAGCGGCAATGATCTGATGGAGCATGACAAAAAGCAGACGGTTTACACGATCTCCGTACTGGTGATCGCATGCATGGTATCGGAATGGTTCGGCGTTTGGATGAACGGAGCCGATCCGTCGCTGCGGACGCTGCACATCCTCGTTAAGACCATCGAGTTATCCACAGCGCCGATCATCACGGTGCTTTGCAGCGACCTGATGACGCCGCTCAAGCATAAAAAGCTCATTTATACCCTCATCGGCGTCCACGCGGGGCTCGAGGTGCTGTCGGCTTTCTTCGGCTTCATCTTCTCGGTCGACGCACAAAACATTTATCATCACGAAACGTTTTACTGGGTCTACGTGCTGGCCTATGCCAGCGGCGTTCTGCTGTTCATTGGTCAGCTGCTGAGCGAGAGTTCGCACCATTATGGCCTGTATCGGGCGCTCGTTATCATCCTGCCGGTCTTTTTCTTCTGTGGGCTGTTCCTCCAGTACGGTGCCGAAGTGCGCATCATGTGGGCGTGCTCAGCGGTCGATGTTCTGATGGTTTACATCCTGTATTCCGAGCTCACGCAGAAAATCGACACGCTGACTCATCTTCTGAACCGCCGCAGCTATGAGAGCCGTCTCGCCTTGTTGCGCGGGCACGCAGTCATCTACTATTTCGACGTGGACGAGTTCAAGTCCGTCAACGACACCTTTGGCCATGGCGTGGGCGACGCGGTGCTTGCCGAGGTCGGCAGCACGATCTACGCCGTGTTCTCCAAGGTCGGCTACTGCTACCGCATCGGCGGCGACGAATTCTGCGTCATCGCGCAAATCTCCGACACGGCGGCGGAAAAGTATCTTTCGGAATTCCTGCGCGAGCTGACGGCACGGCGAGTGAAAAACGAGCACCTGCCGCACGTGTCGGTCGGCTATGCGTGCTTCAATCCGGTGCTCGGCAGCGTAGAGGATGCGATCAAACGCGCCGACCGGATGATGTACCACTACAAGCGCAAGCGCAAAAGCGAAGCGCTCACAAATGATGATACCGTAAAAAGCTGACGATCTTTTGACCGTCAGCTTTTTGTATCTGCTTTTATTTCGCCTCGATCTCCGCGTCTTCCTGCGGCTGGAGCTTGCTGCCAAAATACGCGAGCACTGCGCCGAGGATGGCGCACGCGACGCTCCAGACCATCTCCGCTGTCGAGGCAAAGCCCGTCGGAATGATGATGAGCGTGGAGGCAAGCACGATGCCGATGACAGCGTGACAGGCGATCGAGTAGTGCGTATCAAAAAGCCTGCTCACGATACGGGCAAAGAGCGCCATCACGCCGACCATGCCAAGCCCCCAGGGGATGAGCACGGTGAAATCAAGCTGCGCAATGCCGTCGATCAGCGGCGTGAGAAGGCCGACCGCCATCAGGATGGACGACGACGTCATCCCCGGGATGATGAAGCTGAAGCCCCACAGCACGCCGCAGAAGAGAAAGCCCCAGAAGTTTGCGGGCATCTCGGCAAATGAACTGAACTTGACGGCCATCAGCGCGCCGAACAGGGCGAGGAAGCTGATGATCAGCGAGATGTACGAGCCGTTGCCGCGCCCCTGCGTGCCCGCCTCGTGCCAGAGGTCGGGCAGCGTGCCGAGGATGAGCCCGATGAAGAGGCACGTGGCGACGGTTTCCGACTGGTGAAACAGCGCAAGGATCACGCTGCCGCCGCCCAAAAAGCCAATCGCCCAGCCGATGCCGACGGCGAGCAGCATCCGCCAGTAGCGTTGAAGCGCGCGCCTGGGGTGCGTGAGCAGCTCCATCGCGGGGCGGTAGATGCCGAATACGACTGCGAGCACGCCGCCGGAGATGCCCGGCAAAATCGCGCCCGCGCCGATGATGATACCCTGCACAATGCGCATGATACCGTTTTTGATGCGGGAATTTTTCATATTGCTGCCTTTTTATGTGCTGCGCCCACCGCAAAGCGGCGGAACGCGACGCGGTTTAATAACCCTTTCTGCGGTCGACGAGGTGATGCATCGGGCGGCCCGCGGCGTAATTTTCCAGATTTTCGCAGAAGAGCTGCACGTTGCGCTCGCAGGTGTAGCCGAGCGTCATGTTGCCCGCGATGTGCGGCGTGAGCAGGAGGTTCTTGGCCTTGCGCAGCGGATGATCCGCAGGCAGCGGCTCGGGCACGACCACATCAAGCGCCGCGCCGGCAAGGTGGCCGGAATCGAGGGCTGCGATGAGCGCGTCCTGATCGATGGCCGTGCCGCGGCCGACGTTGACGACATAAGCGCCTTTCGGGAGCAACGCCATGCGGTCTGCGTTCAGGATGTTCACCGTGTCGCTCACCGAGGGGAGGGACATGAAGAGAAGATCGGTCTCCGGCAGGAGCTGATCGAGCTCCGTGACGGGATGGACGGCGTCGAAGTCCGCGTTCGCGCGGCCGCTGCGGCTGACGCCGGTCAAACTCGCGGGATGGAACGCGCGCACGCGGCGGGCAAACTCCGTGCCGATGTCGCCCGTGCCGAGGCACGTGACGCGCGCGCCGTGGAGCGAGTGGATGCCGCCCGGGAGCACGCGCCAGCCGCCCTCGCGGATGATCTCGGTGTATTCCATCTGGCGGCGCAGCAGCATCAGCGAGACCATGACGGAATGCTCGGCGATCGTCGTGCCGTAAGCGCCCGAGGCGTTCGTCAGCAGGCAGTCGGGATTCTGATACAGGTCGTCGCGGCAGAAGTGGTCCACGCCCGCCCAGCAGCTCGCGTACCACTTGAGATTTCTTGCGCCCGCGATGACGCGCTGGGACGGATGGCCGTAGAGGATCGTGCAGTCGTCCACATTGCCCTCCGCCGCCTTGGACGAGGGGAAGAAGACGATGTCGTAGCCGCAGCGTGCGGCGGTGTCGCGCAGCGTCTTTTCGTATGCCGGAGTCAGGAAGTCGATGATGACGCCGATTTTTTCATTCATGGTTCAATTCCTCCAAAATCATTTCTGCGACGCGCAGGCCGTCGGCCGCGGCACTCATGATGCCGCCGGCATAGCCCGCGCCCTCGCCGCAGGGATATAGACCGCGCAGGGCGGATTGAAAACTCAAGTTGTCGCGCACGATGCGCACAGGCGACGAAGAGCGCGTCTCCACCGCCGTCAGGACGGCGTCGGGAGAAGCGAAGCCCTTGAGCTTTTTCCCCAGCATCGGGATCCCCTCTTCGAGCGCCTCGCACACAAAGGGCGGGAGACAGCCGTGCAGGTCGCACCAGCGGACGGAGGGAAGATAGGTCGGCACGACCTTTCCCGCTCCCGTTGACGGACGGTGGGCGAGGAAATCTTCGACCCGCTGGGCAGGGGCGGCGTAATTCCCGCCGCCAAGGCGATAGGCCGCGTCCTCCAGCTCGCGCTGGAACTGGACGCCCGCGAGGGTATCGCCGGACGGGAAATCCTCCGGCGTAACGGAGACCAAAAGTCCGCCGTTGATATTCTCGCCGTCGCGCGCAAATTCGCTCATGCCGTTTGTCACGACGCGCTTTTCCTCCGACGCGGCGGCGACGACCTCGCCGCCGGGGCAGACGCAGAACGAGAACACGCCGCGTCCCTTTTCCGTGTGGCAGGAGAGCTTGTACGACGTGGGTGGGAGGCCGTAGCGGCCCGCTGCCTCCTTATATTGCGCTAAGTCCATGTCGCGCTGGCGGTGCTCGATGCGCACGCCGACGGCAAAGGGCTTGGGCTCCATCGGCACGCCGCGCTTTTGCAGCATTTCGAACGTATCGCGCGCGCTGTGGCCGGGCGCGAGCACGACGTGCTTTGTGGGCAGCGTGTACTCCCCCTCGGGGGCGCTCACGCGCAGCGCCGTGACGCTGCCGCTGTTCTGCTCGATATCCACAACCTTGTGGGAAAACCTCACCTCGCCGCCGCGGTCGATGATCTCGCGGCGGAGATTTTGCAGCACCACATATAATTTGTCGGTGCCGACATGAGGCTTGGCGTCGACTAAAATATCCTCGCTCGCGCCGAAGCGGACGAACTCCTCTAAAATATAGCCGTGGCGCAGGTCCTTTGTGCCGGTGTTGAGCTTGCCGTCGGAAAATGCGCCCGCGCCGCCTTCGCCAAATTGCACGTTCGAGGTCAGATCAAGCTCGCCCGTGCGCCAGAAGTGCTCGACATCGCGCTTTCGCTGCTCGACCGCGCGCCCGCGCTCTAATAAAATGGGTCTTGCGCCGCAGCGGGCCAGCAGCAGCGCGCAGAAAAGGCCCGCGGGCCCCGCGCCGATAACGACAGGGGAGACCTCCGGCGCTGAAACAGGCGCGGGCGGCGTATATTTCTTCGGCGCGTAGGGCTGCACATTCTTATTCTTGCAGCGCCGTAAAACGCCGGATTCGTTTTTGACCTCGACCGCGGCAGAGCAGACGAGCTTCACGCCCTCGCGCGCGTCGATGGAGCGGCGCAGGAGATGAACGGAAACAAGCGCCTCCTCGCTCACGCGCAGCGCGTGCGCGCAGGCCGCGCGCAGCTTGTCTTCCTTTACCCCCACGGGGAGCTTCAGATTGTCGATGCGAAGCATGTGCGCCGCCTCCTTTTTCTCAAGTCGCGTTTCATTTTATTATGACGGAAAGGAAAGCGCAAGGGGAATCGCGCGATTATCACAGATTCTTAAAAAAGTCATCGGGAATTTAAGAAATCGTCAAATAGCGTTCAAGAAATATACATAAATATGCCCTATGATAGCACCATCGAAAGTCAAGAGGCCGCAAACAAGGGGCTCATTCCATAGGAGGTCATCATTATGTACGAAGACGAAAACAACCTGTATCATTACAGCTATCGCAAGGGCGACGAGCAGAACCCCAACGCCCCGATCGACACGAAGAACTACGCCGAGGACCCGTGGGATAAGAATCCCGGCGGCAGCCCGAAGAAAAAGGGCGGCAGCGGTCTTTCCGGCAAGATCGTGGCGCTGGCGCTGGTGTGCGCGCTCGTCGGCGGCTTCATCGGCGCAGGCGTGAGCGGCGCAACGACCAAGGTGAACCACACGAGCGTGCAGGTCAGCGACCGCGAGGTCGCGCAGGTGCAGACCGTCAAGGTCGACGGCAAGACGCAGATGTCGATGTCGGAGGTCTACGCCTCGAACGTCAACAGCGTGGTGTCCATCAACGTTTCCGCCACGACCAACTACTTCGGCCAGACCGTCGAGACCGCCGCGAGCGGCACGGGCTTCTTCATCACGCAGGACGGCTACATCCTGACGAACCACCACGTTATCTCCGGCGCGAGCAGCGTGAAGGTAACGCTTTACAACGGTGAGACCTACGACGCCAAGGTCATCGGCAGCGATGAGGACTACGACATCGCCGTTCTCAAGATCGACGTGACGGGCGCAACGCCCGTGGTGCTGGGCGATTCGAGCAAGGTCGCCATCGGCGAATCCGTCGCCGCCGTGGGCAATCCCCTCGGTGAGCTGACGTTCTCGATGAGCGAGGGCATCGTTTCCTGCGTCAACCGCGCGGTCAATGTGGACGGTACACCGTTCAACATGATCCAGGTCGACTGCTCCATCAACCCCGGCAACTCCGGCGGCCCGCTCTTCAACAGCTACGGTGAGGTCATCGGCATTGTGTCGGCCAAGTATTCGAGCTACTCGAACACCACCGTGGAGGGCATCGGCTTCGCCATCCCCATCAACGATGTGCTCTCCCTCGTCAAGGACATCATGACCAACGGCTATGTGACGAGCAAGGCCTACATGGGCATCACCCCGCAGACGATGAACGCGCAGATGGCGCAGCAGTATCGCTACGACGTGACCGAGGGCGTCTTCGTCTGCTCCGTTGACCCGGACAGCGCCGCCGACAAGGCGGGGCTCAAGCTCGGCGATGTCATCACGAAGATGGACGACAAGGATATTGCATCCTATGAAGACCTCGTCGCCGCCAAGAAGGCCTACACCGCTGGCGACACCGTGACGCTGACCGTGTACCGCGGCGGCGAAACGATCGAAGTCCCCCTCACCTTCGACGCTGTTCCCGAATCGGCGGAAACGAACAATTCCGACCAGAGCACCGACAACAGCTACAATGGTAACGGCGGGTACGGCAATGGCGGGTACGGCAACGGCGGCAACGGCTACTACTCCAATCCTTGGGATTTCTTCAATAATTTCTTTGGATATAATGGCTGATGCCATCTGAAAAGGAGCCTCGAAA
>ULQX01028567.1_pt1 | contig 16166 bp, 10 predicted proteins | sample 1954941 | NCBI WGS metagenome assembly ULQX01 (sample SAMEA4835667, study PRJEB28245) | human gut metagenome | biome: gut microbiome; material: fecal sample | place: Denmark | collected 2008
GCGTTTCCGTCTCCGAGCTCGAAATGGCTCAGAACGCTCAGCGCATCTACTGGAGCGCTGAGGAAGTCGACGCTAAGATGGAGTCCATCATGAAGAACATCTATGATGCTTCCGTCGAGGCTGCCGAGCGCTATGGCCTGGGCTACAACCTGGTCGCCGGTGCTAACATCGCTGGCTTCCAGAAGGTCGCCGACGCCATGATGGCTCAGGGCATTTTCTAATCGAAAATCCCTTACGACTTTCTCGTGCCGCACATCTGTGCGCATGAACCAACAAGAAAAAGGCATCCTGCTTTTGCAGGGTGCCTTTTTTGTTGTCCTCAGGTGTTGTCGCGGCTGATGGGCTTTCGCACCAGCAGCGCAAACAGCGCCTTTTTGTCGAGCGGGCAGAGCGGATAGAGATACCCCTTCCCCACGATTGGCTTCGTCGTCGCGAGCAGCACGACGATCACGATGCACCCGAGCACCAGCCCGATCCAGTCCAGCGCGCCGACAAACAGCAACAGCATCAGCCGCAGCAGCTTGAAGGCGTAGCCGAGCTCATAGCTCGGCTGGGCGAAGTTCGCGATGGCGACGAACGCCATGTAGGCCAGCACCTCCGGCACGAGCCAGTGCGCCTGCACGGCGAAATCGCCGAGCACGAGCGCACCAAGCATGCTGAATGAGTTGGAGAACACGTCCGGCGTGTTGAGCGAGGCGAGCTTCAATAGGTCGACGATGAACTCCGCCAGCAAAAGCTGCACGAGCAGTGGCACGGAGTAGTCGCTGTCGATGGCCAAAAACTCAAGCCCCGCCTGCGTGCGCGCGGGGTCCTTCACAAGCAGGAACCACACGGGTGTGATAAACATCGTGAGCAGGAACACCACGATGCGCAGGATGCGCAGATACGTCCCGATCAGCGGCGGAAAGTAGAAGTCGTTTGCCTCCTGCACAAAGTCGAAAAAGTGCGTCGGCAGGATCATCGCCGCGGGCGAGTTGTCCACGAGCACGACGATGTCACCTTCCATGACGCAGGCCGTCGCGGCGTCGGGCCGCTCAGTGTATCGCACCTTGGGAAACGGCGTCCACCACTGCTTCTTGCCCATCATCACCTCAGCGATGCTCTCTTGGCTCATCGAGACCGAGCGCACATCGATCTTCGCGAGCTTCTGCCGCACCTCGTCGAGCAGCTTTCTGTCGACCTTGTTTTCGAGATAGCAGAGCACCACGTCCGCGCGCGAGCAGTCCGACACCTTGTGACCTTCGAGCGTAAGCTGCGGGTCGCGGATACGGCGGCGCAGCAGCGCCGCGTTGGCGACAAGCGTTTCGATGAAGCCGTCGTGCGCGCCGCGCAGCACCTTGCCCGACGACGGCTCCTCCACCCCGCGCGCGGGATACTGCTTCGCGTCGATCAGCGCGCATTCGTCATAACCCTCGACCAGCAGCGCCATCTTGCCCAAAAATACGCTTGTCACCGTGTTTTTGACACTTTTCTCGGCGTTTACCTCGTTGAATGTGATGTATCGGTCGATGAACTGCTGCATCGTCTGCGCATCGCCGACATCCTTGAGCGGCAGCCAGAAGCTCAGCATCCGCTCAATAACCGCGTCGTCGCCGTAACCGTCCACCACCCACAGCCGCGCCCGCCTGCCGCCGACATACAAGTCGCGCGAGATCATATCAAAGCACCGCCCCACGCCAAGCAGATCATCCAGCGCGCGGGTGTTTTCCTCGTAGTTTGCCGAAAAAAGCTCCATAACCGCCCTCCGCCACATAATTTTCCTTATTATGCTCATGAGCGGAAATTTTATGCCGCGCGGGCGGTATTTCTCCTTGCGCCGCGCAGGGGACGCGGGAAAGGGGGCCATTCTCTCACGTGAGAGAATGGCCCCCTTTAAATCCCCCAAGAGAACGCGAGGGGAGTTCCCCTCGACCCCCGACATTGACAGCTTTAGGCTTGAAGAACTGCTCAGCCTGCGGAATCGGGTGCGGTGTACATGGCTTCGCCATGAATCCCTGCGATTCGTGACAACTCGCAACCGCGCCTTACTACCGTGAGGCGCGCGTGACGTTTGCACGGCGGCAGACTGCCTGCGGAATGTGGCATTGCTGCGCTCGCCACATTGTGGAGACTGGCGATAGACGGTGATTAGGCTGTACTCCTACAAGATGGGCAGAGCGGCAGCGGATGATAGGAGCAGAAGCAAATCGTCTTGCAATGCTAACGCGGCAGCGCCGCGCGCATGGCAGTACAATCGGCAAGCATTGCAGCTCTTCAAGCTGCTCGCTTGCAATGGGAATTTTCTCTGGGAGGGTGTAAGGGAGGGATATCTCTTTTTGAAAAGAGATATCCCTCCCTTATCCGTTCCCCGCGTCAGGCGGGGAGCATATCAAACTTCTTTATTAAAATAGAAGAACTTCTCATCCTCTCCCTTCTTCCTCATGCAGGAAGAAAGCATCTTATAAGAAGCGTCGTTCTCCTTGAAGCACTTGGCGACGACGTGTCCCAGGTGGCGCTGGTAGAGTCCCCATTCGGCCACGGCGCGGAACGCTTCGACGCCGTAGCCCTGTCCGCCGTATTCCGGCGCGATGCGGCAGCCTTCCTCCGCGCCGCCCTTGCCGTCGAAACGGTAGAGCAGCACCTCGCCGATGCACTTGCCGTCTAAACGGATGGCAAAGTTGATGGCGCGCTTTTTGGCAAAGTCCTCTCGCACAACGTCGAGGAAATAAGAGTCTAAGTCTTCACCCTTCCAGTCGGTGCGGTAGTCGTAGCCCCACCACTTGTTGCGCTCATCGTCGAGGCAAAGCGCGTTGTAGGCCTCGCGGTCCTTGTCGGTAAAGGCCGAAAGTGTCAGGCGCTCGGTCTTGAGCGTCGGGATCGCGTCCAAATCCTCCAGCTCGTTTTTCACGTCAAAGCAGAACTTTTCCGCGAGCTTGCATGGCAGATACTGGAGCTTCGAGGTGCGAAGGCCGCGGTCGCCCGCGTCGTCCTCGCGGTTGAGATATTTGATTCCATCCACGGCGTAGCAGCGGGCGAACTCCTGCACCGTCGCAGGATAGACGCCCTCGTAGCCGTAGAGTGCCTTTTCGATGTGGACATGCAGCGTTTCGCCGCAGCGCTCAGCCATCGCGATAGAAATGAGCCGTCCCTCATATTCCATACCGCCGACGTAGAGCCACGACGCGCCCGTCAGGCGCAGCATCGTCTTAGCAAGCGCCAACTCCTGCCTGGCCGACTGTGAGGTCTTTTCAAACACCTCCGTATAGTCCTGCCAAAAGCGCTCGATCAGCGGCAGATCATCCTTCCCCAGTGCGCAGAACCGCGCCTCGGGATAGAGCTTGCGGAATTTGTTGACATGGTTGCGCTGGCCGCTGTAATGGCGGCCCGGGAACTCGCGCAGATCGTTCGCCTCGTAAATATAGTCGCGCCAGGAACGAAAATTGTTGAGGTGGAAGCGCGGATAGCGCTCTAAGAGCTTCGCCGCCTTCTCCTTTGGCACGACGGACAGCTCGAGCGAGATGCCCTGCTCCACGCAGTAATCCTCAATGGCGCAGAGCGCGGCCTCCTCATCGCCGTCCGGTCCCGGCACGGGATAGTCGAAGCAGGGCTTACCGTCGATGCAGTTTTTCACGATCAGGCAACCCGCCGCTTCGGCGTACTGCGGGTGCAGATGCCCGCGCCACATCAGCTTGACGAGCGCGGAATACTCGCATAATTGGTAGTTGCAATCCTTATAATAGCGGCGCAGGCGGGAAAGATCCCGCTGCGCAACGGGTTTGAATGTCAGCATGGAAAACCTTTTTCTCCTTTTCGAGTCGTATCGATTATTTTACCCGTTTTTGCGCCGCGTTACAAGCCCTTTTTCATTTGGGTTCCAGCTCGGTGAGCACTGTCTGCGCGCATTCAAGGAACTGCTGGAGCGACGCCTGCCGTCCCTCGCCTGCGCGCACAGCCATACCGAGCTCGCGTGCCGACTTGGGCTCCACCGGCACAAGCAGAACGCCGTCGCCGCGTCCTCGCAGCGTCAGCTCCGTCATCATGCTCACGCCGAGGCCGTGCTCGACCATGCTGATGACCGTCGGGTCGTCCACCGCCGTCGGCAGGATGTGCGGCTTGACGCCCACGCGGTTGAAAATACGCATGATGTCCTTGTCAAAGCCCTGCGCAGGCATGATGAAATCGCGCCCGTCGAACTCGCTCAGCGGATACCCCGTGCGTCCGTCGATGGGATAGTCCTTGGGCAGCACGGCGTACATCGTGTCGTCGCGCAGGTGGATCCACTCGTAGCCGCTCTCCTCTTCCTGATGGCTGACGAAGATAACATCCATCTTCCCCTGCGCCAAAAGCTCATAGGGGCTGCGGATGTGGTCGGCCATGCGGATGTCGACATCAACGTCGGGCCGCTCCTCGCGAAAGCGTCGGATGATGCTCGGCAGCCAGTGCATAGCCATGCTGGCGAATGCGCTCACGCGGATGACCTCGCTGCGCGAGGACGCCACCTGCGCGATCGTGCTGTCAAGCCGCGCGTTGGCCTGCAAAAATTCGCGGATGGCGGGTGCTACGCGCTCGCCGTCCTTCGTCAGTCGGACGCCGCCGCGCCCGCGCTCGAGCAGCGTGAAGCCGACCTCGCGTTCGAGGGAATTCATCATGTGCGTCAGGCCGGACTGCGTGTAGCCCATCACCTCCGCCGCCTTGGTAAAGCTGCCGAGGTCTACCGCCATCAGCAGCGCTTCTAACTTTTTGCTCTCCATAGGATATTCCTTTCCTATTAGTATTTAGCATGTTTGGATTATAATATATCCTCGCGCCGTATGCAAGCGGAATTCTCGTTTTCGGCTCCTTTTTACAAACTTTTTCCATCATCTGTCATACAGGTTGGTCTTTTTTGTCCGCCTGCTGCGTAAAATAGAGCCTGAGGTGATGATCTTGAAACGACGTTTCGCGCTCTTGCTGCTGTTTTTGTTGACTTTTCTTGCACTCTGCTTTTCCTGCGCCAAAGACGGTCAAGCCGTCGCCGTCTCGGCCCCATCCCAACTGCGGCGCTGCATTGCGCTGACCTTTGACGACGGTCCTTCCCCGCAGACGACCGCAGCTCTGCTCGACGGGCTCAAGGAGCGCGGCGCGCACGCGACGTTCTTCCTCATCGGCGAGCAGATCGCGGGCAACGAAGATCTCGTCCGCCGCATGAAAGACGAAGGCCATCAGGTCGGCGGCCACAGCTACACGCACATCCGTCTTGACAGCGCTGACGCCGCTGCACTCGCCGAAATCCAGAAAACGGACGAGACGCTGCGCGCCATCCTCGGCGACGGTGACTACTGGCTGCGCCCACCCTGGGGCTTTGCGAGCGACGCGCTCAAAAGCGCCGTCTCCGTCCCGCTCATCTACTGGACGCTCGACACGATGGATTGGAGCGTGCGCAACAGGGACCTCGTCGCGCACCACATCATCGAAAACGCCAAAAGCGGCGACATCGTTCTCCTGCACGACCCATATGACACGAGTGTCGAGGCCGCACTTCAAACCATCGACGTTCTTAGTGAGCAGGGCTACGAGTTCGTTACGCTCGAAGAGCTGTTTTCCAACGCCGGCGTCACGCCGCAGGCCGGACACTTCTATCTGCGCGCGGATGAAGAAGTCCCGTGGTGAGGTCTCGACAAAATTTTTGAAAAAATTTCAAATTAGGGCTTGCATTTTCCGGACTGGTGTGCTATTCTATCTAAGCTGACATTGAGCAGTACACATCATCCGGGTGTGGCGCAGTTGGTAGCGCGCTTGACTGGGGGTCAAGAGGCCGTGAGTTCAAGTCTCGCCACTCGGACCAGCTAAAAGCCTTGAAATCGTATGATTTCAAGGCTTTTTTGCAACTTTCGAGAGCGAAATGCACAGTGCGAAAATGCGTGAAAACTCCAAAAGCGCACAAAAAAGCGCACAACTGCCTTGAAAAAGTTGCTGCGGCTGCTTTTGCATGATATACTTAAAATATCAGTGAATTTAAAAACAGTATTCAAGGGGGCTGCCAGCGATGAAGAAAAAACTTTTTTGCATTTTCGGTTTGATCCTGATCGTCTCGGCTATCGCCTATTTTTGCCACGATCACAGCGTACTTCCGCTCGACGCTGAAAACGCAAACGATATCAGTTTTAAAATTTACCCTCAAAATGAGCCGAATTATATGGTGACAAACGATGACCGAGTGAAAGAGATCGTGCGTGCTATCAATGAACTGGATGTGCAGGAAACAACGGATCAAGTAGACAGGATGTCGGATAGCTTTTACTATTTTTGGATTCAAATATCGGACAAAGATATCCCTGTTGAACTGGATGAAGATACCATTTCGATCAATAATGAACGCTATCAGGCGGACACATCGGATTTACGCGAGCTTTTGGATAAGACGTATCGTGATGTGATGAGCGGTGTTATCGATTGATGAAGATAATATCCGCGTTTAAAGGAAAAATTGCTTGGACTTCGATTTGTGATAGCAAAGGAGCGGGGCGCAGCTCCGCTCCTTTTTTCTGTTTTCACCCCTCCAGCGGCTTGATCTCCTTATGCTCCACGCGAGGCAGCTTGCAGGCATCGGCAGGATTGAAGCGCAGATAACCGACTGCCACCGCCTGCTGCAGCGCCTTGTGCAACACACCATGCGTAGCAGCAGAGTTCCGCTATCCTCCACATTCCCGTCATCATCCCTTGTGCTATACTCCCGATAGGAGAGTATAGCAGTGCGCCCTTTAGTTCCTAAAGGGATTTCCCTTAATACTTTTTCATCAACTTATTAAAAATGATAATTCCTGTGATAATTTGAAACATTAAATATCCGCTGAGATAGAGTATGATCATGCGAGCATTGTCGATAACTTCCAATGCTCCGAGAATACTGAAAACCAAAATAGAGAAACAAATAACCACCAGTCCTATGCCGTAGGCATATCTTCCGGCTCTATCTCTAATTTTTGTTTTCAACTCGTCATGTTGCTCAATTCGGTCGTTCTCCAAACGTTCTTCGTATTGCTCTTTATTCTTGGGGGAGCTCCAATAAAAATATTTGCATATCATCATAATTCCAGGGAAGATACCTGCGCCAGCAAAGCCCCATAAAATGCCCTCTAACTTTGTTTCAATCAATAGCGCAACAATCAAACAAACCACACCGAAAAGCACATATAGTATCCCGGTTATCAAATTACTCTTTTTCATTTTCTGCACCTCTTTCATAGATAAAGATTTCTTCAATCCGTTTACCAAAAAAGTCTGAAATTGCAAAAGCTAATTCCAATGACGGATTATACTTTCCTGTTTCGATTGAACTAATGGTTTGTCTTGAAACACGAAGCGTTTTTGCAAAATCATCTTGATTTAATCCTCGCTCCTTTCGTAACTGCTCAACTTTATTCTTCAAAAAACGCCTCCTTGCATGACAAGTTTCCTTTACAAACTTACTATAGCATGATACGCACTTCTTGTCAAGTTTCCTTTACAGCATTTACTTCTTTACCATGGGACAATTAAAATTCATTCATACAGTAAAAGCGCCCGCCAACCAAATGACGGGCGCTTCCCCTTTGTTCACTTCAGGTATTTTGCGACTTCCTGCTCAAGCTCCTGCCACACGGGATATTTCGCGCCGTTTTCGTCGAAGAACGCCTTCAAGTCGCGGTTCAGGGCGCTCATTTCGTCGACCGCGTTCATCGCGTGGTCGGACGCGCAGATCTTTCCGAGGCTCGTGGCAGACATGAGCTTAAAAAAGTGCAGACAGGTCTTGCGGTACGCCGCGCCTTCAAACTCCGCGTCGTCCTCCGGTAAAATTTCATGTCCCGCGTTTTTGATCGCACGGTAACCCTCGATGTTGGCGTCGATCAAGCGATTTAAGTAGGCTGTGTTGCCCTTGAGCTTTTTGAGGTCGCCGTCGACCTTGTAGCAGGCAAAGGCCACCGGCAGCACGAACGCCGCGTGGCAGAGAAGGTAGTCCTCCATATTCGGCTCGTAGGCTACCTTATATTTGGTGCCGTCAAAGATCTGCCCGATGAGCGTTTCGTTCGACGGCGCACCCGCGATCTGGCCGATGGTGATCTTTTTTAGGTCGATGGACGCCACATACTCCCGCTCCCGATGTCCTGCTGAGGACGCAAAGGCAAACATCACGTTTTTCTCCGGCAACGAAGCGCTCAGCGCACTTGCGCGCACGTCGTTTCCCACAAAGACGATATTCTTTGTCGGATTCATCCGCAGGGTATCGAGGATCGCGTCGAACTGCGTATAGCGCAGGACGACGAAGATCACGTCGTACTTGTCCTTCGCTTTCAGCTCCGTCACGACCGGAATACGACTGACCGACATGCGGGGCGAAAACTTATCCTTGATCCGAAGGCCGTTTTTTTGGATGCTCTCGCCCCATGCTCCCCGCGCCAGCAGCGTGATGTCCTTTCCCGCGCGGAAGAAATTCCGCGCCAGATTGCAGCCGAGCACACCCGCGCCGAATACTAAAATTTTCATAGCCAAGTCTCCTCTTATCCTAAAAATATCTGTTTCCTTCGTTCTGCCTCGTCTCGCTATGCTCTCGTTCCGATTTTCTTTCATTTTACATCAGTTAGTCATCTCTAACTGAAACGTAGCAAATGACAGTGCAAAAGTCAAGATGTCTTTTTACCGCTCTCCGGTGCTTCCTTGCCCTTTTTCATCTTCTCCTTCACTCGATTAACAAATCCCCGCTTCAAAAGGGGCTGCGCATTGTTCATCTGTACTGGCCTGTTTTTGTCACTTCGCCAGATTTGTTCAAAAAATATCTGCTTTTGCAAATTTAATCTTGCTTCTTCCGGATATTTTCATATAATGTTGACGACTGAACAGGAGGTACCACCATGTATGTTACCTACAACAACCTTTTTAAGCTCCTCATCGACAAGGGCTTAAATAAAACGGAATTTGCGCGCGAGGTCGGCATCAGCTCCAACACGCTCGCCAAGCTCTCGAAAAATGAGCTCGTCTCGCTCGAGGTGCTTGTGCGCATCTGCCGCCAGCTCGACTGTTCGCTCGGCGACGTGGTGCAGCTCGCCCCGCCCGAGCCGCCGATCAAAAGCGGCCTTGAGCGCATGAAGAAGCGAAGACCCACCCACGAGAAAGGAGGCAATGCGTACCGCCATGAGTAACGAAACCAAGGAGACCGGCTCCAGCTTTATGGAAAAGCTGTCGACGGTCATCGTCGACAAGCGAAATCTCATCTTTCTGCTCACGATCATTCTGCTCGTATTCTCCGCCTTTTCCCGCAACTGGGTCGAGGTCGAGAGCGACCTGACGTACTACCTGCCGTCTGATTCCGAGACGAAGCAGGCGCTCGACATCATGGACGGGCAGTTCACGACCTATGGCACGGCCGAGGTCATGGTGGCCAACATCACACCAGAGCAGGCCGCCGCGCTCGAGCCCAAGATCAAGGAGATCAAGGGCGTGCAGAGCGTGGACTACGACGAGACCACCGCACATTATAATAACCTCTCCGCGCTCTATTCCATCACCTTTGCCTACAGCGAGGATGACGAGGCCTGCCTCGACTCGCTCGAAGCCGTGAAGGAATATCTCTCCAACTATGATCTGTATGTCGACACCGACCTCGGCAACACGCAGCAGGAAACGATCGACCACGAGATCAGCGTCATCATGGTGTATGTCGCCATCGTCATCGTGCTCGTGCTGCTCTTCACGTCCGAGACCTACGGCGAGGTGCCGGTGCTCATTCTGACGTTCGTGGTCGCGCTTGTGCTGAATCAGGGTACGAACTTCCTGATGGGCAAAATCTCGTTCATTTCAAACTCGGTCACAAGCATCTTGCAGCTGGCGCTGTCCATCGACTACGCCATCATCTTCTGCAACCGATTTAAAGAGGAGCACCGGCTGCTGCCGCTGCGTGAGGCCGTCATCGTTGCGCTGAGCAAATCCATCCCCGAGATCGGTGCGAGCAGCCTCACGACCATCGGCGGCCTTGTGGCGATGCTCTTCATGCAGTTCAAGCTCGGCCCCGATATGGCGCTGTGCCTCATCAAGTCGATCTTGTTTGCGCTGCTCGCAGCGTTCATCGTAATGCCCGGCCTTCTGATGCTCTTCGGCCCGCTGATCGACCGCACGCAACACCGCAGCTTCGTGCCGAAGATCCCGTTCGTCGGCAAGCTCGACTATGCCACGCGCTACATCATCCCCATCGTCTTCGTGGTGTTGGCCGTCATCGGCTATCGCCTGTCGTCCGACTGCCCCTACGCCTACGGCTACGGCCTCATCTCCGCCCCCAAGCAGAATGAGACGCAGTTTGCCCAGCAGATGATTGAGGATAACTTCACCTCGAAGAACATGCTGGCGCTCATCGTCCCCACGGGCGACTACGACAAGGAGTCCGCCATCTTAGACGAGCTCGGCCAGTACGACGAGGTTGACTCCACGATGGGTCTTACCAACATTGAGGCGCTCGACGGCTACATGCTGGCCGACAAGCTGACGCCGCGCCAGTTCGCCGAGCTCGCGGGTCTCGATTACGAGGCCGCGCAGGTCGTTTACGCCGCCTACGCCGCGCAGCATTCAGAATATGGCAAGCTTGCGGGCAATCTTTCCACCTACAAAGTCCCGCTCATCGACATGTTCCTCTTTGTCTGCGATCAGGTGGACGCCGGCGTCGTCACGCTCAGCGACGACCAGACACAGATGCTCCAGGATGCCGAGGTCCAGATGAACAGCGCCAAGGCGCAGCTCGAAGGCCCGGACTATGACCGCATGCTCATCTACCTCACGCTGCCCGAAAGCAGCGACGAGACCTACGCCTTCACCGACAAAATTCTCGAAATTGCCGAAAAGTATTACCCCGATGAAAACGTCTACCTCGCGGGCGAATCGACGAACGAATACGAATTCGAAAAGTCCTTCGCCGTGGATAACAAGGTCGTCAGCATCGTGTCGGTGCTCGTGGTTATGCTGGTGCTGCTCTTCACGTTCAACTCCGCCGGTATGCCGGTGCTGCTGATCCTCGTGATTCAGGGCTGCATCTGGCTCAACTTCTCGTTCCCGACCATCACGGGCAAGTACATCTTCTTCTTAGGATATCTAATTGTTTCTTCCATCCAGATGGGCGCGAATATCGACTACGCCATCGTCATCGCCAGCCGCTATCAGGAGCTCAAATCCAAAATGCACCACCGCGACGCCATCGTCGAGACGCTGAACTTCGCCTTCCCGACGATCATCACCTCCGGCTCGATCCTCTCGATCTGCGGCTTTTTGATCGGCAGCATGACATCTGAGCCCGTCATCGCGGGCATCGGTGAGAGCCTTGGCCGCGGCACGGTCATCTCCATCATCATGGTCATGTTCGCCCTGCCGCAGATCTTGCTCATCGGCAGCGGCATCGTCGACAAGACCTCGTTCTCCGTCCCGTCTATCACGGAAAAGAAATCGGGTCACGGTAAGGTCTCCGTCAGCGGCATGGTGCGCGGCAACATCAATGGTACGGTGCATGGCATCATGCACGCCACGGTCGAGGGCGACATCGACCTGAATCTGATCTCCGGATCTGCAAATGAGGAGCAAGACGATGAAGAAGACTAATCATTTCTATCGCTTCTGCGCGCTTGCACTCTCGTGCCTGCTGCTCGTGTCGCTGTTTCCCGTCATGCAGGCCTTTGCCGACGGGGACGGCGCCATCCACATCAAGAGCGCAGAAGACTTACGATCCCTCGCGCATTCCTGCACGCTCGACTCCTGGTCGCGCGGCAAAACCGTTGTTCTTGACAACGACATCGTGCTCGAAAGCGACGATGCGCTGCCCATTCCGACATTCGGCGGCACATTCCGGGGCAACGGCCACACCATCAGCGGCCTTTCCATCACGCAGAGCGTTTCCCCTGCCGGTCTTTTCGGCGTGCTGCAAAAGGACGCCGTCATCAAAAACCTGAATGTTGAGGGCACGGTCACCCCGTCTGGCGACAGCGAAAATATCGGCGGCATCGTGGGTGAAAACCACGGCACGATCGAAAGCTGCACATTCAACGGAAGTGTTTCCGGAAAACGCAGCGTCGGCGGCATCGCGGGCCGCAACCTCGCCACGGGCATCGTGCGCGCGTGCGAAGCCTCGGGCGCGATCTTCGGCCAGAGCATGACCGGCGGCATCGTGGGCGAGAACCTCGGCTCCATCGTCTCCTGCCGCGGCCGCGCGTATGTGAATATCGAGAGCACCGACCCCAGCATCGACCTGAGCGATCTGAGCCTCGATTTCTCGCTTGACCTTGCAAGTCTGTCCCGACTCGACACGCTCAATATCGCCACCGACACCGGCGGCATCGCAGGCTATTCCTCCGGCGCGATCGCGTCGAGCACAAACTATGCCGCTGTCGGCTACCAGCACATCGGCTACAATGTCGGCGGCGTGGTCGGCCGCAGCAGCGGACAAGTGCTCGCGTGCAGCAATGAAGGCGCGATCTGCGGGCGAAAGGACGTCGGCGGCATCGCCGGCCAAATGGAGCCCTATGTGCGCACGCAGGTCTCCGCCAGCCAGCTCTCGCGCATCCAATCGCAGATCAAGGAGCTCGACTCGCTCGTCAAAAAGGCCGTCAACGACGCCGAATACGGCTCGAGCGAAATTTCCGACCGTCTCGACCTGATCTCGGGCTACCTCTCTGACGCATCGGACGCGGCGAACGACGTGACCATCGACGTCGACCCCGACGCCATCCCCCAGCCGAGCATCAGCATCGACGGTGATTTTGACCCCGATGACTTCGATCCTGAGAATCCCACCCTGCCGGATATCAACGTCAGCTTCGATCAGGATTTTGACGTCTCCGACGTCGTCACCGTGTCGAACATCAACATGGTCGTCGGCTCGGTCACCGCGGCGAACAGCCAGCTCTCACTGATCACCGAAAACGTCAAAAACACCAGCACGGCTCTTTCCGCCGATATCCGCAACATCAGCAGCAAGTTCAACGAGCTCACGAACACGATGTTCTCCGCCATCTCCTCGCTCACCGGCGGCACGGGCGATCTGATCGTCGACGCCTCGAGTGTCGATATCAACTCCGTCACGCTCGGTAAGGTATCGCTCAGCCGCAACAGCGGCGCGGTGTACGGCGACGTCAACACCGGCGGCATCGCGGGCTCCATGGCCATCGAATACACGCTCGACCCCGAGGACGATGTCACGGGCCATCTTTCGAACATCTACCGCAAGCAGTATGAATACAAGTCCATCATCCAGAAGTGTGTCAACACCGGCGATGTGTCCGGCAAGCGCAGCTATGTCGGCGGCATTGTCGGCCGCATGGACCTCGGCTATCTGACTGCGTGTGAGACGTCGTCCTGCACCATCACGAACGAAAACGGCAGCTATACCGGCGGCATCGCCGGTCTCACCGGTGCGACAGTGCTCGGGAACTTCTCCAAGTGCACGCTCAGCGGCAAGAAGTATGTCGGCGGCATCGTCGGCTCCGGCGTGCAGGAAAATGTCGACGGCAGCGGCAGCAGCGTCCGCTGGAACTACTCGCTCGTCGACATCACCGACTGCCAGCAGTACCAGGGTGCAATCTCCGGCAGCGACACGGGCACATTTGAGCATAACTACTATGTCTCCGACGATCTCCCTGGCATCAACCGTCAGGGCTACGCTGGACGGGCCGAGCCCATCAGCTATTCTCAGCTGCTCGCACTCAGCGACCTGCCCGAGAGCATGAAGTCCTTCACGCTCACCTTCGTTGCTGACGATAAAACTGTGCTCAGCCGCACTTTCAACTACGGCGACTCCATCGACGAAAGCGACATCCCCGAGCCGCCCGCCAAGAGCGGCTGTCACGTCCACTGGGACCGCACCGACCTCACGAATCTGCACTTTGACACCGTCGTCACCGCTGTTTACGAGGCCTACACCCCCGGCCTTGCCTCTGAACAGACGCGAGAGAGCGGACAGGCTGTCATCTTGGTCGAGGGCAACTACAACGACGGCGACGCCATCACCGTGACCGCCCAGCCGCTCACGCCCGCGGCGTTCGACGTGCAGTCCGGCACTGTGCTCGACCGCGTGAAGGGCTACTTCTCCTGCCTCAGCCGCGGCGAAATGCCTTCGATGGTTGCCAACGCCGAAGTGCTCGAGCAGTGGCGCATCGAGCTTTCCGACGACGGACAGGACACGCATACCGTGCGCTATCTCCCGCCCGACGGGCAGAAGGAGCTGCGCATCTACACCCGTGAAAACGGCGGCAGCTGGCAGGAGGCCGACTGCGGCACGATGGGCAGCTACCTCACCTTCTCCACGAGCGGCGACAGCGTTGAGTTTGCCGCCGTGCGGACGCTCGACGTCTGGGGCATCTGGCTCGGCGTGCTCGCCGTGCTGGCTGTTCTGATCCTTATCATCGTTCTGCTCGTCCACCGTCACAAGCGCAAGGCGCGCAGACGCGCCGAAGCGCTGGCGCGCAGCGCGAGCGCCGTCTCGCAGGCCGAGCAGATCGTCCGCGGCGAGGACGCCAATGCGTCCACAGCAGACGAAGCCCCTGCCAAGACGGGTGCCCCCGCGTCTACAGCGGTCGAAGATGCCACTCAGGCGGATGCGCCTGTGTCCGCTGAATCTACGGCAGTCCCCACCGCCGTGGCAGTAGCAGCGACCGCTGCGCCGGTCGTCACCGCCGCGGTCGAGGGCGCAGAAAGCGTTCCCACTTCCGAACCCGCTCCCGCAGCCGATCCCGACTCCATCGAGGCGCGCCTTGCGCGCGCGGAAGAGGAACTTCGGCTTCTTCGCGAGGAGCACGAGGCACGCGAAAACGTGCTCACGCAGCCCGCAGTACCGCCCGCGCCGAAAAAGCGCAGGCACCGCCGCTTTCTCCCTATTCTCATCACGATTTTAGTCTTGCTCGGCGCGGCTGCGGCGTTCTTCCTCCACTCCGACTTTAAGAAGGACCTCGAAGCCTACCGCCTTGTCGAGGCGCGTGTCAAAGAGGACCCGATGACCATGGACGTCACGGTCGACGCCTCCTATGGCAAAATCAGCCTGAGCGCGAATGCCTCCGTCGCCCGCACGAAGAAGGACGGCGCTCCCATCACCTGCATCGACCGCGACGGCGCGGCGCTCTACTACGCAAACGGCGCGATCTACCTTGAAAACGGCAAGTCCTACGCTGTCGGCGGCGCATTCCCAAATTACGCCGAGCTCATGGATGAGACCGCCGAGCTCTGCCGCACGCTCACGGTGACGAAATCCGTTGATGGGCAGGAAAAGCGCTACACCCTCACCGCCGAGGGCGACGACGCGAGCACACTGCTGCGTCTTCTCACCTCGGACGAGATCGCGAACGCCACATCGCTTTCCGCGATCCGCGTGGATCTCACCGCCGAGAGCGGCGAGCTGATGGACGTAAGCTTCACGGCGGAAAACTCCGGAGATCTTCGCGTGGAGGCCGCCGCGCACTTCACCGACGCGCTCGCGCCGGTGATCCCCGATGATGTGCTCACCGCCATCCATTCGGGCAGCAATGACGACGCTTCCACGCTGACGGACAACGCGCTCCGTCTGCTGGGTGCCTGGGGCGAGCTGACCGCGGACGATCTGTCCGCCGACATTGCCCTTTCCGCCGACTGCGGCCCGATCGTGCTGAACAGCACGCTCCAGTACGACCGCAGCAGCATCGACGGCCAGAGCTACGGCAGCATCCAAAAAAACACCCTCGCCGTCTACTTCTCCGGCAGCAAGATCTGCGACGCAGACGGCAACAGTGTCGACACCGCGAGCCAGCAGCTCGTCGATGCCACGTCGCTCATTGACCTCTGCTACCAGTCCATTCTGAACGGCAGCGCGGGCTGCGATAAGGTGAGCGACGGCTATCTCTACGGTCTTTCGCTCGACTCCGACGCGATGAGCGAGCTCGCCGCCGCCATCGCGCCGGACATCAAGGCGCAGAATGTGACCTTCTCCTCCGGGCGCATCTCCGTCCGCGTGAGCGAGCAGGGCGAGCTCCAGTCCGTCAACATCTCGTGCAGCGGCGCGCTGCACCTCATCCTCTCCGACGCTCCGGTGTCGCTCTCCGCCGTCATCACGCCGGCGGATCGTGCATTCTCGATTCCCCAGCCGGCGCTCAACGCGCTGAAACAATAGAAAAGCGGAGGGAGATTCATACTATGGGAAATCGCATCATCAGCATCAGCCGCCAGTTCGGCAGCGG
>ULQX01059527.1_pt1 | contig 15919 bp, 11 predicted proteins | sample 1954941 | NCBI WGS metagenome assembly ULQX01 (sample SAMEA4835667, study PRJEB28245) | human gut metagenome | biome: gut microbiome; material: fecal sample | place: Denmark | collected 2008
TTGAAACAAGAAATTTTATTCCGCGCTCTTGAGGCTCTCGACCATGTCGATCTTCTTCATCTTAAAGTGCGCAAGCACGTTGACGAGCAGCGAGAACAGCGCCGTCAGGATCGCCGCGTACACGTAGGCCGACGGCGCGGTCTGACGTCCGAACATCATCAAATCGATCTCCGTTGAGCGCACGAGGTAAATGTGCAGCCAGTGGCCCATGAAGCAGCCCATGAGGATACCGAACACCGTGAGCACGATGTTCTCGCGATACACGTAGGCCGAGACCTCGCCATCGTAAAAGCCCAGCAGCTTGATCGTCGCGAGCTCGCGCTGGCGCTCGGTGATGTTGATGTTCGAAAGGTTAAAGAGCACGACCATCGCCAGCGCCGCCGCTGCCAGAATGATGATGACCACAACGAAGTCCACGCGCTCCATGCTGTGCATGTAGGTATCCTGCGTGTCGCGCATGCGCGAGGTCGTCGCCACGCCGCTCATGTCGAGCAGCTTTTCAAAAATGGCGTTGCAGGTGTCGGTATCGTCGCTCGTGAAGTTCAGAAGGTAGGCGTTCGGCTCGCCGTCGGCGTGGAGCGCATTTTCATAGTAGCCGGGCGTCATATAGATGAAGTGGCCCGTATAGTGCTCGTAGATGCCCGCGACCGTCACGTCCCCGCGCACGTCGCCGTCGAGGAAGAAGGTGTCGCCCACCGAGACCTTCAAAAGCTCGGAGAGCTTCTGGTCGATGTATACGCCCTCATCGCCCATTGTGATGGGATCTCCGCTCTTGTAGTCGAAAAGGTCCACGACCTTGCCGATCTCGTCGGAGGCCATCACCTCGACATAGGCGGTGGTTGAATAGGAGGGGGTGACCACCGTGGCGGACGAGGCCGCACAGGGGATGTAGTTCACAACGCGGGAGTCGCCTGCAAGAAAGTCCTCCACCGCCGCGCGCTCCTCGGGCAGGGCGTTGTCGGCAAGCGTCACCTGTGCCGAGTAGTGGAACAGCTCGTCATACTGGCGCGACATCGTGAAAAGAAGCGATGACCTCATGCCAAAGCCCGCGATGATGAGCGCCGTGCAGCCGCCGATGCCGATGACCGTCATCCAGAAGCGCTTCTGGTAGCGGAAAAGATTGCGCGCCGTGACCTTGTGGATGAACGACATACGTCTCCACAGGGGCTTGATATACTCAAGGAACACGCGCTTGCCCGCCTTCGGCGTGCGGGGGCGCATCAGGCTCGCAGGCGTTTCGCGCAGCGTGGCAAGGCAGGCCCAGAGCGTCGCGACTGTCGTGCACGCGACCGCCGCGAGCACGGAAAAGAGCGAAATATCCGTGTAGGCGTGCAGCTCGATATCCGGCATCTGATACATGATCTGATAGGCCGTGAAGATCATCTTCGGGAACAGGATATAGCCGATGACAAGGCCCAGAACGCCGCCGACAAGGCTCGGCAGCAGCCCGTAGCCGATGTACTTCCACGAGATCGCGAGGCGGCTGTAGCCGAGCGCCTTGAGCGCGCCGATCTGCACGCGCTGCTCTTCGACCATGCGCGTCATCGTCGTCAGGCACACGAGCGCCGCGACGAGGAAAAAGATGATCGGCAGCACGCTCGCGAGGTTCGCCATACGGTCGGCGTCCTGGCCGAAGCCCGTGTAGCCGGGGTTATAGCTGCGGCTGAAGATGTACCACTCGCAGCTGTCGATATCCGCGACCTTGCGGCGCGCGTCGGTGATCTTCTCCTGCGCGTCGGCGATCTTCTCGTCGGCCTCCGCCTTGCCGTCCGCGTATTCGCGCAGGCCCTTGCGGTAGTCGCGCTCGCCGTCCGTCAGTTCGGTGTAGGCGTCCGAGAGCTCCTTGACGCCGTCGGCGTACTGCGCTTCGCCGTCGTAGTAGTCCTTCCAGCCGTCGTCCAGCTCCTTGCGTGCGTCGGCAAGTTCCTGCTTCGCGTCGGCGAGCTGCACAGCGGCATCGTCAAGCTGCGCTTTTGCGTCGTCGAGCTCTCTTTTCGCCTCGCGCAGCTCCTTTCTGCCCGCGTCGAGCTCGGCCTCGCCCGCGTAATACTCGTCCCAGCCGTCGTCCAGCTCGCGCTTGCTCGCGGCAAGGCTGCTCGCGCTGATGCTGTTTAACTGCGCGATGCTTTCCTCGTCCGGAAGTTGCGCAGCGATGGCGTCGCGCTGCTGCTGATAGCCCGCGCGTTCTGCCGTCAGCGTCTCCCGCTGCGCAAGAAGCAGCGCTTTCTGGTCTGCGACCGCTTCTTCTGGGTAAGCATTCAGTTCTTCCAGTCTTGCATCGATTTCTGCGATCCTTGCATCGAGCTGTGCGATTCCCGCGTCAAGACGCTTCAGCCCCGCCTGTGCCTCCGCAATCTGTGCGCGCATACCGCCCAGCGCGGCGTCCGTCGCAGCGATGGCTGCGCTGTCGCCGCGGCCGAGGTCTTCGAGCAGCTTCTCGGGCGCGCCCCCGTAGGGTGAGCCCGAACCAGCGAGCGCGTCCGTCACAGTCTTGGCGAGCGAGTTGAGCTGACGCTCGCCGCTTTCCAGCTGTCTCCGTCCCGCGGCAAGTTCTTTTTCGCCGCTTTCAAGCTCCTTGACGCCGTCCTCGTACTGGGCGAGGCCGTCTTCATACTCTGCCCTGCCCTTTTCGTACTCGTCCAGCGCGTCTTCGTACTCTTCCATGCCGTTGAGGTATTGCATCTCGCCGTCATCGAGCTCGATTTTTGCATCGTCCAGCTCGACGCGCGCGTCCTTCAATTCCTGTTGGCCGTCGTAGTAATCCTTCCAGCCGTCGTCGAGCTTCCTGCGCGCATCATTCAGTTCTTTCTGCGCGTCGCCGAGCTTTTCGTCAGCCTCGGCCTTCGCGTCGTCCAGCTCTTTCTGTGCATCGTCGAGCTTTTCCGTCGCTTCATCGACCAAATCATCGTGCCGCAGCTGCGCGCGCGCGTCGCCGAACGGCTCCAGCTCGTCGATGACGGCGTCGATATCGTCGTCATAGTCGCTGTAAAACGCGGTCATCTCCGCCGCGCCGGAAACGCGCACATAGGCTGCCGTGTAGTAGTCGAGCGTGAACGCCTCGCGCGGCAGGTACAGATACGCCTTGACCGTGCCGCTGCCAAGCGTCGACGTGCCGCGCTCCACCGCGAGGTACACCGGCGAGCGCACCGTGCCGACAACGGTATACGTGTCCTGCGCGAGCGCGTCGGAGAGATCGTCCTCCGGCGTGAGTGTGATCGTATCACCGATGGAAATGCTCATCAGTGAGAGCATATTTTCCTCCACCACGCACTCGTCCGCGCGCTCGGGCATGCGTCCGTCGCGCAGCAGCACCTCGTTGATGCCGCGGCCCGTGAGGGAGAGGACCTTGACCACCGCGTCGAGTGAATCGGACGAGGCGAATGCGTCGATGACGTACTCGCCCTCGGCGTCCTCGACCTTGTCCTGTGCTCGAAGAGAGGTAATGTCGTCGTCGGTCAGGCCGAGCGTTGAAAGCACTTGAATGTCCGCCAGATGCAGCGAATCGAGATAATCGTCGCCGGTCTTCTTCATGTCCGGCGCGGTCGCCTTGAGACCGGAGAGAAACGCCACCGATAGCGCGACCAGGATCATAATGGAGAAAAAGCGGCTGCGCGTGTGCTGGATCTCGCGCCAGAAGTCCTTCTGCATGGCGTTTTTCATCGCGCCGCCCCCTTTCGTTCCGATTTCTTCGTTACCATTCGATCAGTTCCACGCTGGTCGGATGCTCATTGCACTGCATACTCTCTACCGTGCCGTTTTTGATGTGGATGACGCGGTCGGCCATCGGCGTGATGGCGCTGTTGTGCGTGATGACCACGACCGTCACACCCTTTTGCCGGCAGGTGTCCTGCAAGAGCTTGAGGATCTGCTTGCCGGTCACATAGTCGAGCGCGCCGGTCGGCTCGTCGCAGAGCAGGAGCTTCGGATTTTTCGCCAGCGCGCGGGCGATGGCGACGCGCTGCTGCTCGCCGCCGGAGAGCTGACCGGGGAAGTTGTTCGCGCGCGCGGACAGGCCGACTTCGTTCAAGACCGTCGCCGCGTCGAGCGGGTCTTTACAGATCTGCGCCGCGAGCTCGACGTTCTCAAGTGCCGTGAGGTTGCCCACCAGATTGTAGAACTGGAAGACAAAGCCGATGTCGTGGCGGCGATACGTCGTGAGCTGGCGGGCGTTGAAGCCGCTCACGCGCGTCCCGTCGACCGTGATGGTGCCGCCCGAGCAGGCGTCCATGCCGCCGAGCATGTTGAGCACCGTCGTCTTGCCCGCGCCGGACGGGCCGACAATGACGCAGAATTCACCCTTTTCGATCGTAAAGCTGATGTGGTCCACCGCGCGAATCTCGATCTCCCCGCTGTGGTAAACCTTGGAAACATCCTCAAATGTGACGAAAGCCGCCATAGTCCGACTCCTCCGCTTCAGATATCATTTCTATTTTATTATAAGTGGGAAATGACGGAAATGCAAGTGCCGATATGGCAACTTGCATGAAAAAGCCGCTAATTTTTTGGGCAAAGCCATGAGAGCTGACGATTGAAATTTGCCTTTTCCGCGCTTATAATACAAACTGAAGTAAATGAGAGAAAGGAGCGTGAAAACGAATATGTTTGAGAACTTCATCAAGCAGGATGTTGACGACATGATCTTCGGCAGCACCAAGCAGATCATCAGCGAGCGCTGAGATCCGTTGTATCGACCACGCGAAAGCGTGGCTTTTTTGTTTTTATCGCCGGAAAGGCGAAAAAGGGCCGCTTCCACGGGAATTTTCGTCCCGAGAGGCGGATTTTTCTTGCCTTTGACCGGTGTGTGTGATATACTTTTTCGGCTAATGAAGGATAAAAGTAAGGAGAGAGAACGCCATGGCTGTGATCGAATACGATTCCTACAAGCAAAAGCTGCTTGCGATGGACGAAACATTTGAAAACCTCTTCAAGGCGCTGGAGATCGAGCAGGCCCGCCAGGAGCTGAACCGCCTCGAGCTCGAGGCGCACGAGGACGGCTTCTGGAACGATCTGGAGCGCTCGCAGAAAAACCAGATGCGCTCCAAGCAGCTGCAAAATAAAATTCACCGTTACGAAAAGCTCGTTTCCACGCGCGACGATCTGCTCGCGCTGATCGACATGGGAACGGAGATGGACGACGCGAGCCTGCTGCCCGAGCTCGAAGAGGGCTACAGTAAACTCGAAGCCGATGTGGAGCAGGCGCGCCTTACGACGCTCCTTTCCGGCGAATACGACAACTGCAACGCCATTTTGACGTTCCACGCCGGCGCGGGCGGCACCGAGGCGCAGGACTGGGCGCAGATGCTCTACCGCATGTATATGCAGTGGGCGAACAAGCACGGCTTTGAATTCGAGATGCTCGACTATCTCGACGGCGACGAGGCCGGTCTCAAGAGCGCGACGGTCATGGTCAAGGGTGAGAATGCCTACGGCTACCTAAAGGGTGAAAACGGCGTGCACCGCTTAGTGCGCGTTTCCCCGTTCGACGCGAACGCCCGCCGCCAGACGAGCTTTGCAGCCCTCGAGGTCATGCCTGAGCTGCCCGACGATATCGAGGTCGAAATTCGTCCCGAGGATATTGAAATGCAGGTCTACCGCGCGTCCGGCGCCGGCGGCCAGCACGTCAACAAGACGAGCTCTGCCGTTCGACTCATCCACAAGCCCACGGGCATCGTCACCGCCTGCCAGACGCAGCGCTCGCAGTTCCAGAACCGCGACTACGCCATGCAGATGCTCAAATCCAAGCTCATGGAGCTCAAAATTCAGCAGCACGCGGAGAAGATCTCCGACATCAAGGGCGTGCAGCTCAAGATCGAATGGGGCAGCCAGATCCGCTCCTACGTCTTCATGCCCTATCAGCTCGTCAAGGACACGCGCACCGACTACGAGACCGGCAACATCCAGTCCGTCATGGACGGCGACCTCGACGGCTTCATCAACGCGTATCTGACGAAGTCCGCGAACGGCGAACTGAAGAAATAATTCAAAAATGTGCTTCGCACATTTTTGAGAGGGGCTTGCAGAGTGCTGCGCGCACTTGCGTTGCTCGCACACTTGCACTCTGTAAAGTATTTTTTGTCACGCACAGGTCGCGACAAAAAATGATCAAACTTTGATTCCGGCGCTGCGGCGCCGGAATTTTATATGTCGGAACGAAAAAGTTAAGCAGGGAGGAAACATGGAAGAAAATACCAGAGAAAACAAGATGGGCACGATGCCCATCGGCAAGCTGCTGGCCAACATGGCGGGGCCCGTGATGATATCGATGCTCTTTCAGGCGCTCTACAACATTGTCGACAGCGTGTTCGTCGCGCGGCTCAGTCAGGACGCAATGAACGCCGTATCGCTCGCTTTCCCGCTGCAAACGCTGTGCATCGCGTTCGCCGTGGGCACGGGCGTCGGTATGAACGCGCTGCTCGCGCGTTCGCTGGGTGAAAAGAACATGCAGGCGGTCGACCGCGCCGCGGGCACGGGACTTTTCCTGACGCTCTGCACCGCCGCCGTCTTTGCTGTCCTCGGCTTTTCGCTCGCCACGCCGTTTTTCCGCTTCCAGACGGAAAACGCGCAAATCATCGCCTACGGCCGTGATTATGTGATGATCTGCATCGGCGGCTCGCTCGGACTGTTCCTGCAAATTTACGGCGAGCGCCTGCTCCAGTCCACGGGGCGGACGGACCTTTCGATGATCTCGCAGATCGCGGGCGCGGTGTGCAACATCGTGCTCGACCCGATTTTGATTTTCGGCCTTCTGGGCTTTCCCCGCATGGAGGTCGCGGGCGCGGCGGTCGCCACGATCGTCGGCCAGTTCGTCGGCGCGGGCCTCGGCCTTTTCCTGAACCTCAAGAAAAATCCCGAGGTGCAGATCCACCTCAAGGACATCCGTCCCCACCGCGCGACGGTGGCGGACATCTACGCCATCGGCATCCCGTCGATCATCATGCAGTCCATCGGCTCGGTGATGACGTTCGGCATGAACAAAATTCTCATCTCGTTCACCGAGGCGGCGACCGCGGTGTTCGGTGCTTACTTCAAGCTCCAGAGCTTCATCTTCATGCCGTGCTTCGGCCTCAACAACGCGATGGTGCCCATCGTGTCGTACAACTACGGCGCGCAGAAATTCGACCGTGTGCGCAAGACCGTTCGCCTGACAGTCTTCACGGCCATCGGCATTATGTGCGTCGGCTGTGCGCTCTTTGAGTGCATCCCCGAAACGCTGCTGGGGATGTTCTCGCCGACGGGCGAAATGCTCTCCATCGGCCGTGTCGCTCTGCGCATCATCGGCGTGCACTTCCCGCTCGCGGGCTTCAGCATCATCGCGGGCAGCGCGTGTCAGGCGCTCGGCAAGCCCATCTACGCGCTCATCAATTCCGTCTGCCGTCAGATCGTCGTGCTGCTGCCGGCGGCGTATCTGCTCTCGCTCACGGGGCGGCTCGAGCTTGTGTGGCTTGCCTTCCCGATCGCGGAAGTCGTGAGCGTCATCCTGAACGCCACGTTCCTGCGGCTCACGTACCGTGCCTCGCTCGAGAGAAAATAATTTTGCCTGCGCGCAGACGCAGATTGGGGAGAGTCTCTTATTATAAAAGAGGCTCTCCCCTTTTATAAACGTTCCGCACGGCGGTTCAAATTTTTTCTTTTGACAGACCGCTCAGACGCGGGTAAAATACATTTGATAAGCTACGCTTGATAATTTGTTTTCGCAGGAGAACCTATGAAAAGACAACTTGCAGCGCTGCTGCTGACGATTTTTGCCCTGTCCCTCACTGCCTGCGGCGAAACGGCTGCCGAGAGCGAGACGCGCACGGTGTACGCGATGGACACGGTGATGAACCTGACGGTTTACGGCGAGAACGCCGCTGCCGCGCTGGAGAGCGCGGAAAAGGAACTGCACACGTTGGACGAAGCCGTCCTCTCGCGCACGGCGGAGGGCAGCGAGCTCTATGCACTCAACACGTCGAACGGCGAAACGGTCGAATACGGCGCGGACGATATCTTACCCGCGCTGATCGAAACGGCGCTGACGATCTCAGACGCGACGGACGGCGCGTTCGACCCGACGCTCGCCCCTGTGCTCGACGCGTGGGGCTTTACGAAGGACGAGCGCCGTGTGCCGTCCGCAGACGAGCTCAAAGAATTGCTGGGTCATACGGGCTGCGGCAAGGTCGCGCTCGAAAAAACGGCGGACGGCTGGACGGTCACGCTTTTGGACGGCGCGCAGCTCGACCTCGGCGGCATCGCCAAGGGCTACGCGGCGGATCTTCTGCGCGCGCAGCTTGAAAAGGAGGGCGTCACGTCCGCGACACTCGACCTCGGCGGTGATGTGTTCGTCATGGGGCGAAAGACCGACGGCAGCGATTGGCGCATCGCCGTCAAGGACCCTGCGGACACGGAGAGCTACCTTGGCGTCGTATCGGCGGCGGATAAGTTCATCGTGACCTCCGGTGTGTACGAGCGCTATTTTGAAGAAAACGGCGTGCGCTATCACCATATCCTCGACCCCAAGACCGGCTGCCCCGCGGAAAGCGGGCTCGTCAGCGTGACCGTGCTGTGCGAGAACGGCGCGTGGGCGGACGCGCTCTCGACAGCGTGCTTCGTCCTTGGCCCCGACGGCGCGCTTGCGCTGCGCGACGATCTTGCCGACCAGGGGACGGATTTTGAGCTCATTTTAGTCACCGACGATGGCCGCGTGCTTTACACCGACGGTCTTGCCGATGCCTTCACGCCGAACGACGAAAGCGGGTACACGTATGAAGCGCTCGCCTAAGCTGAAGCCGACGAGGTGGGACGCGCTCGTCGTGCTCGCGGTGCTGCTGCTCGCGCTCGGACTTGGCGCAAGGCCATATTTTGCGGCCAAGTCGGCGGGCGAGCTGACGGTCAGCGTTGCCATCGACGGCGAGACCGTTGAGCGCTGCGCGCTCAGCAATTATGAAGGCGGCACGTATGAGAGCCGCGGCTACACGCTCACCGTCGCTGTGGAAAACGGTGCGGTGCGCGTGAGCGAAAGCGACTGCCCGAATCAGGACTGCGTGCACTCCGGCGCGATCTCGCGCGCGGGGCAGAGCATCGTGTGCCTGCCCGCCCGTGTGGCCGTCACGCTGAAGGGCGCGGCGCCCGACTACGATCTGATCGCGGGGTGAGCGCATGAAGATCAAAACAAGAGAGCTGACGCTCTGCGCGGTGCTCGCGGCGCTTGCGCTTGCGTTGTCCTACATGGAGTCGTTTTTTCCGCTCGCGCTCATTGTGCCGCTGCCGGGCGTCAAGCTCGGCCTTGCCAATATCGTCACACTCTACGCGCTCTATGCCCTCGGATTTCCGAGTGCGCTCGCCATCCTGCTCGTGCGCTGCACGCTCGGCGCGCTGTTCGCGGGTAACGCCTCGGCGCTGCTGTTCTCGCTGCTCGGCGGGCTGTCGGCGCTTTTGGTGATGGCGCTTTTGAGCGGGGCGAAAAAGCTCAGCATTTTCGGCGTCTCGATCGCGGGCGCGGCGGCGCACAACTGCGGGCAGGTCTGCGCTGCGCTCATCACGCTCGGCTCGACCGCGCCGCTCTACTATCTGCCGTTTTTGCTGCTGGTGTCGCTCTTCACGGGCGCGCTCAGCGGCCTGATCACTGCATTCTTGTTCCGCGCGATGGCGCACACGCCCTACGGAACGAAGGGAGAGAATCAACATGGATAAAAAGGACGAGATCATTCTCCAGCAGCTCGACGTCATCCGCACGATGACGCAGAACAACTTAAACCGCATGGGCAGCGACTTCTGGGGCGCGCCGCTGACGCCGGACGCGCCGAAATCCGCCGTCCCGAAGGAAGTTGTGCCAAAAGCAAACGCGCCGAAGAGCGCGGACGGCGCAAAGCCGAACAAGCCCGCCGCCTCCACCGGCGCGGACGAGAAAAAGGAAGAGGAAGCGCCGCTTCCCCCGCCCGAGAAGATCGAGGACCTCAAAAAAGAGCTTGACACCTACATCGGCCTTGGCGAGGTCAAGCGCGAGGTGAATAACCTCATCAACATGGCGACTGTCTTCAAGCGGCGCGAGGAGACGGGGCTTCCGAACGCGGACTTCTCGCTCCACATGGTCTTCACCGGCAACCCCGGTACAGGTAAGACGATGATCGCGCGTTTGATGGCGCGCGTCTACCGCTCACTCGGGATCCTTTCCAAGGGTCAGCTTGTCGAGGTCGACCGCAGCGGGCTCGTCGCGGGCTACGTCGGTCAGACGGCCATCAAGACGAGCAAGGTCATCGAAAAGGCACTCGGCGGCGTGCTGTTCATCGACGAGGCCTACGCGCTCAACGGCAAGGGGGACAACGACTTCGGTCAGGAGGCCATCGACACGCTGCTCAAGGCGATGGAGGACCACCGCGACGACCTCGTCGTGATCGTCGCGGGCTACGACGGCCTGATGGAGAAATTCATCCACTCGAACCCCGGCCTTGAGTCCCGCTTCAACCGCTACCTGCACTTTGACGACTACACGCTCGACGAGATGCTCGAGATTTTCAAAATGCAGTGCCGCAAGTCGCAGTACACCCTCTCTCCCGACGCCGAGCAGGACGTCAAGGACTTCATCTACGATGAGAACGCCGACGGTGTGACGTTCGGCAACGCGCGCGGCGTGCGCAACCTCTTCGAGCAGATCTTGACCGCGCAGGCCAACCGCCTCGCGAAGATGGAGAGCTTTACAAAGAATGATTTGATGACCCTCACGCGCGACGATGTCCTCCACGCCCGCGGCATGGAAGACAACACGACCGTCGCCGAGCTCGAAGCAAAAGCAGCAGAAAAAAAGGACGAATAAAAAAGGAAGGACGCGCAGCGTCCTTCCTTTTTTATTTCGTTGTTACGCTTCCTTGGCGGCGGGCTCTTCCTTCGGCTTATCCTTGGGGACGACGCGCTTTTCAGGCGTCACGCGGCCCTCGTCCACCGCGACCATGTGCTCAAGCAGGCGGACGACCATGTTGGAGTAGCCCCATTCGTTGTCGTACCATGCGATCAGCTTGACAAAGTCGTTGTCCAGCATGATGCCGGCGGTCTCGTCGAAGATGCAGGGGCAGGAATTGCCGATCAGGTCCGTGGAGACGACCTGGTCCGCGGTGTAGCCGATGATGCCCTTCATATAGGTCTCACTGGCGTGGCGGATGGCGTAGCAGATATCGGCGTAGGTGGTCTTGACCTTGAGGTGGGCGGTCAGGTCAACGACGGAGACGTCCGCCGTGGGGACGCGGAAGCTCATGCCGGTCATCTTGCCGTAGAGCTCGGGGATGACGCGGCCGACGGCCTTGGCGGCACCCGTGGAGGAGGGGATGATATTGTTGAGAATGGAGCGGCCGGTGCGCCAGTCGCTGCCGCCGCGGGAGTCGACGGCCTTCTGCTTGGCGGTGGCGGCGTGGATGGTGGACATGAGCGCCTGCTCAATGCCGAACTCGTCGTTGACGACCTTGGCAAGGGGCGCTAAGCAGTTGGTGGTGCACGAGGCGTTGGAGACGACCTTCATGTCGGAATGGAGCAGCATGTGGTTCACGCCCATGACGAACGTGGGGGTGACCTCATCCTTGCCGGGCGCGGTCAGGATGACCTTCTTCGCGCCGCTCTTGAAGTGGCGGGAGGCCTTCTCGGTGGTGTTGTAAGCGCCGGTGGACTCGATGATGTACTCCGCGCCGCAGCTGGACCAGGGGATCATCGCCGCGTCGGACTCGCTGAAGACCTGAATGGTGTGACCGTTGACGATCAGGTTCTTGTCCTTGTGCTCCACCGTGCCGTTGAACTGACGGAACACGGAATCGTATTTGATCATATAGACCATGTAATCCAGATCCGCTTTGCGCAGGTTGATACCGCAGATGTCGAACTGCTCCGGATGCTCGATCATGATGCGCAGCACGACGCGGCCGATGCGGCCGAAGCCGTTGATGCCCACTTTGATAGCCATAATGATAATCCTCCACAGAAAATGTGATCGTATTGTTCGGAGCTCACGCCCCGTCATTGCAGATTCATTATATCATGAAGGATTTTTTTGTCTTCCCCTTTTCGGGAAAAAGGTAGCTGAACTTTGTTGCACAAATGTGTGCAAAACAGACAAAAACAGCGAAAAACATTTGTCTAACTTCTCCAAATATTCCATACATTTGAAACATTCGAAGCATCCGTTCGTGCAAAAAATTGCGCTTTATCGCACTAAAATGACAGCAAACTTGCAAAACGAAAACGGCCCTCTTTGAGGGCCGTTTTACTTCAGTCTAAATTCAGTGGAGGCGCATTTCGAACCTCCGGCTCGAAACAGCCAATGTCCCCCACGTGCATTTCGTGCTCCGCACGAAACAACTAACGCACCCCCGCCGCGCATTTTGCGCCAAAAATGAAAAATAGAAGCAGAGACCCTCATCACGCACCAAAAGGCGTCGCAGACTTTGCCCCCCGCAGGCGGCAAATAATCTTAATCGTTTTTTGGCGCGACATGCGCGTGCCAAAAAACTCTTCTCACGGAGCGGAGTGTGCGCGCCTGCGGCGCGTGCATGCAGCGCAGTGCAATCTCCTCAAAAAAAGAGGACGGCTTTCGCCGTCCTCCTTTTTTTGAAGTGTTTACGCAAGCGCCGCGGTGATGATCGCCATGGAGTAGACCTCCTGGGCGTTGCAGCCGCGGGAGAGGTCGTTGATCGGCGCGTTCAGGCCGAGCAGGATCGGGCCGTAGGCGTCGAAGGAGCCGAGGCGCTGGGCGATCTTGTAGCCGATGTTGCCGGCGTTGATGTCGGGGAAGATAAAGGTATTGGCGTGGCCGCCGACCGCGTCGGTGATGTGCTTGGTCTTAGCGACAGCCGGAGAGACCGCCGCGTCGAACTGGAACTCGCCGCCGATCGGGGTGTCGGGCATGAGGGCCTTGGCCTTCTCGCAGGCATTGCGCATCTTGTCGACGTCCTCGCCCTTGCCGGAGCCGAGGGTGGAGTAGCTCAGGAAAGCGACCTTCGGGTCAACGCCGAAGATCTTGGCGCAGGAAACGGTCTCCTTGCAGATCTCGACGAGCTCGTCCTCGTTGGGTTTGATGTTGATGGCGCAGTCAGCCATGGCGAGCACTTCGTTCTCGCCGGAAGCGGCGGGACGGACCATGATGAAGCAGGAAGAGACGATCTTGTTGCCGGGCTTGGTCTTGATGAGCTGCAGCGCGGGACGGACCGTGTCGGCCGTGGAGTAGGTAGCGCCGCCGAGCAGGCAGTCGGCCTTGCCCATCTTGACGAGCATGGTGCCGAAGTAGTTGCTCTTCTTGAGCGCGGCGCGGCACTCGTCGACGGTCATCTTGCCCTTGCGCAGCTCGACCATCTTGTCGACCATCTCGTCCATGCCGTCGTAATTCTCGGGGTCGATGATCTCGGCACCGCGGATGTTGAAGCCGATGTCCTCAGCGGCGGCGGCAATCTCATCGGGGTTGCCGACGAGCACGGGCTTTAAGAAATTACCGGACAGCAGACGGGCGCTCGCTTCGAGAATGCGGTGGTCGGTACCTTCGGTGAAAACGATCGTTTTGGGGCTCTTTTTCAGCGTGTTGATCAGTTGTGCAAACATGTTGATTCCTCCTGATATATGATGTGCCGGTCAAGCGGGCACAGATTTACGAATATAGTATACACCCACTTTTTCACCCTCTCAAGGAAAAATAACGCAAAATTCATGCAAAAGTTTACAAATTTTCCAAACTCTTACAATATATTAGCAGTATCATTTCCCCAAAAGGCTTGACGGAGCCTTGAAAACCAAGTATACTGATTAATGGTTACAAATTGTAACTTTTATTTTTACTTGCATCCTTTAAGGAGTTTTGATATGTCAGAGCAAAAACGATCCACCCCGCAGCGCAGCGAGGCACCCACGCAGCGCCGCCGCTCGAATGCCTCGCCGCGAAGACGGCCGAGCAGGCGCGGCGGCATGCCGCAATGGCTGAGCGGCTGGCTCGAGCACATGGCGCTGTTTTTTTCCACGCTTGGTGCGCGCATCCGCCGCATCGGCCCGCGCGCCCGCACCGTGATGCGCGAGAGCAGGGCGCGCAACTTCCCAGAATCCAACCGCTTTTTGGTGCAGGTCTTTCTCGTCATCGGCGGGATGTTCCCGATGTGGCGCTCGCTGCTGCATGAAAGGGTGATGGCACACCGCCGCCAGCGCAGCCACGCTGCCGGCGAGCACGAGGACCGCTGGCGCAGGCAGGCGCGGCGCGTGAATCCGTTCTACTTTATCGGCGGCGCGGCTGTTGTGGCCGCGATCGCGCTGTTTTTCTCGTTCTACACGCTGGGAACGACCGTGGAGTATAACGGCAGCGTGGTCGACACCGTCGCGAGTGCCGCGCAGGCACGCAAGGCGGCCTCCAAGCTCGAGAGCATCACGACCGAGACGCTCGGCAAGTCCTACGAGATCGCAAAGGATGCCATCCATTATTCGACGGCTTTCGTCCTCCGCAGCGATGTGACGGACGCAACGACCTTTGAGCAGGACCTCGCCGACGAGCTCGGCCAGGTGACCTACGGCTACTCGCTCTATGTCGACGATGAGCTCATCGGTTCGACGCAGTACGCCGGCGCGCTGGACGAGCTGCTCAAGCAGATCAAGCAGGTCTACGCCTCGGCGGATACGCTGAGCGTCGACTTTGTCGAAAATGTCCGCATCGCGGAGGGCTACGTCCCGACCGACAGCGTGATGAACCTCGGCGAGATCGCCGAGATCCTGAATTCGACGAAGTCGGGCGAGGTGACCTACACCGTCGTCAAGGGCGACACCTGGGGCCAGATCGCCAACAACAACGGCATGACCGCCGCCGAGCTCGAAGCGCTGAACCCCGGCTACGACATCAACCGCATCCACATCGGCGATGCGCTGACGCTCTCGAACGCCGTGCCGTATCTGACCGTCAAGGTCACCGAGCGGCAGAACTATGTCGAGGACGTCAACTATGACGTGAACTACGTGAGCGATTCGTCCATGTATCAGGGCGACGAGCGCGTGATCTCCAAAGGTTCGTTCGGCAAGGCCGATATTGTGGCCGATGTCACCTATGTCAACGGCGAGGAGCAGGAGCGCACGGTCATCTCGTCCGTCACGCTCTTCGACCCTGTGGCCGAGACGCGCGCCCGCGGCACGAAGGTGCGCCCCACCTGGTACCCCACCGGCAGCTTCCGCTGGCCGTGCTCGGGCCGCATCACCTCGCGCTTTGGTTACCGCAACACCGGCATCCGCGGCGCGACGAGCAACCACAAGGGCATCGACATCGCCTGCTCCTACGGCACGCCAATCTACGCCGCCGACGGCGGCCGCGTGACCTACGCGGGCTACAAGGGCGCGATGGGCTACGTCGTTATCATCGACCACAACAACGGCTATGTCACGTATTACGAGCACAACTCGTCACTGCTCGTCTCCGCGGGACAGACGGTCTACAAGGGCCAGCAGGTCGCCAAAGCGGGCCGCAGCGGCGTCGCCAGCGGTGTCCACTGCCACTTCGGTATTCAGAGAAACGGCAGCTACGTCAACCCGCTCAACTATCTAAGTTAAAATCAAAGGGATCCCATCCGATGGATGGGATCCCTTTGATTTTAGGGGATCGCACTTCGCTTCGTGCCTTGCCGCCGTAGGCGGCTGCGACACGCGCGAAGCGAGAAGAATAAATCGCCACGCGCATGTTGCGGCGATTTATGATTAAAATTATTTCGCGTCTGCGGACGCGAAAGTCTGCGACGCTGGTGCCTGTTTTCTGCCCGTGGGGGCAGAAAATGCGGCGGGTGGGGGACGGAGGATGTTGCTTCTGGCCTGTTCGCTGCCGGAGGCAGCGAATGCGGCGGGTGTGGGATGCTGGCTTTTGCGCCGATTGGGGTGTGGGGGCCTGTTTGCCACTGGTCGCGGCAAATGCGGCATGGGGATCATGAAAAGCCCGCCGCGGAGTCCGCGGCGG
>ULQX01061856.1_pt1 | contig 15839 bp, 13 predicted proteins | sample 1954941 | NCBI WGS metagenome assembly ULQX01 (sample SAMEA4835667, study PRJEB28245) | human gut metagenome | biome: gut microbiome; material: fecal sample | place: Denmark | collected 2008
ACGCGCCGAGCAGATGCCGACGCCCATCCGCGTCATTCGCCGAGAGACGCTGCTGGCGCTGGCGGGGCGGCTTTCCCCCGCGACAGATGCGCAATTGGTGGCGCTGGGGCAGCGAAAACGGAGAACGCCGCAGCGCGGCAGCCTGCTGTCCATCATGACGCAGCGGGAAAAAGCACCGCGCTACTGGGGCTACGGGCTGTTCATGCTGATACTTTATATCCTCACTGGAAGTGCGTGGTATGCCATGCCGGGGACGGTCTGCCTGACGCTGTCGGTCGTCTGCCGTTCTGGTCAGGCGGAAGAGGCGCGGCTGTAATCACATCAGCGGCGCAATCGCCTTGAGAAGCGCACCAGCAACCTTCATCGAAAGCTTGTCGTTCTTCAGGCGCTCAGGTGTCATGCGGCGGCACTGCTTCAGTGTATGCTGAAAATCCGCCTCAATGTCCGCGATGCACGGCACATCCAGCATGTACGCCGCGCACTCAAAGTGGTGGTACAAACTGCGGTAATCGAGGTTAATCGTGCCGACAACGGCCTCTCGGTCATCCGCGACGAACACTTTCGCGTGGACGAAGCCGGGGGTATATTCGCTGATTTTGACGCCTGCTTTTATCAGTGAAGCGTAATGCGTGTGCGCCAGCGCGAAGGCGTACTTCTTGTCGGGGATGCCGGGGAGAATCAGGTGGACGTCCACGCCGCGCTCCGCCGCGTATTGCAGCGCCGTCTCCATGTTGTGGTCGATGATGAGGTAGGGCGTCATGATGTGGACGTACCGCCGTGCGCGGGAGAGAATGTCGATATACACCTGCTCGCCGACTTTGTTGCCATCGACCGGAGAATCCGAGTAGGGCAGCACAAACCCCGGCGCGTCCATGGCGGGCTTTGTCGGATATGCCAGAAAGCGCGACGCTTCCATCGCGTGCTCGTCAATCGCCCACATGTTCAGGAACATCAGCGTAAAGCTGCGCACCGCCTCGCCGCGCAGCATCACCGCGGTGTCCTTCCAGTGCCCGAAGCGTACGACGCGGTTGATGTACTCGTCCGCCAGATTCACACCGCCCGTGAACGCCACCTGCCCGTCAACCACGGCGATTTTGCGGTGGTCGCGGTAGTTGTAGTGCGTCGAGACGAACGGACGGACGGGCGCGAACATCTTGCACTTGATGCCCAGTTCCTGCATCCGGCGGGGATAATCGTGCGTCAGGTGCGTGAACTCGCATGTGCCGTCCACCAGTACGCGCACCTCCACGCCCTGCTTCACTTTTTCCACCAGAATACTCAGCACCTGCCCCCACATTTCGCCCTCTTCCACGATAAAGTATTCCAGAAAGATGAAATGCTTCGCCTGCCGAAGCGCGGGCAGCAACGCGGCGAATTTGTCCTCGCCCAGCGGAAAGTACGTCACAGCGGTGTGCTCCCAAACGGGATAGCAGCCGCTTTTCGCGATGTAGCTTGCCATGCGCGCAATCTGCGGGTCGCGCTCTTCCAGATGCTGCTGTGCGCTTGCGTGCGCGCGGAGGTCACTGCGGCCTTCGCGAATCAGCTGTGTCGTCCGCTCGCGCAAAAGCCGATGCCCTATGTCACTCTTGGTGTATAGATAGAACAACGCCCCGAACACCGGCGCAACGCTGAAAAACCCCAGCCACGTCAACTTCGCGGTCGGGTCGCCTTCGCTGTTGAGCAGATAAATGACGATAATGGCGTTGAACACAATCGTTCCGCCGAAGAAATGCGGCAAAAACTCTGCTGCCGCGCTGAACAGCCCCAGCAGAAGCGCCAGCTGCAGCAAAAATAGCAGCACAATCAGCCCCAGACGACTGAAAATCGCCTGAATCAGGCCACGTTTGCCCTTGCGCAGAAGCCGCATTCCCTTGCCTTCCTCGCGATCGTTCATGAAGCCGCCTCCTGAAAATCAATGGGAAATCATATGATTTATCCTACTGTCTTTTTGCCTTTCTGTCAAGTCTTTTGCCGGGCTGATTGACAGAAAAGATGTTTTCCGCTATAATTAGGAGTGAATCAAGCCGGAGCGATGAATACAGAAAGGGATGTTGATGATGTCTTGGGAGGAAAAAACAACACAGGCAATTGAAAATCTGCTGATTTACGCATCGGCAAAAGGGCTGATAGAAACGGTGGATATGCCGTACTTCCGCAACCTGCTGCTCGATGCGTTTCAGCTTGATGCCCCCGCCGGCGATATTGTGCCGATGGCGGACGTGCCGCCGACCGCGACGGCGCTTCTGCGGGCACTGTGCGATTTGGCAGTCGAAAAAGGCCTCATCGAGGACATGACGTATGCGCGCGACCTCTTCAGTGCGCGCCTGATGGGTCTGCTGACGCCGTCGCCAAAGGAAGTACGCGCGCACTTCCAGCAGTGCGTTGCGCAGAATCATCCTGAGCAGGCGACGGAGGATTTCTACCAGATGTGCCGCGCGTGCGATTACATCAAGGTTGATGCGATTGCGCAGAACGTTCGTTATTTTGCCGATACGCCGGCGGGACGGCTGGAAATCACCATCAACCTCTCCAAGCCGGAGAAAGATCCTAAGGAAATCGCGAAGCTGAAGAATGCGCCCAGCGTCGGCTATCCGAAGTGTATGCTGTGCGTGGAGAATCCCGGCTACCGCGGTCGCAGCAACTTCCCGGCGCGGCAGAATCACCGCATGGTGCCGCTGTCGCTCGCTGGGCAGACGTGGTATCTGCAGTATTCGCCGTATGCGTATTACCCGGAGCACTGCATCGTGCTGAACAGCCAGCATGTGCCGATGCGCATTTCCCGCGGCACATTTGATCGCCTGTTCGACTTCGTGCAGCAGTTCCCGCATTATATGCTCGGCTCGAATGCGGATTTGCCGATTGTCGGCGGGTCAATCCTCAATCACGACCATTTTCAGGGCGGACGCTATCATTTCCCGATGGACGATGCAAAAGTGCGCTGCCAGCTGAAGTCTCCGGTGCCGGGCGTTTCGGCGGCACTGCTCGATTGGCCGATGTCCACCATTCAGCTCAGCGGCACGGACGAACAGACGCTGATTGCCGAAGCCAGCCGGATTCTGGACGCGTGGCGCGGGTACAGCGACGAAGCGTGCGGTATTTTCGCGGAAACGGACGGAACGCCCCATAACACCATTACGCCGATTCTGCGCAAAGAGGGGGAGCGGTACCGCCTGAATCTCGTTCTGCGCAACAACCGTACGAGCGAAGAGCACCCGCTGGGCATCTTCCATCCTCATGCGCCGCTGCATCACATCAAGAAGGAGAACATCGGGCTGATTGAGGTGATGGGGCTGTTCATCCTGCCGGGACGATTGAAGACGGAGTTAGCGGCACTGAATGGCTACCTGACGGGCGAGAAGCCGCTGGTGCGTCCGGCGGACAGCGACCCGTGTGCGAAGCATTACGACTGGCTGACGGAAGTTGTCGCGCGGCACGGACTTGTCCAAACGTCGGCGGAAGCGGAAGCCATCCTGCGGCAGGAAGTGGCGCTGGTGTGCGCGCAGGTGCTGGCGGACGCGGGTGTCTACAAGCGCGATGAAGCCGGATTGGCGGGCTTCCAGCGCTTCATGAAGGCACTGGGCTACGAAGCATAATCATACTATTTCCAGATTCAACTGCACCATCTGCTTGCGCCTTTTCCTTTCTGGCGTCCGCTCATTCCACTTAGCGTAGCGCTGCTACGCTGCGTTTCATTCACGTTAGCCAGAATGAAAAATTCGCGGCGCATCTTGGTGCATTTTTATCTGGAAATAGTATCAAACGCCGTGTTTCCAAGATCGGAAGCACGGCATTTTGCATACAGAAAAAGGGGAGTCCCGCTAATGCAGGATTCCCCTTCTGTTAGAAAACGATTACTCCGCCTTGACCACAGCGTCCAGCGTGCAGCCCTTGTCGAATTCGATCGTGCCCTTGTAGTTCTTAATCGTGCCGCTCACGGTGATGGTGTCGCCAACCGCCAGCGTTTCCGCGCCTTCGCCGGACAGGCGGTAGCACTGCACCGCATAGTCAGTCAGACCGCCGGGAACGATGGTCACGGTGATGTTCTTGTACTCGTCGCTCCAAGCGGTGTCGATGCTGGTGATGACGCCAGTCATGGTGGAAGCGTCATTCATGGACAGACCCGCTTCCAGCGCGTAGGCGCTCACCGCCAGACGGACGCTCGCCACGGAGTCCGCAGGAACGGTCACGCAGCCCTTGTCGAACTCGACTGTGCCCTTGTAGTTCTTAATCGTGCCGTACACGCCGACCACGCTGCCGACTTCCAGCGCCTGCGCGCCCTCGCCGGAGAGACGATAGCACTGAATGGGCTGTTCGGTCAGACCGTCGCAGACGATGGTCACGGTGATGTTCTGGTATTCGTCGCTCCACGCGGAGTCAATGGAAACCACTTCGCCCACCAGCGCGGTCGGAGCCGTCATGGCAATGCCCGATTCCAGCGCGTAAGCCGCGTCTACAATCGCTTTCTGACTGACGATTTCGCCGTAGCCGACCAGCACGCAGCCCTTGTCGAACTCGATGGTGCCCTTGTAGTTCTTCAGGATGCCTTCGACGGTAATCGCGTCGCCCACCTGCAGTTTTTCCGCGCCCTCACCGGTCAGACGGTAGCACTGGATGGGCTGATCCGCCAGCTCACCCACCTGAATGGTGACGGTGATGTTCTTGTATTCGTCGCTCCACGGGGTGTCAATCTTCGTCACCGTGCCGTAGAGACGCTGGGTGTCTTCCAGCGCCAGACCCGCTTCCAGCGAGTACGCCGCCGCCACGATTTCTTCGTAGCTCATGCCTTCCAGAATCATCGCAGCAGGCACCTTGTGCGCGAAGGACACGCTCACGGTTTCGCCAGCAGCGTTCGACAGGGTGGCCGTCAGGGTATAGGTCAGTTCTTCGGGATTCTTTTCATCCACATCGATGGTGACCATCTTGTTGTCCTGCGGAACAATCTTGATGGTGTCGCTGTCCGCCGTCCACGTAATCGGGAATTCGATGCCGCCGATGTTGATGACGCCGACCACTTCGTAGTCGCTCATCGTCGTTTCCGGCAGATCCTTGTACATCATGAACAGGTACGTCTTGGCCGCTGCCAGATCTTCATCCGTGGTTTCCGCCATCGCGGCGCAGCTGAAGCACATCGCCAGCAGCATGAGCATCGCAAGGAATTTCTTCATGATTGTTTTCTCCCTTTCCTTGATTGTCAGGGGTGTTATTCTGCGAGAAGGAGTCCGGTTTCGTAGACACGCACAGCGACGCTGCCGCTCGAATGCTCGACAAAGCCGCGCACGGTGATGGATTGCCCCACCATCTCATCGGTCACGAAGGATGACGGCGCAATTACAGTCATCTGCTGTCCGTCCTGTTCGACGGTCAGGTACGCGCGGCTGTTTTCGTCATCCCGGCTGATGGACAGCACATGCAGTTTGTGCAGCTCGGCGCTTGTGTTCTGCGCCAAATCCGCATGAGCATAGGCAGCTTCCTCACCATTTTCGTCCGTCAGCACCGTCTGTGCCATCAACTGGGACAGCGTCGTCTCGGTGTAGTACGGCTCGTGACCTTCGCTGAGCAGCTGAATGTTGCCGGGGTCTTTCGGCTTCATCATGCGGTAGGAGACGTCGGAAATCTGCCACTGGTCACCCGCCGCGTAGTACTGCACCGAACCGACGATGCGCACTTCGTTGCCGGGGGTGAGAATCGACAGACCCTTGCCGCTGAGGTTGAAGCCGTAGTAGACGGAGATGCCGAAGACGATGCCGCTCTCCGCGTCAAGGCTTTCGACATACACCGAATTGTTGTGCGCCAGCGTGACGATGCCGTTGAAAGCGACCTTCTTGTTCTGGTACGCTTCCGGATGGCAGCGCAGTTCGCGCAGGGTCAGCTCGATGGCGTCGCCGTAGTAGAAATCGGGGTCAGGCTGACCGGAGTAGAGGTTCAGCTTGAATTGCCGCGCCTGATCCAGCGCGCTTGAGCAGATGCTGCCGTACTGGTTGTTCGCGGTGGAGTACGCGCGCGCATAGCCGTTTTGCAGCAGCTCCAGATTCAGGTTGCGGTATTCCGCGCCTTCCGACGGCTGATACCACACCCAGACCAGCATCCGGCCGCCAGTGGAGTCAAGCTCCCAGCGGTCAGAATCCGATTCCAAGATGATGGACACTGCCGAAGCGAGCTTCTCCTGGGTGAAATGCGACGCGGCAACGCCGTATTCCTCAATCTTGCCGGTGGATTCGGGGGTGTTCAGCGCCAGAAAGCGCGCTTTCAGCACACCGTCCGCGCAGACGCTTTCCGGCACATCGAAATGCACCGTATCGCCGTCAACATGCGTCCTGACGGTCGCACTGGTTTTGGCGGTTGCGGAAGACATGTTCAGCTTCAGCTGCGCCACATAGTCCACAAAGCCGTCATCGGTGGTTTCCGCCGCCGCGCCTGACGCCGTGCAGAGCAGCAGCGTCAGGGTCAGCAGCAGGGGAAATAGATTGCGGAGTGTTTTCATCTGCGCGCCTTAGATACCAAAGCCCGCGATGGACTGTTCGCACTTGGTGATAGCTTCGTCGAAGCGCTTCTGGATGAGCTCGTCCAGCTTCGCATCGTTTTCCGGCTTGGTCAGGTCGCCCAGTGCCGCAGCATCCGTCATGCAGCCCGCCATCAGTTCGCCAACGCGGCTGCGTGCTTCGGAAGAGCCGGGGAACGCAGGAGAGGTGTAGTAAGCGTCAACCTGCTCCAGGCAGACCTTCGCCGCCAGTGCCGCCACGTTGTCGCCGCCGTCCGCGCCCGCAACGAATTCCGCATAGACTTCGTTGTTCGCAACGGACTTGATGACCGGCACATAGCCGGACGCCATGGAGAATTCAGCCTGGAAATCCACCGTGGTGGTCAGGTACTTGACGAACAGCCAGGAAGCGGCCACTTCCTGCGCATTCGCCTTCTTGAAGATGCACAGGCTCGGCCCCTGAGAAATGACCTTCGCGCTGCTGGCATCCACCTGCGGGATGGTCGTGATGCCCACTTCAAAGGGATAGGTGCCGTCCGCACCCTTGGTCGGACGTTGATGCGTCGCGCCGGCGGAGGAGCCGATGGACATGTAGCTCTTGATGCCGGAGTCGGAGACGAACAGACCGGAGGTGTAGCTGCCGTAGATGGTCTGGGTCGTCACAAGTCCCTGATTGTACCACGTTGCGAAACGCTTCACGAACGCGCGGTTTTCGGGCGTGTTGAACAGGAAGTGTTCGCCGGTGGCGCTGGTGTAGGGGGTCTTGAGCTGCTCCGTCATGGTGATGAACCAGTTGTTCTCGGAGTCATAGCCCAGCGGGATGCTGTACGGGTCGATTTCGACGATCTTGTTGCACAGCGCTTCCATCTCGTCCCAAGTGGTGGGCGGGGTCAGGCCGTTCGCGTCGAAGAACGTCTTGTTGTAGTACAGCACTTCGGTGGACTTGCTCATCGGCAGCGTGTACATCTTGCCATCGCCGAACTGACGGCCTTCCTCGTAGTACGCGGAAATGAAGTCGTCCTTCTGCTCCTGCGTCAGGCCGAAGGTTTCGGTCGTGCCGTCGGCGCGGGTGACGGTCGCCGTGCTGTCAATGTAAGCATCCAGCGGCTGCACCGCACGCGCGAGGTTGTACAGGGCAACGTGGTCCGGGTAGCAGTAAGCGATGTTGGGCTGGCCGCCGACAGTGATTTCCTTGGAAATCTGGTCGCGGACATCATCGTAGCCGCCAACGGAGGTGTAGCTGACATGGATGTTCGGGTAGAGCTTGTTAAACTCTTCGATGTACGTATCCAGCACGGGGGTCAGATTGGAGCCCATCGTGTTGTAGAAGGTGATGTTCACCTCGCTGCCGTCGTAAGCAGCGGGATCGCTTGCGGATTCAGCAGAACCGAAGCAAGCAGTGCAGGCCATCAGCATGGTCAGCGCCATGAGAAGAGAGAGGAACTTCTTCATGTGTCTTTCCTTCCTTTCTGGTCGAGGGAGACAAAAAATTGTTAAAGGCGGAAATCCGCCGATTAACCTTTGATACCGCTGCGGCTGACACCCGACATGATGTACTTGCGCAGGAAAATAAACACGAGGAACAGCGGGAACGATACCATCGCGACCGCCGCCATCTGCACGGGATAATTCGTTTCGCCGGTGGAGCTGTTGAAGGCGTTGCGCAGACCGTTGGTAATCAGCTTGTGCGCATCGTCATTCGCCACCAGACGCGGCCAGACGTAGGAGTTCCATGCGCCCATCATTTTCAGGATGGTGATGGAAATCAGCGTCGGCAGGGAGAGCGGCACCATGACCTTCCACAGGTACTTGAAGTCGCTCGTGCCGTCTACCTTTGCCGCAAGATACAGTTCGTTCGGAATCTGCAGGAAGTTCTGGCGCAGCAGATAGATGTAGAACACGCTGACAAGGAACGGCACAATCAGCACCGTGTAGGTGTTCTGCCAGCCGAGCATGAAAATCGTCTGGTAGTTGGTGATGGTGAACAGCTCGCCGGGAATCATCATCGTCGCCAGCAGCGCGCCGAACAGCGCGTTCTTGCCCTTGAATTCCAGCCGGGCAAACGCGAACGCCGTCAGGATGGTGATAATCAGGGACAGCATCGTCGAGACGATGCCGACATAGGCGGTGTTGAGGAACAGGCGGCCCAGATTGCCGGTGGAGAACGCCTCCGCATAGTTGCTGATGAGCACCATGCGCGGCCAGAACGTCGGCACGGACGCGCGGTATTCATCCAGCGACTTCAGGGAAGAGATAATCATCCAGTAGAACGGGAACAGCACAATCAGCGCCATCACAATGAGGAAAGCATAGGTGATGAACAGCGTCAGCACCTTCGTGATGCGCTGGGTGACGCTGACTTGCTGCATGTTCCGCGAATGCATGATGGTGAAATCTTTTTCGGACATACTGCACCTCTCAATAATGCACGCGCTTCTTGCTGACCTGCATGTTGATCATCGTCACGACGAAGATGATCGCAAACAGAATCAGCGCAGCGGCACTGGCCACGCCGTAGTTGGACTTCGGCAGCGCATCGTAAATCATGCCGACGATGGTGTTCATGCGTCCCGCGTCGCCCGCAGGGCCCATGGTTTCGCCGAAAATGCCGACGATGCTGGTGTATTCCTTGAAGCCGCCGATGAAGCCGGTGATGACGACGTAGGCAATCATCGGAGAGAGGAGCGGCACGGTGATTTTGGTGAACACGCGCCAGCGGGGAGTAGAGTCCACCTTCGCCGCGTCGTAATACTGCTTGTTGATGCCCTGCAGGCCGCCCAGCAGCACCAGAATTTTGAAGGGCAGCGCGTTCCACACGATGTAGACAATCATGACGAACATGTTCGCCCAGTATTCCGAGCCTTGGTTAATCCAGTTGACGTAGTGCCCGCCGAAAAGCTCAATGACATTATTGACAATGCCCTTGGTCTGAATCAGGCGCTCCATGTGCGGCATGCCGATGATATTGAACATCGCGGCGAAAACCATGCCGATGGCGATGGAGTTTGTCACATAGGGCAGGAAGAAGATGGTTTGCAGTACCTTCTGCAGGGGCTTGATGGAGTTCAGCGCAACCGCGATCAGCAGCGCGAGAATCGTCGAAATCGGCACGGTGAACAGGCAAAGGAGCATCGTGTTTTTCAGCGCCGTCTTGAAGCCGCTGTCGCCGATAACCGTCTGGAAGTTCTTGATGCCAACGGTGAAGGTGGCGCCGCCGACTTCGCTCAGGCTGTTGTAGTCATTCAGGAATGCCAGCCGCACCGTGTTGATAATCGGCCAGACCGTAAAGACCAGCAGCAGCACGATGGCGGGGGCGAGATAGAGCCATGCTTTCCATTGATGCTTGCTTTCTACCATCTTACTTCACCTCGAACGGAATGCGAACGCCCTCGTCATCCCGCGTGAACAGGAAGATCTTGTGCGGCTTGATGCGGTAGCGCACGACATCGGCGGACGCATCCACCTTGTTGTCCGCGTCGATGATGGAGCGCACCGTCGGCTTCTGGGAGGCTTCGTGCGTGGAGACGACGGATACGTCGCGCCCCATGACCTCGACGTTCTGCGGCTTGCAGCACAGCGTGCCGTTCGCCATGTCGAGGATGAAGCCATCGGGGCGGATGCCGACGAACACGTCCTGATCCTTCACGCCGGGCACATCCATCACGCTGTCCACGCCGATGAACAGACGCTCGCCCTTGACATGGCCGGTGAAGATGTTGATAGGCGGCGTGCCGAGAAAGTTCGCAACAAACAGGTTCGCCGGGTTGTCATAGACATCCTGCGGCTTGCCGATCTGCTGCACCACGCCGGACTTCATAACGACAATCATGTCGGAAATGGACATGGCTTCTTCTTGGTCGTGCGTAACGAAAACGGTGGTAATCTTCGTTTCCTTTTGGATGCGGCGGATTTCCTCGCGCGTCTGCAGGCGCAGACGGGCGTCAAGGTTGGACAGCGGCTCGTCCAACAGCAGCACGCGGGGCATCTTCACCAGCGCGCGGGCGATAGCGACGCGCTGCTGCTGACCGCCGGAAAGCTCGCTGGGCTTGCGCTCCAGCAGTTCCTCAATCTGCACCAGCCGGGCGGCCTCATGCGCGCGTTCCAGCATGGCTTCCTTGGTCATCTTGTCCTTGCCGCGGAGGTTCTGCAAAGGGAAGAGGATGTTCTGCTTGACCGTCAGATGGGGATAGAGCGCGTAATTTTGGAACACCAGACCAATGCCGCGATTTTCCGTGGACAGATCGGTCACATCGTCCTCCCCGAAGAAGATTTTGCCGCTGGATGGCTTCTGCAGACCGCTAATCATGTACAGCGTCGTGCTTTTGCCGCAGCCGGACGGGCCAAGAAGACCAATCAGCTTTCCATCCGGGATGGTAAAGTCAAAATTGTTGACTGCTACCACTTCTTCGCCGGACTTTTTGTTGCGGCTCGGGAAGATTTTGGTCAGGTTCTGCAAAACGATTTTCATAGAATCCCCTTTCTTTGCCCTTTGTCATCGTAGTGACATGCCTTCGCCGCTTTTGAAGCGGGTGGAAGTATCGTCTGAAAGCCCCGCAGGATGGATTTGCGCGGTGGTGCCTTAGTACATCTGATGCGCGACCTTTTCTGCTTGGAGTTTGGCCTTGTAAGCAACCAGCTCATCGGTGGAATTGAAGATCATCTGGCTGGCCATATCAACCGCGACGGTATCAGCAAGAAGATCGTGAATCAGCGAATGTTTCCGCGTGGCGAAGAAGAGGACAAACTGTGCGACGGAGAGAATCAGCACAATGCTCAGCACAACGATATTCAGGTTGCCAAAGAACAGCATCATCACCGCCATGATTGGAATCATGGTTTCCACCGCGTATTTGCCCAGCACTGTGCGGACAAAAAGCGTCACATGACCGATTCTCACGCCGTCATTGCGCATCAGAGCCACACCGAATATCTTTTTGCCCAAGGTTTGTCCGTTTTTGAAAAGGAGCGGAACGAGGAATTCTAATAGGAGATAACCCGACAGTACGCCGAAACTGACGATGAGAATCGACAGCTGAATGACCATGCCATACGCATGAACGGCAGTTTCATCAGCGGCGAGCACGGCGTTCGCCTGTTCCACCAGCGCCCGCTGCGCGTCAGTCAGGGCGCTGTATGTCTGGGTCATGATGGACATGTCCAGCCCGCACGCGTCTGCCGCGGCCTGATAGCGCGTCATGAGCGTCTGGTACTGCGCGTCGAATCCCAGCAGGGCTGATAATCCCCACGCACAAAGAACGCAGGCAATCGCCAGCAGAATCACATCGAACAAAAAAGCCGAGATGCGCTTCCACACGTTTGCCCGTTGAAGGTCAAAGGTCATAGGGACATAACCTCCCGCTGATTAAGAAAGTCTAAGCAGGGTTCCTTACTCTATTATACTGATATTTTGTAAAAAAGCCATAGGAAAAACAAAATTCTTCTGCAAATTCGTCTGATTCTCTGAAATTTCCTCCGAAAACAGCACAGGAACAGCATTTGCGAAAGCATCTGCGTGCCGTTTATACGATTTCCGGAGGGCACAGGCGAGGCAGATAATAGATATGAAGCACCATTTTCTGATTTCTTGCGGCATACCCCGTTGACAATTGCGGGAAATGGGCGTAAGATAAAAGGCGTGGCTTTCGGGCAAGCAGCCCGCGAACGCCGGAAAGGAGTGTCTGACCGCATGGACGGTGATCCGTATAGTACCCCTGAGCCCATCGGCAGCGCTCTGACGGCTGACTGATGCCGACCGCGCTGCCTTCCTTCGGAAATGTTGAAAGGACGCAGCACTAACATGAGAAGAATCTTCAAGACCATCGAGGATCATCTGACCGAATGCACGACGCTGGAAAAGGGCGTATGGGTGCATCTGCAAAGCCCGACGAAGGAGGAAGTGGATGGTCTGACCACCCGCTTCAACCTTGATCCGACCTTTCTGCCCGCCGCGCTGGACGAAGAGGAATCCGCCCGCATTGACTACGACTCGGATAAGCAGCAGACGCTGATTATCGTGGATATTCCGTATGTTGATACCGAGGGCACGGGCTATGTGTACAGCACAATCCCGCTGGGCATCGTGCTGTGCGACGAGGTGATTATCACCGTCTGCACGCGCGATACGCCCATCATCAACGACTTTACTGAGGAGCGCATTCGCAATTTCTGGACGTTCAAGCGTACCCGCTTCATCCTGCAAATTCTCCAGCGCAATGCTGGCCGCTTCCTGTCCTACCTGAAGCAGATTGATAAAACCAGCCAGCACATTCAGGAAAAGCTGGAGCATACCAGCCGCAATCAGGAATTGCTGCAAATGATGAAGCTGGAGAAGTCACTGGTTTACTTCAACACGTCGCTCAAAGGCAACGCGCTGGTCATGGAGCGCCTGATGCGCCAGGACATCCTCAAGCGCTATCCGGAGGACACCGACCTGCTGGAGGATGTTATCATCGAAAATAAGCAGGCAATGGAAATGTGCTCGATTTACCGCGACATTATGAGCAACACCACCGACGCGTTCGCTTCCATCATCAACAACAACCTAAACATCACCATGAAGGTGCTGACCGCGCTGACCGTCCTTTTTGCCGTGCCGACGCTGGTTATGACGATTTGGGGCATCAACGTCCCCGTACCGTTTGAGAGGCAGGCGTGGGGATTTGCGGCAGTCTGCGGCATCTCCATCATCCTGACGTTGTTCGCCTTCGTTATTATGCGCCGAAAGAACATGTTCTAACGCATCCACATCAACCGAGGTGTCAAAAAAACGCCTCTGTCCATTGCAGACAGGGGCGTTTTCGATTGGCAAAAATCAGGCGGCGGGCTTTTCGTCCTTCCGTGCCAGCAGCCACGCGGCGGCGAAGCCCAAGATGAACGTCAGCACGCTGACAATCACCTGCACGAGGTTGAAGCCGGGAAGCGACAGCCCCATCAGGATGGCAAACGGCGATGCGACAACAAGCCCAAGAATCGCGCCGTAGGTGATGCACTTCCACTTCGCCAGCAGAATCTCAATCAGCTTCGCAATGGCGAAAATGCCGATCACCACGCCGATGCCAAACGGCAGCAGAATGCCCACGTTGTAGAGAATCGCGCCGCCATCGAGCGCCACCAGCGCATTGATAAGGTTCTTAATCGCGCCGATGACGGGGTAGTAGTAGCCCATCAGCATCAGCATCATCGAGCCGGACACGCCGGGGATGACCATCGTCGCGGACGCAATGCAGCCCATCAGCGTAAGCTTCAGGACTTCCAGAACGCTCAGAGAGATGACCGCACCGGTATCCTGCGTTTCTTTCAGCGTTGCCATGAAGATAACGAGCGCGAAGAAGAGCACGAACAGAATGCCGCCAAGGATGCTGTCGCGCTTTTTGCTGCCCTTGATCTGCTTGAAAATGGCGGGCAGACCGCCCAGAATCAGTCCGATGAAGAGCGTATTCGTCGGCAGCGAGGCAAATTCATCCATCAGCGCCCATGTGATGACGTTGGAGAGAATCGCCAGCGCGGCAATCATGCCGACAACAAACGGCAGCAGCGTCATGAGGGACTTCTTGAACTGCTTGAAGAGGTGGGTGATGCAGTAAATCAGCGTATCGTAGATGCCCATGGAAACCATCATTGTGCCGCCGGATACGCCGGGGATGATGTTGGCAAGCCCAATCACCATGCCTTTGAGGATGTCAATGAAGAATTTCATGCCTTTCACTCCTTAATATATTGGAAAGGATTTTCCGAAAACCATCATACCATGATTTGCCGCTCATGACAACCCTGCAAGCGAAATTTTACGTTTGCAATTTTTTCGTGCTGGGCAACTTTTTCCGAGAACACGTTGACAAGCTGTCGAAACGTGCTATGATGAAATTGGTTTCTGTCAAAATAGCAATGGAGTGAATAGACCAAATGGCAAATCAGTCGCACGCGGCAAACATGACACAGGGCAGCATCTGGAAACTGATGGTTCGTTTTGCGATTCCCATCTTTCTAGGCAACCTGTTTCAGCAGTTCTACAATGTAGCGGATACGTTTATCGTGGGCAATGTGCTGGGCACGGAGGCTATGGCGGCAGTTGGCTCGTCCGGCAACCTGATTTTCATGCTCATCGGCTTCTTTCAGGGCGTTTTCGTTGGCGCAGGCGTTGTCGTCAGCAGATTCTGGGGCGCAAGGGATCATGAGAATGTTTCGATTGCGGTGCATACATCTGTTGCGTTTGCAATCGTCGCGGGTCTCGTGCTGACACTCATTGGGGTTCTGCTGACACCGACAATTCTGGACTGGATGCACACGCCGGCGGACGTGCTGCCGAATTCGATTGAGTATTTCCGCGTGTACTTTGGCGGCGTGATTTTTGCCGTTCTGTATAATGCGGTGAACGGTATTTTCCAAGCGGTTGGCGACAGCCGCCATCCGCTGTATTTCCTGATTATTTCCGCCATGCTCAATGTTGCGCTGGACTTGCTGTTCGTCGGCGTGCTGGGTATGGGCGTTGGCGGCGCGGCGTTCGCGACGGTCATCTCGCAGGCGGTCAGCGCGTTCCTCGGCCTGAGGAAGCTGATGAAGGCGACGGAATCCTACCGCCTGATTCCGCGGAAAATCCGTTTCAACGGGCGAATGCTCCAAAAGGTGCTGTACATCGGCATTCCGTCGGGGCTGCAAAACGCCGTGATTGCGCTGGCGAACGTCGTCGTGCAGACGAACATCAATGATTTCGGTGCGCTGGCGCAGGCGGGCTGCGGCGCGTACTCCAAGATTGAGGGCTTTGGCTTCCTGCCGATTACCAGCTTCACCTTGGCGCTGACGACCTTCATCGGGCAGAACCTCGGCGCGCAGGAGTATGAACGCGCCAAGAAAGGCGCGCGGTTCGGACTGATTGCGTGTGTCAGCATTGCAGAAGCGATTGGTCTGGCGATTTACGCCTTCATCCCGGCGCTGATTGCGATGTTCATCCAGTCGGGCGACGCGGCGCAGGTGCAGGAGGTTATCCGTCTGGGGACGATGCACGCGAGGATAATGACGCCGTTCTACTTCCTGCTGGCGCTCTCCAACGCAATGGCGGCGGTTCTGCGCGGCGCAGGACGCTCGATTGTGCCGATGATTGTCATGCTGTGCTGCTGGTGCGTGTTCCGCGTGACGTACATCACCATTGCCGTGCCGATTCGCCCGGAATTGACGACGATTTCGTGGGCTTACCCGATTACATGGGGGCTGTCCTCCATCATCTTCCTGATTTATTACAACGTCGTGGACTGGGTTCACGCCTATGGTCGGAGCAAACCACGCAAAATGGCATAAAAGAATAAGGTTCTTCACGGAAAGTTGGGGGGAGCAAACAAGGGCTTAGGCGAAGCGCCAAAAAGCTGCA
>ULQX01037605.1_pt1 | contig 15636 bp, 27 predicted proteins | sample 1954941 | NCBI WGS metagenome assembly ULQX01 (sample SAMEA4835667, study PRJEB28245) | human gut metagenome | biome: gut microbiome; material: fecal sample | place: Denmark | collected 2008
CGCAGAATTATAGCAAAGTCACCAAATTGCTAGTTAAGCCTTTAGATATATAATTGGTTAAATCATCCTCTGTTCTTCCGTTCCAGGCATTTATTGCCGCTTCCTTTGATGCGTAAATGTAGATGTCTTGCGAACTATCGGAATCAGTAGCAATTGGGCAATCGTCTGTTGAATTACTTGTATCGTGCGTAATTACATATCCAACTCCACTGTATGGATTTTCTAAATAGGATTCATCTTTAAAATTTCCTTCATAATCTGTTAACTGTATTTTTGCTTCTCCGCCACAGAACGGACAAGGTCTTAATTTTTCTGTCATAATTCACCCTCATGCTCTTCTAAGTCTTTGCGATTTTCCAAGGATTCTCTTTCTGATTTTAAATATCCCATAAGTAATCGTTTTATTTTATATTTTAGAGTAGCTTCTCTAATCCGTTCAATAAGCCAATCTACAAGCGCAAATGAAACTTTGATATAGATGACAAAAGATATCATAACGAACGCAATTGCGAAGCAACTCTTAATAAATTCTACTGGTCCCATTTAAAAATCCTTCTCATCTTGCGGCATTTGATAAACTTGAATGCCTTTATTCAATACGTAATTTCCAAGGCATTTATTATAAATCACGTAATACTGCGTATCTTTAATGATATTTTGAATTTCACTCAATATCTTTAAAGCTTTTTCTTCACTGGAATATATACCCAAGGCAACACTAATGCCACTTCTATTAAAAGTAACCACTTCATATTGCTCAAAGAATCTTTCAACTGCGAAAGAGTTGCAATCTGTTAAAGACTTTCCGTCTTGGCTTCTAATCCACATACTTAATACCCGCTTTCTAATCTTTCACGATTCACTTTATTCTTTTTCATATATTCCGTATAGATCTGCTCTAATGAATATCCTAATAGTTCAGAAAGTGCAATTATCTTTTCCAATCGTAAACTCCTATAACTAGCTAATTCAGCCAAACCTCTAGTCAATCCACAATCTCTATAGAAATTTTTATGCGCATCAATACACTCATCGATAAAAGATAAACTGCTTGGCAATAAACCATGTCTATTAATGGCTACATCTGTTAGTACTAAACTCCAAATGTCAACGAGTTCACCTAATTTTTTAGATTCATCTACTGCAGGAGGATTTTTCATCCACCAACACCAGTCTTGTTTTGTTTCACTAATAAATTCACCGACTTCACACAATAAAGCTTGTGAAAGCTGTTCGTCTCCTATTGTTGTTAGCCCAAACTCTTTCATGGTATCGTAAATCAATTCTTTCTGTTCCTTTAGCATGGCTTCAATCATGCGTAAATCCGTTTCATTCATTGTTTTCATCTCCTTCAAAATCTTTTAAAACTTCTTTTAGATGCTCAAAATAATTGCGTAAACGTTCAATTTTATCTTCTAGATTGCATACGATGATTTCCTCAACTTCTTCTTTTGCATCTTCGATTGTTGTAGCATTTAAATATCCACAATCAGCATCGAATTTATCATGAAAATCATAAACATAATCACCGCCAAAATTCTTTTCGATTGTTACAATTAGTTCAGGCTCATAATATTCAACGTAATACAATTCATACACATCTTCCGCCTCGTTATATTTCCAATATTTATCATCTGCATTCATTTCATTTATTCCTTTCTCAAATGTATCTCACATCAACTAATGGTTCTCTTTTGTATTTGTGATTGCAGATATCTAAAATTGTCTGATAACTGCAATATAAATCAGCTGCCGCCTTCCTGGAACTAGGATATGTTTTAACAAGTTTTCCATCTTTAAAATATCCAATCGTTTTAGTTCTGTGTGCAGATGCTCTTGGTGCTACTTTTGCAGCGAATTCTTTCTTTTTAACAATTTTCATATTTTCTAATTTTAATTCTCCATCCACAATAACCACTTCATCATCCTGAAGATCGTATTTAACGAATGCTTTTGCCAAGAGTCTGGATGCATTCATCGGCTTACAACAAATCTTAGTTTCATACACTCCATGACGCTTCCAGGGTTTTGAAATATGAGCACTTCCGTTTCTAGAAATCTTCTTAAATGTGCAATCCGATCGAGCATAGTATCTAACTCCTTTTTCTGTTTCATGGATCAACAATTCCTCAACTTCTCCAATCGGATCATTTTCGAGTTTTACCAAACAAAGTCTGTTTTTCATAGCACCATGTTTAGCCATAATGCTCGGATAAGCCTCCCACTTAAAAGTGCTTCTAGTCCAATGCAATTTTCTACAGATTTCTTTTTCTGTACCTATAACGATCAGCTTTTCACCTTTGTACACTGCATAAATATCTTCATGCACGATCGTTCCTCCTTATCCAAACGTAACATCGTTTATTGAATTCTTACGTTGCATAACAGTAGTGGCAGTATAGATCGAAGTTGTGTTTAAAGAACTATGGCCAAGCTGAGCCTGCAATTCATTCAATGTTCCACCACACTTTAAGAACTGGATCGCAAATAAATGTCTGAAGGAATGTGGATGAATCTTATTCAAATTGATTCCTCGGCATTGTCCGGCCAACTTTTTCATCCTTCTTGTGATTGTCGTTCTATGCAGCATCTTTCCATTCTTTCCAGGAAACAATGTTCCTGATTCGATTTTGTTCTTCTTAGCATACCTTCTAAGCTCACGCATCAAATCATTTCGAACAATCACCTTACGAACTTTTCCCTTGTTTGAAATCATCAACACATTATTTTCTAAATTCTCCACAGTGAAATACTTCAATTCACTTTCACGAATGCCAGTGTATGCATAAATCTTCATGATGAAATACAAATCCATCATGTTTTTTTCTTTAGCCTTACGCAACAGTCTTTTGAGATCCGAAGGCTCAAGCACTTCATCCAGGTATATTTCTTTCTGGATCTTAACCGGCTTCATAGTCAATGTGGATGTGAACTTTTTAAATGCGAATAATTCAAACTCACCATACTTGTTTATAAACTCAACGAACTTAATAAACTTATTACAAATCACGATGTAATTATTCACTGTTTTCGGAAGATAGAACTCAAGAAGAACATTCTTAAATTCACGAATATCTTTCTTAGTGATCTCTCCATCCTGGAAAAAATCAGTGAACATTTTAATCACCATCCTGTAGTGATCCACTGTGCTGCATGCTTTTTCCTGATCTGCTTCTTCATCCAGGAAAGCATCCACACAATTCAATAAATCTTGCTTAGTCCTTAAACCACACCTCTCTATTTTTCATCCTCTACTTTTTCAAAGATGACATTGTAACCTTTCTTTGCGTATGCATGCATTTTGCCTTTGTCTTCGTAAATGTATGCCACAATCGAATCATTCTCATCACGAACACTCAATTTGAATTCCTTCTCATAGATGCCAGTTTTGACATTTCTGTACTTTCCACCTTGTTCACCTTTTTTTCTAGAATCCGCATCAAATTCTCTACATCTCTTGCGATGCAAAACTTCCTCAATATCTGCCTTTGTTAATCCAAACTTTACACAATAAGCACCGATGGCCAATTGTTCCTTTTTTGTTTTTTCTAATTGCTGAAGCAAAAACATAAGTTACCTCCTATTCATGTAAATACTCATCAAACTTATCTCCAAACAAAACACTCGGTCGAAGATTACTTTTCATCACTGGATCCGTTAACCAGGAGTCACACTTTTTTTCAATCACTGTTTTTAAATCATTCAATGTGTAACCATCACGAATCAATGCGCTGATCAGTTCAACATTTTTCTTTGCCCTAGGAGAAAAGCCTTCCCCATCTTTTTTGTCAGTTTCGACATTCAACATCTGAATGACCGTTTCAACAATCGCAGTGATGTTTTTATCTTCAGGTAAAGAAGTATATATATTCTTACTTTCTTTATTTCTTTTATTCTTTATTTCTTTAGTTGTTGTTGTTTGTTCGTTGCTCGTTTGTTGCTCGTTTGTTTTTTGTTTGTTTTCCGCTTGTTCTTTGCTCGTTGTTTGCTCGTTGTACTCAAAACCAAAGCCTTGAAAATCTGCGTATTTTACAACACATATGACAGTATTTTTGTTCGTTGCGACACGCTTAATTTCCCCAGTTTTCGTTAGATTTTTTAGAGCCCTTTTTATCTGTTCCTGACTCAATCCGGTTTCACTCGCTAAAGTGGCGTAAGAAGTGATACAAGACCCTCTTTCAATAGTCTGCCCATGCCAGTTTCTTTCGGCATAATTAGCCTTTAACAACAGATGTATAAACAACCTGCACGTTGGCAGATCATCGTACCATTCCCAGTCAAGAATCTGCCTAAAAAGCTTAATAAAACCACCACAATTTTCCATTCCATCACCCCCTTAACGTGTGGATCCAATCACTTAGTGCATGCAGTGACTAGCTTCAGTACTTTCTTTTTTTCTGTGCTTTGTTAACTGTCTTCGCATTTCCATTCCAAAAGCCTTTGTGCATTCTGTGAAGCACTCTTTAACTTCATCTGAAGACATTCCCTCAATGACCTGTAAAAACGCATAACTAGCGTTTGCTTTACCAGTAACAATAGGACCTTCTAGTGTAGGAATTACATTCAGTTCAAACATAGGACCGCATTTATTCATGTATTCTTCAAATCTATTCACAAAATCATCTTTTTCTTCACTGGTTTTTTCTCCCTGGTATTCTTTCTTAAACCGTTCCAATTCTTCATTTATTTCACGCATTTTTTCTTCTTCATCAACAATTTTTGAAGTTTCTCTATCAATCCATGATGTTTTCATTTTCTTTTTCTCCTCTTTTTTTTTACTCAAACCATGCAACCTGGATATCACAATCTGCTAACTATTTATGCCCAAATTCAAACGTGTTTTTTTTGCTCTATCTTAGGAAAGTTTTATCGGTTACGATTATGAGTTTTTCTGACGTGCTTGCATTATTTATGACAATTTTTTAAGAAGGTATTGAGATATCGATCTATTATGAAAAGAATGATCCTTTTTCTAGCAGACCACGTCACTTACGGCAATACCCAGGTTGCAAGATTTGAGATACATGTATATAATTTAGTTGTTCATTTTTGATTGGCCACTTTCACATGAGTGGTCTTTTTTAATGCTCGGACCATACGCAAATCCGGAATATTCATACAACAGTTTTGGACTGATGTAGTAGACTGTTTTGGTTGAATCCGGCATTTTGAAACACGATCCAATAGGAAGCACACCTTTCTGCATGCCAATTCGGATAAAAGCTTCTGTCACATGCAGTGCAGCTGCAGCCGCATCGATTGGCACCTTTGTTCCATTGAATTCCATAGTTTTCTCCTTTCTACACACCAATTGATTTAATTGTTGTGCAAACAAACGCAGTTGCGATTACACATCCAATCACTAAAACAACGCTTACGAATAACATCCAGTTTGCGAAGCATTGCTTTCTACGTAATGTTTTTTCTCTCTTATCAAGATCAGCATAACGATGCATCATTCTTGTATACTCCGTTTCATGCGAGTTGTTCGCAAACGGAGCTAACTCTGCATCCGATTGTTTAACTGCTTTTTTTGATGACATTTCTATACTCCTTTCTATCTGCTTCTGGTGCAGCACTTGAGATGCCACTTCTTCTGATTAACATGATCAGGCTACTGTTTTTAATAGAGTAGTTTTGGAGGCTTTTAATCACCTCATTTTTTATGATAAAAGCGAAACAATGAGCCTATTATCAAAGTTTTGCGAAAAGAGATATCTTCATGTTATTCAGACTTTGCTATGTCTTATGATAGGGGGATATCACTTATTTAGAATCTAGATCAAGCGAATGGGGAGGTAGAGCTAAATCGTGATTCTTGACAACAGCAATGAGCACTAATGGAATTTCTTCCTTTCTAGTTCTGAAATGACACCTCAAGTACCGCACCATTTTGTATGCTTATGGCATACAGGCATTTATTGATTTTTAAGTGACACAGTTAAGAAAAGCCTTTTCCCACAAGCTCCACAATAATTGTCGCTTTTCTGAACGATATTTCTGCAATTTGGACATTGAACAAGATTCTTATCTTTCAAGATAGTTTCTTGTTCTTTTTTTGTTAATTCATTTAACTTAATCATCCTATATCTCCTAAATCGTTTTCCTTAAGCACCGTAGAAATGAGTGATGAAATCCTTCAAGAGATTGATAAAATCACTATTAATACGAGCAAGCTCTCCGAGTTTGTTTTGGATGCAACTAATTCGATAAGTGTGGATAAGAAAATTGATATTTAATAAAAGTATAGTGATATTCATAAGCGTACGAGTTCTATTAAGACTTCGAACTTGATCTTCGAGGTCTTTTATTCTTCTTTCATGATCCATACTAATTTCCTTTCTGTGGCAGTCGTTGGTAGTATTCTTAAAATTGCATTTATGCAACTTCAGTACTAAAAAAAATAAGGCCTGCTTTTTTTGATGGAATATCTAAAGCTTGCACTATAGCTTGAGCTGTTGCAATTGAGCATGCTCTTTGCTCATTCAATAATCTACTAATTGTGGATTTATCAACATTGCTCATTCTAGCTAATTCCGATACAGACACATGTTTTTTATCCATCTCTTCTTCCAATAACTTAATATTCACTTTCATAATGCTCCTTCCTTTCCGTTGCATTTCTGCAACTTCATTAATATTATATACCTGTGTTGCATTATGTCAACGATTTTTGTTGCTTTTTTGCAATTTTCTATTTATACTGTGATTAGAAATGTGAAGGTTTGTGGATATGGAGACAATACAAGAACGAATTAAATCAAGAAGACTACAATTAAAATTGACATTGGAAGATGTTGCAAATGCATTAGGAGTTAATAAAACTACAGTGATGAGATACGAATCTGAAAGTATAAAAAAATTACCGACGGATATCGTTCCTCCGTTAGCGAAAGTATTGAAATGTACTCCGCAATATCTTATGGGATGGGATGAATTAGAAAACGAAACTTACATTCTTACGGATCATGAACGTGAACACTTGGATATATACAGAATACTGGATGAAAAAGGCCAGCATACTGTTGATACAGTCACGCAAATGGAATACGAAAGAGTGAAAAGTAAGAAGGATTAGGAGGAATAGAAGATGAAAAATAAGATTACGATTGATGAACAAATCGAACATATGAAGTCAAAAAATATTAAGTTTCAAATAATGAGCGAAGACGATGCGAAAAATTTTCTATCAACAAGGACTTATTATTTTAAATTAAAATCATATGCTAAATCCTTTCAAACAATGAATACATGCAATAACTATTTAAAATTAGATTTTGCTTATTTGGTAGAGTTATCTACACTAGATGCTCATTTAAGACAATTTATTATGAATTTGTCATTATCAATAGAACATTCCTTGAAAACTAAACTAATACGAGACTTTACAAATAATCCAGATGAAGATGGTTATACCATCATATCCGATTTTATAAACCAATATCCTTTTATTCTTCAAAATATAAATACTAAAAGAAATGATTCAGCGTGTGCTGACTTAATATGTAAATATCATCCGGATTGGCCGATATGGGCCATAGTAGAAGTTCTTTCTTTTGGAGATTTCATTAAATTATTTAGGTTTTATTATATTAAATACCCAGATTCCGAATCGAAAAAAGAAATGGATTTATTATGGTCCGCTAAATTCATACGTAATGCTGCTGCGCATAATAATTGTTTATTGAATTCGCTAAGACATCCTTATGTGCATACACACCTATCAAAAAACAATAAAATTGTCCCTACTAAAGCATTGCAATTAGAAATAAGCAGAATAAGTGGGTTAAGCAAAAACGCAAAAAAACGCATGCTAGCAAATCCTGTGACACATGATTTCATTGCTACACTTATGCTATTTAACCATGTTTGCACTAGTGAAGCCATGAAAAGGAATATATATAGCGATTTACGTGACTTATTTCAAAATAGATTTTTACGCCATCAAGATTACTTTAAACAAGATTTGCTTCTTGTTTCTTCATACAATTTCATTCTAAAAATAATTGATTTTCTAGATTCTGGAGTGTATAATCTTAGCGAAGAACAAAAAAGTTAATCTTTTTCCGGGAAGATGGTGCCCAGCAACATCTTCCTATTTTTTTTATTTACACAAAAAATCCTGAATGCTACCAACATCCAGGACAATCAAGAGTACTACCAATACTCTGCCATAAAAGTATGAATCAGAATCAATGCTTTTATGTGCTCATTTTAACATGAAATGGAGGAAATTAAAATGGCACAAAAGAAAATGAAACTACCGAATAACTATGGATCAGTGACAAAGTTATCTGGTAATCGAAGAAGACCGTATCGAGTTCGAATCACTGCCGATTGGGATGTTGATATGGATACAATGAAATGCAAACAAGTTCGTAAGACTATCGGATATGCGAAGACTCGTCAGGAAGGTATTCAGATGTTGGCCGATTACCATCGTCATCCACTGGATCTAGACGAGACTAGAACAACATTCTATGAAGTTTATGAAAGATACTACAAGGAATACCTGGAGCCTTATGAGTATGAAAAGAAGAAAAAGAACAATATTAATCGATTCAAAGGAAATATGAAAGTATTTGAATCAATATATAATGTTCCTTTTAACGAATTAAAACTGAATGACTTCCAGCGTATTATTGACAAATGCGGAAAGAATTATCCTACTTTGAAATCAATCAAAACGACTTTGAGACAGCTTTGTGCTTATGCCATGAAATATGATATCATCACAAAAGACTATTCTGAGTATGTTGATATACTTAAGTATAAGGACAGAAATCCGAATGCATTGAATCGAACTGTGTTCTCAGATGCACAGATCAAGAAGCTTTGGAAGGATTCAGATGATATTTATGTACAAGCTATACTCATGCTAATATATTCCGGAGTTCGTGTTTCTGAACTGTTGGACCTGAAGAAAGAAGATGTGGATCTAGAACATCATGTGTTCAATATCGTTGATGCAAAGACTGCAGCTGGTATTCGTGTGGTTCCAATTGCGGATAAGGTGTTTCCTTTCTATGAACAATGGATGAGTCACGATTGTGAGTACCTGATCTGCAACAAGGATGACTTGCACTGCTCTTATGAAAATTATAGAGATACGTATTGGGATCCAATCATGGAAAGAACAAAAATGAAACACACTCCACATGATACTAGACACACTTGTATATCGTTACTGACAAAAGCGGATGTGAATCCGACTACGATCAAGAAGATTGTTGGCCACAAAGGTGCAATGAGTTTGACTGAAAAAGTATATACTCATATGGATTATCAAACGTTATTGGATGCAATCAATAAAATATAAAAAATGCCTCGAAGTGATATTCTTCGAGGTTTTTTAGTTTAATTTTTTGTGTGACCTACTTGTGACCTACTTGTGACCTACGCACACGAATTTATGGCACTTAGGCAAAAGAAAAAAGCCTTTATATAAAGGCTTTTGCTTTCTCTTAAGTAGTAAAATACTAACGTTTAGAGAATTGTGGAGCACGACGAGCTGCTTTAAGACCGTATTTTTTACGTTCTTTAGCACGAGGGTCACGAGTAACGAATCCTGCAGCTTTTAATACTGGACGGTAGTCTTCACTAGCTTCCATTAAAGCACGAGTAATTCCGTGACGCATAGCACCAGATTGACCAGTGTATCCTCCACCTTGTACGTTGATAATCACATCAAATTGATCAGCTGTGTTAGTGATTTCTAATGGTGATTTAACAACCATACGTAAAGTTTCCAATGGAAGGTATTCTTCCAAAGTTTTTCCGTTGACTACGATATTACCTGTACCTGGACGTAAAAAGACACGAGCAACAGATTTTTTACGACGTCCAACGCCATGATATTGAACAGTGTTAGATTTTTTCATATTCTATTCCTCCTTATCCTCTTACCTTCAATTCAACAGGTTTTTGAGCAGCATGTGGGTGTTCGCTACCAGCGTATACGAATACGTGTCCACGTTGTACATCACCTAATTTAGTGTGAGGTAACATACCTTTGATTGCTCTTTCAACCCATTCAACAGGGTATTTCTCTTTCATTTCTTTAGCTGTACGCACACGCATACCTCCAAAGTATCCAGAGTGGTTGTAATACTTTTCAGTATTCAACTTGTTTCCAGTCATTTCGACCTTGTCAGCATTGATCACAATTACATAATCACCACAGTCAACATTTGGTGTGTATGTAGGTTTGTGTTTACCTTTTAATACATGAGCACAAGTTGAAGCCAAACGTCCTAAAGTTTGTCCGTTTCCATCAACTACATACCATGTACGTGTTACATCGGCAGGTTTTGCCATAGTAGTTTGACGCATATCTAATTTCCTCCTTGATTTGAGCGTTTACCGGGGCTCAAAAGGCCAGAGTTTAGCCATCTAATATGATATGCAATATCCACATAAAAGTCAATGAAAAAAAGAAAAAGTTTAACTTTATTTTTGCCATACTTTAATCTTTTCTGCTTTTATTTTTTTATAATCAATTGAAGGTACATCATCAATGATTTCTACATCAAATTTAGATAGTTTTTCTAAAGCCAAATTATATAATTTTTGATCCAAATCACCTATTCTATGCGCATCCATACCTAGAATTGCCTTCACATTATATTGAGCAGCGATTTGCCAAAACTTAGTGTGTGGATACTCCTCATACCCCATACGCATATTGTGTTGCATTCCCAATACGTTAAATTCTAATGGAACATTATAATCTTGACTGGTCTTACAAATACGGTGAAATCCCTCTTCAATTTCAGGCGTGATAAAACCCCCTGTATCTCTTAAAATCAATTCAGGATGAGCTAAGTATGCATACATACCTGTTTTCATACCTTCGACACAAGTATCGAAATATCCTTTAATATATTCTCCTTTGGCCCCACCTAAATAAATATGATCCTCATCTGTACCATAATAATGATTGCCAAAAATCAAATAATCAATTTCATTTTCAATGCAGAATTCTAACAACCAATCCATATACTTAGGAAAGTATTCTGCCTCTAAGCCAAAACGAATTTCAATCTGCTTCTTATATCGATCTTTCAAATATAAAACACTATCTTTATAATCCGCAAATTCATCCAGTTTCATACGCATATGTGCCACAAAATCGGAATCATATTTCCAACATGTATGATCTGAAATACCTAATACTTCAAAGCCATTTTGAATGGCAGCACGAACCATTTCCTCATCCTCACCATACGCATGATGACAACGTGAAGTATGTGTATGAAAGTTAGTTTGTCTCATTATATTTTACCTCCACTAAATATAAACCACAGCTAGACGCATTATAACGACATGCCGACTTATCTTTTGCATCTAACATTCTTTGGACATCATCAACACCTATCTTATGTTGACCTACCGCAATTAAAGTACCCGTCATCATTCGAACTTGATATCTTAAAAAACCTGTACCCTCAAAGATAAAATGCACATCCATACCATCTTCAATAATTTCAATATTTGAAATTGTTTTGACTCTAGGTTTCCTCGGATCGATTTTACTTGAGGCAAAACTCGTAAAATCATGAGATCCCAAGAATACTTTTGATGCATTTTTCATCGCCTCAATATCCAATTTTTTAGTTAATAAATTACGATACTTATAATTAAAAGGATTCTTTATATCGTACGAACAATAATAATCATAACGTTTGCCTACAGCACTAAAACGTGCATGAAAATCATCGGGCATTTCTTCCGTTTTTAAAATACGAATATCTTTGGGAAGCAATGCATTTAATGCTCTTTCATATTGAATAGCCGGAATATTTTTATTTGTTTCAAAATGAAAAACTTGACCAAACGCATGAACACCAGCATCCGTTCTTCCACTCGCAACAACATCCACATTCTCTTTTGTGATCTTATACAAAGCTTCTTCAATCACTTGTTGAATGCCTAAGGCATTCTCTTGTTTTTGCCAGCCTGCATAATTAAAACCATCATAGCTGACAAGTGCTTTTACAATCATAATACCCAAATACCAATACAAGCACAAAGAACGACAACACTTAAAATCATTGAAGCATAATCGATAGTCTGCATCTTTAACACTTTGTAACGTGTTCTTTTTCTAGAAGGATCATACCCTCTAGCTTCCATCGCATTCGCAAGTTGATCTGCACGATCAAATGCAGAAACAAATAGTGGAACAATCAACGATAAAATGGCCATAATTTTTTCTTTGATACTCCCATTTTCCAAATCCACACCACGACTAGCCTGCGCATTCATAATACGCTGTGTTTCTTCAATTAGTGTTGGAATAAAACGCAACGCAATACTGATCATCATCGCAATAATGTGAGCTGGTACACCAATTTTTTCAAAAGGCTTCAACAATTTTTCAATTCCCAAAGTCAAATCCAAAGGCTTTGTTGTTGCTGTTAATACAGTTGTGATAATAACCATCAACATTAAACGTACCACAATATACAAAGTTTGATTTACGGCATCACTATAAATTGTAAATCCCTTAATTGAAAACAAAGGTGTTCCTGTTTTAATAACCAATAGGTTAATAACCAACAAGAAAGCCATCATCCATAACATGGGTTTCATTGTTCTTAAGGCATATTTAATATTTAATTTTGATAAATACAAACTCAATAAAATAAAAATACCTATAATCACATATCCAAGGACTCCTGCAGGAATAAATATCGCAACCATTAAAAACAACATGATCATAATCTTAGATCGAGGATCCATCTTATGAACCACAGAATCTAATGGCATATATTGTCCTAACGCAACATTATTCATGTTTCTTCACCTGCTTTTCTATTGAATCCACAAGTGAATTCATATCCATAATATCTGGATCCATCTCAAATCCATTTTCTTCTAATTGCATTTTTAAACGCACAATACTAGGTGGATTGATACCAATCTCTTGTAAATATTCAGGATGCTTAAAAAATTCTTTCACATCCGCTTCCTGCGTTACTTCACCATGACTCAACACAATCACATGATCACAATAGTTCATGACATGCTCCATATCGTGAGTTACTAAAAGAACCGTTTTTCCTTCTTTTTTATTTAGATTCATAAACAAAGTCATCATTTCCTGAGCACCTTGAGGATCAAGCCCTGCTGTTGGCTCATCTAAAACTAAGACTTTTGGATTTAATACTAAAATCCCCGCAATCGCAACACGACGTTTTTGTCCTCCACTCAAATCAAAAGGGGAACGATCTAAATAACTTTCATCCAATCCTACAACAGGCAAGACTTTCTTTACCAATTCTGAAGCATCTTCCTCACTTGTTCCAAAGTTTTTTGGTCCAAACGCAATATCCTTACCGATCGTTTCTTCAAACAATTGATATTCAGGAAACTGGAATACAAGCCCAACTTCCTTTCTTAATTGTTTAACATCCTTAATTTTCAACAAAGGTTGAATATGAAAACCACAAATATCCAAAGTACCAGCTGTTGGAATCAACAAACCATTTAAATGCTGAACTAAAGTAGATTTACCAGAACCAGTCTGCCCAATAATAGCTGTAACTTTTCCTTCTGGAATTGAAAGATCGATACCCTTTAATGCAGCATGTGAAAAAGGTGTATTTTCATTATATGTGTGTTCTAACTTCTTTATTTCAATCGACATAATTTTTCAACCACCTCATCTAAACGACATACATTTTCTTTGAAGATTTTACGCTTCTTTAATTCCTTCGAAATTTTTAACGCAAAAGGAATATCCAACTGCATTTTAGCTAGCTTATCTTCCTGTTTAAAAATATCCATTGGTGTTCCCTGCATCGCAATCTCACCATTTTCTAATACTATGACATTTTCAGATTGAGCTACCTCTTCCATATCATGGGTAATGGATAAAATAGTGATATTTTTTTCCTCATGTAACTTGCGAATCTGCGCATTAATACTTGCCTTACCTTGAGGATCCAACATACTTGTCGATTCATCAAAAATAATGATATCAGGTTCAATGGCCAAAATGCCTGCAATCGCAACGCGTTGTTTTTGTCCACCAGATAATTTAGTCGGCTCTGCACTTAAAAAATCCGTCATTCCAACACGACTTGCGACATCTTCAATAATACCTTGCATCTTTTCTTGTTCTACACAATGATTTTCTAAACCAAAGGCAATATCATCTGCCACTGTAGAACCAATAAATTGATTATCCGGATTTTGGAATACTATTCCAACATGACTTCTCAATTCATAAACACTTTCTTCATTTAGTTCTTTACCTAAAATCTGAATTTTTCCCTTTTTCGCCTCCAACAAACCAATGATTAGTTTTGCCATTGTACTCTTACCAGAACCATTATGTCCGATAATCGTTGTATAGCTTCCTTTTGGGATTGAAAAAGAAACATCTTTTAATATATCATTTTTCCCATCATAGGAAAAAGTTAAATGTGAAACTTCAATTGCTTCCATCACATATCCTCCACCATAAACAGAACTATTATACCATATTAAAATGGCTTGAGCACCCTCAAGCCACTATTTATTAAAATGAAATCCTTTATATTCAGCACTTGCATTTGTGCAAGCATTTACAAGTGTATCGGATAAGATTTTTAAATCACTCTCATTTACACCATCATGATAAATTACATCTACAATTTTATCTTCATCATCATAAGAAGAAGTTAAGCCATTCTTTGCAATTTCTGTCTGGAATTGTTTTGCGCTATCTTTTGAATCAAAACTATAAGTTAAAGTTACTGGAAGAATATCTTCTTGTGCTTCTTTAAATCCCATGATATCTGCTTCCATATGTTTTAATGGACTTTCATTTGATTTAATCTCTTTTTCGATAGGTTCATCAATGTCTGGACATAAGAATTCATCTAATTCTTCCTGTCTTTGTTTGTCACGACGTACCTTACCCGCAACTGCACAAGCCCCCACTGTAATGGTTGCAGCACCTAATAAAAACTTAAAAAGCTTCATAGTTATTTCCTCCTTGTTACGGCAACTCCATCTCCATAATCATAAAATGCGGTTTCATAATCTGAAAGATTTGCCAAATACGTATGATAATCATGGATCTTACGGACTAATTGGCGTGTATTACGATTTTGAGTCAATTCCGGATGTTGTACAAGCCCATGAAAATTCATATTATCTGATACAATTATACCATTCTCATTCAAATGCATACAATATTTCTCAAAAAAACGTTGATATTGTGCCTTGGCTGCATCTATAAAAATACAGTCAAACATACCATCCACATTCACTTCAAGAGCATCGCCCTCAATCAATGTGATTTGATTGGATAATCCACTTTCTTCAATGTTCTTTTTAGCCTGAACAATCATTTCCGAATTTCTTTCAATTGTGACAACTCTCATTCTAGGATCTAACTTAGCAACTTCAATCGATGTACGAGCAATCGCAGTTCCTAACTCTAAAAATGATAGACATTGATTTTCTTGAAGTTTTTCTAATAAAAAGGAAAGTCCATCATCCATCATGATAGGTACTTGATGTTCTTTTGCGTATTGTTCTAAATCACTCATATTTTTTTAAGCTCCTTAAAAGAAAAGTGAAGTAGTAACTACTACTTCACGAATTGTACAATAGCCATTGGAGCTGCATCTCCACGACGGA
>ULQX01036507.1_pt1 | contig 15452 bp, 8 predicted proteins | sample 1954941 | NCBI WGS metagenome assembly ULQX01 (sample SAMEA4835667, study PRJEB28245) | human gut metagenome | biome: gut microbiome; material: fecal sample | place: Denmark | collected 2008
CGCCCTTGATGGAGTGCATCTCGCAGGGGCTGTAGCCGATGATCAGGGACGGGCCGTGATAGGCCTCGGCCTCGGTGATGGCCTTGATGGTCTGGGCGGGGTTGGCACCCATGGCCACCTGGGCTACGTACACGTAGCCGTACTGCATGGCGATTTCGGAGAGGCTCTTCTTCTTGACCTCCTTACCGGCGGCGGCGAACTGTGCCACCTGGCCGATGTTGGACGCCTTGGAGGCCTGTCCGCCGGTGTTGGAGTATACCTCGGTGTCGAATACGAAGATGTTGACATCCTGCTTGGAGGCGATGACGTGGTCCAGACCGCCGTAGCCGATATCGTAGGCCCAGCCGTCGCCGCCGAAGATCCACATGGACTTCTTGGCCAGGTATTCCTTCTTGCTGAGGATATCAGCGGCCAGCGTGCAGGCGGCGCAGTCGCACAGCAGGGCACCCTTGGCCTTCAGCTCGGCGGCGTGCGCGGCGAGCTGAGGCATGGCGGCCAGCTCCTCCACGGTGCAGATGCTCTCCTCCAGGGCCTTGACGTAGGCCTTGGCAGGCTCGGCGTTGGCGGTGCCGTCGTTCATGGTGTCCAGCCATGCCTGTGCGGCGGCCTTCAGCTCGGGACGGGCCCATTCCACGGCGATCAGCTGGCGGGTCTCGTCGGCCAGATCCTCGCGGATCTTGTTCTGGCCGGTGAACATACCCAGGCCGTGCTCGGCGTTATCCTCGAACAGGGAGTTGCACCAGGCGGGACCGTGGCCGGCCTTGTTGGTGCAGTAGGGAGACGTAGCCGCGGGACCGCCCCAGATGGAGGAGCAGCCGGTGGCGTTGGAGATATACATATGGTCGCCGAACAGCTGGGTGACGAGACGGGCGTAGCTGGTCTCGGCGCAGCCGGCGCAGGAGCCGGAGAACTCCAGCATGGGCTGCTTGAACTGGCTGCCCTTGACGGTGTTGTCCTGCATATCCTTCTTCTCGGACACCTCGGCCACGCAGTAGTCGAACACGTCCTGCTGGGGCAGCTCGCCCTCCTGGGCGACCATGGACAGGGCGTTCACCGGGCAGGCGCCGATGCAGACGCCGCAGCCCATGCAGTCCAGCGGGCTGATGGCCATGGTGAACTGATAGGTGCCCTTGCCCTTGCCGGCCTTGACATCCACGATCTTGGCAGCCTCGGGGGCCTTGGCGGCCTCGTCAGCGGTGAGGGCGAAGGGACGGATGGTGGCGTGGGGGCAGACGTAGGCGCACTGGTTGCACTGGATGCACTTCTCGGCGTCCCAGGTGGGGACGGAGACGGCCACGCCGCGCTTTTCGTAGGCGGCGGCGCCCAGCTCGAACTGGCCGTCCACATGGTCCACGAAGGCGGAGACGGGCAGGCTGTCGCCGTCCATCTTGCCCACGGGCTCCAGAATATCCTTGACCATCTTCACCAGCTCGGGCTTGCCCTTGAGCTCCTTGGCGGGCTTGGTATCCACGGCGTTGGCCCAGTCGGCGGGCACGTCGATCTTCTTATAGGCGGTGGCGCCCAGGTCGATGGCCTTGTAGTTCATGTCCACGATGTCCTGGCCCTTCTTCAGGTAGGAGGCCTTGGCCTTCTCCTTCATGTAGGTGATGGCCTCCTCCTCGGGCATGACCTTGGCCAGAGAGAAGAACGCGGACTGGAGGATGGTGTTGTTGCGCTTGCCCATACCGATCTCGATGGCCAGGTCAATGGCATCGATGGTATACAGCTGGATGTTGTTCCGGGCGATATAGCGCTTGGAGGCGGCATCCATGTGGTGGTTCAGCTCGTCGAAGTCCCACTGGCAGTTGATCATGTAGACACCGCCTGGCTTGACATCCTGCACCATCTTGAAGCCCTTGGTCACGTAGCTGGGGTTGTGGCAGGCCACGAAGTCAGCCTTGTTGATATAGTACGGGCTGCGGATGGGGTGATCGCCGAAGCGCAGGTGGCTGATGGTCACGCCGCCGGTCTTCTTGGAGTCATACTGGAAGTACGCCTGGACGTACTTGTCGGTGTGGTCGCCGATGATCTTGATGGAGTTCTTGTTGGCGCCGACGGTACCGTCGCCGCCCAGACCCCAGAACTTGCACTCGATGGTGCCGGGGGCCGCGGTGTTGGGACAGTTCTTATCCTCGGGCAGGGACAGGTTGGTCACATCGTCCACGATGCCGATGGTGAACTGGCGCTTCATCTCGTCCTTCTTCAGCTCGTTATACACGGCGAACACGGAGGCGGGAGGCGTGTCCTTGCTGCCCAGGCCGTAACGGCCGCCGATGACCTTGATGTCGTTCCAGCCGGCGTTGGCCAGGGCGGTGACAACGTCCTGATACAGAGGCTCGCCCTGGGAGCCGGGCTCCTTGGTGCGGTCCAGCACGGCGATCTTCTTGCAGGTGGCGGGAATGGCCTCCACCAGCTTTTCGGCGGCGAAGGGGCGGAACAGGCGGACCTTGATGAGGCCGACCTTCTCGCCGTGGGCGTTCAGGTAGTCGATGACCTCCTCGGCCACGTCGCAGATGGAGCCCATGGCCACGATGACGCGGTCAGCGTCGGCGGCGCCGTAGTAGTTGAACAGCTTATAGTCGGTGCCCAGCTTGGCGTTAATCTTGTCCATGTACTTCTCGACCACGGCGGGCAGGGCGGTGTAGTAGCTGTTGCAGGCCTCGCGGTGCTGGAAGAAGATGTCGCCGTTCTCGTGGCTGCCGCGCATATGGGGATGCTCGGGGTTCAGGGCGTGGCGGCGGAACTCGGCCACGGCGTCCATGTCGCACATATCCTTCAGGTCCTCGTAGTCCCAGACAGCGATCTTCTGGATCTCGTGGGAGGTGCGGAAGCCGTCGAAGAAGTTGATGAAGGGGACCTTGCCCTCCAGCGCGGCCAGATGGGCCACGGGGGACAGATCCATGACCTCCTGGACGTTGCCCTCGCACAGCATGGCGAAGCCGGTCTGGCGGCAGGCCATGACGTCGGAGTGGTCGCCGAAAATGTTTAGCGCCTGAGTGGACACGGTACGGGCGGACACGTGGAACACGCAGGGCAGCTGCTCAGCCGCGATCTTGTACATATTGGGGATCATCAGCAGCAGGCCCTGGGACGCGGTGTACGTGGTGGTCAGGGCACCGGCGCCCAGAGAGCCGTGGACAGCACCGGCGGCACCGGCCTCGGACTGCATCTCGACGACCTTGACCTTGGTGCCGAAGATGTTTTTCAGACCGTTGGCGCTCCACTGGTCCACGAAGTCCGCCATGGGGCTGGACGGGGTGATGGGGTAGATGGCTGCGACCTCGGAGAACGCGTAGGAAACGTGCGCCGCGGCGTTATTGCCATCCATGGACTTCATTTTTCTTACCATAATGAGCCTCCTTACATTATATACTTCCGTACCGCCAGAAGGGCGCAAAGACCCCTTTGTACGGAATGTTAGGCACCGTCATAGTAGCACAAAAAATCCTGGATGTAAACCCACATTTTCGTGATTTGTGCCACGATAAAACTTTTTTAGCGCCATGCACAAAAATTCTCACGGCGGCGGGGCAGGTTCATGCACTCCGCGCAAAAGGCAGGGGACTTTTTTGGAAAAAGTGGCTGTTCACGGCGGAAATTTTGTGGTAAAATGTACGGTGCTATAAAATTAGTGTAAAGGGGGCGCTGTCCATGATGGTGACGGTACGGTCGCTGGGCCTGACGGGCATCACCGGCTATGAGGTGTCGGTGGAGTGCTTTCTGTCCGGCGGACTGCCGGGGTTCGACGTGGTGGGCCTGCCGGACGCGGCGGTGAAGGAGTCGCGGGAGCGCGTTCGGGCGGCGGTGAAAAACTGCGGGGCCAAGTTCCCCGTCAGCCGCATCACAGTCAATCTGGCTCCGGCGCGGGTGCGGAAGGAGGGCACGGTGTACGACCTGCCCATCCTGCTGGGCATTCTGGCCGCGGCGGAGGAGATATCTCCCCTGCCCCAGGGCGCGGCGTTTTTGGGCGAGCTGAGCCTCTCCGGCGCGCTGCGGCCGGTGACGGGCGTGCTGCCCATGGCGCTGACGGCGGCGCGGCTGGGCATCGATACGCTGTATGTGCCCGAGGCCAACGCCGCCGAGGCCACCCTGGCCGACGGGCTGACCGTGTACGGTGTGACGGATGTGGGACAGCTCATCGCCCACCTGAAGGGCGAGCAGGTCATGACGCCGGCGCCCCGGTGGACGCCGGGACATCAGGACCGGCCCCTGCCGGATTTTGCCGACGTGATGGGGCAGGAGAATGTGAAGCGGGCGCTGGAGATCGCCGCCGCCGGCGGCCACAATGTGCTGCTGGTGGGATCGCCCGGCGCGGGCAAGTCCATGCTGGCCCGGCGGCTGCCGTCCATCCTGCCGGACATGACCCGGGCGGAGGCCCTGCAGACCACGGAGATCTATTCCGTGGCGGGCATGACCGACCCGCGGCACCCGCTGGTGGATACGCGGCCCTTCCGCAGCCCCCACCACACGGCGTCCACCGTGTCGCTCTCCGGCGGCGGGGGGATACCCCGGCCGGGAGAGATATCCCTGGCCCACAACGGCGTGCTGTTTCTGGACGAGCTGCCGGAGTTCAGCAAGGCGGCGCTGGAGACACTGCGCCAGCCGCTGGAGGACGGCTTTGTGACCATCACCCGGGCCTCCGGCTCCCTGACGCTGCCCAGCCGCTTCATGCTGGTGTGCGCCATGAACCCCTGCCGCTGCGGCTGGTACGGCCACCCCTCCGGACGCTGCACCTGTTCACCCCAGCAGGTGGAGCAGTATATGCAGCGCATCTCCGGCCCGCTGCTGGACCGGATCGATATGCACATCGATGTGCCGTCAGTGGAGTATGAGGCCATGCGCCGCAAGGAGCAGCCGGAGCCGTCATCGGCCATCCGGGAACGGGTCAACGCCGCCCGCGAGGTGCAGAAAAAGCGCTTTGCGGGGACGGAGGTGTCCTGCAACGCCTACATGACCCCCGCCATGATCGGCCAGTACTGTGCGCTGGACGCCGCCGGCGAAAAGCTCATGCAGGGTGCCTTTGAGCGCCTGGGCCTGACGGCCCGCAGCCACGACCGCATACTGCGTATGGCCCGCACCATCGCCGACCTGGAGGGCAGCGAGCGCATCGAGGCGGCACATCTTGCCGAGGCCATACAGTACCGCAGCAGCAGTACACTGAAATGACGGCGGGATATTTTCCGCCCTGCCATCGTCAGACCTCCTCGACGTACACCCGGTACGCCGTCGTCGGTCTGCCATCGGCGGGACAAAAAATCTCGCCGCCGTGGCGGGATCTTTTCCGCCCTACCATCGTCAGACCCGGTACGCCGCCGATAAACGTCCGTAGGGGACGGCGTCCCGCAGTGGAGCGCAGCGGAACAAATGCCCTTGGGGTACGCCGTCCCGTTGTAGGGGCGGACGAAGCTGCCCGCCCGCCGTCCCCATATCTGTACACCAACAACAAGGAGAGAACCATATGCACGAGATCATTCTGTGCAAGCTGGGCGAGGTGGTCCTGAAGGGACTGAACCGCCGCAGCTTTGAGATGAAGCTGATGAGCAACATCCGCCGCCGCACCCAGCGGTTCGGCAAGTGGAAGATATATTCCCGCCAGTCCACTATCTATGTGGAGCCGGCGGAGGAGACCTGCGACATCGCCGGGGCTTACGCTGCCTGCAAGCAGGTGTTCGGCATCATCGCCATCACCCGGGCGCTGCCCTGCGAGAAGAGCAAGGAGGCTATTTTCGACACGGCAAAGACCTATCTGGGCGGTGCGCTGACCGCGGCTAAGAGCTTCAAGGTGGAGAGCAAGCGGGCGGACAAGTCCTTCCCCATGGGCAGCATCCAGCTGAGCCAGTGGGTGGGCGGCGCGCTCCACGACGCCTTCCCCCACCTGACGGTGGACGTACACCACCCGGAGCTGACGGTGTACATCGAGGTACGGGAGGACGCGGCCTACGTCCACGGCCCCGCCGAGAGCGCCGCGGGCGGTCTGCCCCTGGGTATGGGCGGCCACGCGGTGAGCCTGCTGTCCGGCGGTATCGACAGCCCCGTGGCCAGCTATATGATCGCCAAGCGGGGCGTACAGCTGGAGATGATCCACTTCGCTTCTCCGCCCTATACCGGCGAGCTGGCCCGGGAGAAGGTGCTGAAGCTGGCGGAGGAGCTGACCCCCTGGTGCGGCCGGCTGGCGGTGTTCATCATCCCCTTTACCGAAATTCAGGAGGAGATACGCCGCAAGTGCCCGGAGGACCACTTTACCCTGATCATGCGGCGGTTCATGATGCGCCTGGCCAATATGCTGGCGCTGGAGCTGCGGTGCCGCGCCCTGGTCACCGGAGAAAATCTGGGTCAGGTGGCCAGCCAGACCATGCAGGCGCTGGCCGTCAGCGAGGACGTGACCACCATGCCGGTGCTGCGGCCCCTGATCGGCATGGACAAGGAGGAGATCGTGAAGATCGCCCGCCATATCGGCACCTTCGACACGTCCATCCTGCCCTATGAGGACTGCTGCACCGTGTTCACGCCCCGGCACCCCAAGACGAAGCCCAGCGTGGAGGAGACGCGGGAGTACGAAAGCGCGCTGGATGTGGAGGGTCTGTGCCAGCGGGCCATGGCCGGACGCGAGATGATCCGGATCAAACCTACGCTATAAGGAGACGCGTCTATGCCCCGTACCGCGGAGATCATCGCCGTGGGCAGCGAGCTGCTGACCGGCGGCGTGACCAATACGAATGCCGCGTTCCTCTCCCGGCTGCTGACTGCCGCCGGTGTGGAGGTGCTGTATCACACCACTGTGGACGACGACGCGGCGCGGCTGGAAAAGGCCGTGACCATCGCAAGGGGACGGGCAGAGCTGCTGGTATTCACCGGCGGGCTGGGTCCCACCTATGACGATATGACGAAAACGGCGGTGTGCGCCGCGCTGGACACGCCGCTGGTGTTCCACCCGGAGGTGGTGGAGGATATGCGGCGGTATTTCGACCGGGTGTTCCACCGGGAGATGCCGGAATGCGATATGCAGCAGGCCTATCTGCCGGAGGGGTGCACCGTGTTCCGCAATTCGGTGGGCACGGCCCCAGGGTGCGTGTTCACCGCCGGAAAGACCACGGCAGCGCTGCTGCCCGGCGTGCCCCATGAGTGCCGCTATATGGCCGAGCACTGCCTGCTGCCCTGGCTGGAGCAGGTCCGGGGACAGACGGTGCGGTCACACACGCTGCATATCTTCGGCCTGACGGAGCCGCAGGTGCAGGAGCTGCTGGGCGACCTGCTGCGGCGGGAGGCGGACATGACGCTGGCACCCTATGCCAAGCCGGGCGAGGTGATGCTGCAGCTGTCCGCCCGCGGGGCGGACGAGCGTGCCTGTGAGGCGCGGATGGCGCCGGTGCTGGCGGAGGTAAGGGCCCGGCTGGGCGCGTATTTCTACGGCGCGGACGTGTCCGGACTGGAGGAGACGGTGCTGACGCTGTGCCGGGAACGGGGACTGACGCTGGCGGCGGCGGAGAGCTGTACCGGCGGACTGATCGCCAAGCGGCTGACGGATATCCCCGGCGCGTCCCAGGTCTTTCTGGGCGGCGTAGTCAGCTATACGAACCATGTGAAGCAGCAGGTGCTGCACGTGCCGGAGAATTTGCTGGCGCGCTGCGGCGCGGTGTCGGCGGAGGTGGCCCGGGCCATGGCCCTGGGCGTCCGGGTGCTGACAGGCGCGGACCTGGCGGTGTCCGTCACCGGACTGGCCGGTCCCGACGGCGACGACCGGGGAAACCCGGTGGGCACCGTGTTCGTGGGGCTTTCCGCGCCGGAGGGCGTGACCGTGCGGCATCTGACCCTGGGCGGCGATCGGGAGCGCATCCGGACGCTGTCTGCCCACCACGCTTTTGATATGCTGCGGCGTTATCTTACCAATCTACCGATAGAAGGAGAATAAAACCATGGCAAAGAACAGCTACAAGGCCAACGTGAACCAGTACGCCAACCAGGAGGAGGCTATCCGCAAGGCCAAGGGCAACCCCAATAAGAATATCCATTCCAAGAAGAAGAACAGCAACTACGGCGGGTACACCACCGGCGCGTACATGGCCCAGAAGGTGGCCGAGAAGGTGAACCAGCAGGAGAAGGTGAAGCTGCCCACCTGGCTGAATGTGACGCTGATCGCGGAGTTTGCCGTGGTGCTGGTGATCCTGATCCTGCGCCTGACGGCCTTCAAGGACAGCGCGATGATGACGCACCTGTCCTCCCTGACGCTGGGCATCACCTGCGGCACGCTGTTCTATATCCGCAAGTACAAGCACACGAAGAAAACCAGCGCCATGTACAGCATCATCACCATTCTGCTGGTGGTCATGTGCCTGCTGTACACCACCTTCGGCATTCTGGGCCTGCTGGGCTTTTTGGGCTGAGCGCCCCGCGCCGTAAGGCGCAGACTTCCCGGAGGGAGAAAGGAGCCGAGCTATGGCTGAGCTGACACCCATGATGCGGCAGTATATGGAGGAGAAGGAGAAGCACCCCGACTCCCTGCTGTTTTTCCGGTTGGGTGATTTTTACGAGATGTTCGGGCCGGACGCCCGGACGGCGTCGAGGGAGCTGGACCTGGCCCTGACCACCAGGGACAAGGACAAGAGCAAGTCCGACGAGGAGCGCATCCCCATGTGCGGCGTGCCGTATCACTCCGCCGAGGGGTATATCGCGCGGCTGATCGCCAAGGGGTACAAGGTGTCCATCTGCGAGCAGATGGAGGACCCGGCCCTGGCCAAGGGGCTGGTGAAGCGGGAGATCATCCGCACCGTCACCCCCGGTACGGTGTTGGACGAGGCATGCCTGGAGGCGGGACGCAGCAACTATCTGTGCGGCGTGTATCTGACAGATACGGCGGCGGGACTGTGCGCGGCGGACATCTCCACCGGGCAGGCCCAGGTGACGGCGTTCACCGGGGCGCAGCGGTTGACGGGGCTGATCAACGAGCTGGGGCGCTTCGCCCCGGCGGAGGCGGTGATGAACGCCGCGGCCTATGACGACCCGGCGCTGACCGCCGCGCTGGAGGAGCGCTTTTCCTGCCGGCGGGAGAGGCTGGCGGAGGGACGGTTCGACGTGTCGGACGCGGAGAAGAAGGTGCGGCTGCAATTCGGCGAGGCGGCGCTGCGGGACCTGCCCCGGAATGAGAGCGCACCGCTGCTGGCTCTGGGCGGACTGCTGACGTATCTCTACGAGACGCAGAAGACCGACGTGAAGCAGCTGGACAAGCTGGAGTGGTACCGGACGGGGCAGTTCATGGAGCTGGACCTGACGGCCCGGCGCAATCTGGAGCTGACGGAGACGCTGCGGGGCAAGGAGAAGAAGGGCAGCCTGCTGTGGGTGCTGGATAAGACCAAGACACCCATGGGCGCGCGGAACTTGCGGATGTGGCTGCAGCAGCCGCTGGTGAACGTGGCGGCCATCGACCGGCGGCTGAATGCCGTGGCGGCGCTGACGGACAACCCCGTGGGCCGCCAGGAGCTGCGGCTGGCCCTGACCGGCATGGGCGACATGGAACGGCTGATGAGCCGGATCGTCTACGGCACCGCCGGAGCCAGGGACCTGGTGAACCTGCGGGCGGCGCTGGAGCACCTGCCGGAGGTCAAGCGGTGCCTGGTGCCGTTCCGGACAGGGGCGCTGGGAAAGCTGGACGAGCAGCTGGAGACGCTGGAGGACATCAGCGGGCGCATCGCCGCCGTGCTGGTAGACGAGCCGCCGTTCTCCGTCCGGGAGGGCGGCATGATCCGCGAGGGCTATGACGATGAGGTGGACCGGCTGCGGGGGATACTCTCCGGCGGCAAGGGGTTTATCGCGCAGCTGGAGGCCCGTGAGAAGGAAAAGACCGGCATCCGTACCCTGAAGGTGGGGTACAACAAGGTGTTCGGGTACTATATCGAGGTGAGCAACTCCTTTAAGGACCAGGTGCCGGCGGACTACATACGCAAGCAGACGCTGGTGAACGGCGAGCGCTATATCACCCAGGAGCTGAAGGATCTGGAGCATGAGGTGCTCACCGCCCATGACCGGGACGCGGCGCTGGAATACGACCTGTTCGCCGCGCTGCGGACAGAGGCGGCGGGACAGGTGACGCGGGTGCAGCTGGCGGCATCGCTGATCGCACAGCTGGACACGCTGTGCGCCTTTGCCGAGGTGGCGGCCCAGAACCACTACTGCCGGCCGGAGGTGGACGAGTCCGGGGTCATCGAGATCACGGCGGGACGCCATCCGGTGGTGGAAAAGGTGCGGGGCGACGCATTCTTTGTGCCCAACGACACCCACATGGGCGCAAAGGAGGACCGGGTGGCCATCATCACCGGTCCCAACATGGCCGGTAAGTCCACCTATATGCGTCAGGTGGCGCTGATCGTGCTGATGGCCCAGGTGGGGTGCTTTGTCCCCGCCCAGCGGGCGCACATCGGCGTGGTGGACCGCATTTTCACCCGCATCGGCGCCAGCGACGACCTGGCGGCGGGACAGTCCACCTTCATGGTGGAGATGACCGAGGTGTCGGAGCTGCTTCGCTGCGCCACGAAGAACAGCCTGCTCATTCTGGATGAGATCGGCCGGGGTACGTCTACATTCGACGGAATGTCCATTGCCCGGGCGGTGCTGGAGCACTGTGCCGGGAAGCTGAAGGCCAAGACGCTGTTCGCTACCCATTATCATGAGCTGACCACGCTGGAGCAGGAGCTGCCCAACGTGCGGAACTACAACGTGGCCGTCCACGCCCGGGGCGAGGATATCGTCTTTCTGCGGAAGATCGTCCCCGGCGGTGCGGACCGGAGCTACGGCATCGAGGTAGCCAAGCTGGCGGGCCTGCCGGACACGGTGCTCAAGCGGGCGCGGGAGATCTTGCGGGAGCTGGAGAGCCAGCCCCGGCAGCCCCACACCCCGGCGGCGCGGGAGGACCAGGTATCCCTGGAGGGCATGGCCGAGGGCGCCGTGGCGGATATCATCCGCCGGACGCAGGTAGACGCGCTGAGCCCCCTGGAGGCGCTGAACCTGCTGTATGAACTGAAGAGCAAGCTGCAATAGAAAAGGAGTGAATACCATGCCGCAGATACAACAACTGCCTGCCCATATCGCCGATCTCATCGCTGCCGGCGAGGTGGTGGAGCGCCCCGCCAGCGTGTGCAAGGAGCTGCTGGAGAACGCCCTGGACGCCGGGGCGTCCGCCGTATCCGTGGAGCTGGAGCACGGCGGCATGACGTATCTGCGGGTGACGGACAACGGCTGCGGCATCGCGCCGGAGCAGCTGCCCACCGCGTTTCTGCGCCACGCCACCAGCAAGCTGCGCCGGGCGGAGGACCTGGCGGCTATCGGGACGCTGGGCTTCCGGGGCGAGGCGCTGGCGGCCATCGCCGCCGTGTCACGGCTGGATATTTTCTCCCGTGCGCGGGGCGCCGACAGCGGCGCGTCCCTGCATCTGGAGGGTGGCGTACCCGGTGAGGTCACGGCCGCCGGGTGCCCGGAGGGCACCACCGTGTGTGTGCGGGACCTGTTCTACAACACCCCGGCGCGAATGAAATTCATGAAAAAGGACAGTGCCGAGGGCGCGGCGGCTGCCGCTGTGGTGACACAGCTGGCGCTCAGCCACCCGGAGGTGTCCTTCAAGCTGCTGCGGGATGGGCAGGAGGTGCTGCACACCCCCGGCGACGGGCAGCTGCTGTCGGCGATCTACGCTGCCCTGGGCCGGGATTTTGCCAAAAGTCTGCTGGAGGTGGACGGCGGCAGCGGCGATGTGCGGGCCAGCGGCTTTGTGAGCAGTCCCGCCGCGGGACACGGTACCCGGGCGCGGCAGCTGTTCTTTGTCAACGGGCGGCTGGTGAAGAGCCAGCTGCTGACCGCCGCCGTGGAGGAGGCCTACCGCAACCGGCTGCTGAAGGGGAAGTTCCCCGGCTGTGTGCTGCACATCACGCTGCCGGTGAACGAGGTGGACGTGAACGTCCACCCGGCCAAGACGGTGGTGAAATTCGCCGCCGAGAAAGCGGTGTTCGACGCGGTGCACTACACCGTGAAAGACGCGCTGGACGGCGAGGGGCGGCCAAAAGCGGCGGAAAAGCCCTTCTATCAGACCATGACGGCACAGGAATTCCTGAAACGACCGGATGCGCCAAAGCCTTCGCAGGCGGTGACGCTGCCCGCGGGGAAGGCCATCGGCTCGGCCGCGGCAAGGCCGGTGGTGACGGCGGCGCCGGTACAGCCCGCGCCTGTCCCTGTGCCAGCCGCACCGGCGATGGCCGTTCGGGATGTGGCGCCGGAGGCGGACAAGCCGTTTACGGCACCGGCCGCGCCGGGCGTGGTGTATCACATCACACCGCCGGAGGAAACGGCGGAACGACCGGAGATGGCGCCCTCCCCTGCCCCGGCCGCGGAGCCGGAGCAGCAGGAGATCGCCATGCCGGAGGGCCCCGCCGCGGCGGAGCAGCCCTGGCGCGTGGCGGGCGAGGTGCTGAAGACGTATATCATCTGCGAGGACGCGGAACGGAATGTGTGGCTCATTGACAAGCACGCCGCCCATGAGAGGATGCGGTTCGACGCGCTGAAGGCGCGCACGGAGCCGCCCATGCGGCAGCTGCTGCTGACGCCGGCGGCGGTGACGCTGGCGGCGGAGGAATACACCGCCGTGCTGGAGGATCTGGAGCTGCTGGCGGACTGCGGATTCCTGTGCGAGGACTTCGGCGACGGCACGGTGCTGGTGCGGGAGGTGCCCGACGATGTGCGGGCCGAGGACGCCGCCGCCACGCTGGAGGAGCTGGCGCAGAAGCTGCGCCTGCACAGTGCGGACCGGGCGGCCCTGCGGGACGAGGTGCTGCACACCGTGGCCTGCAAGAGCGCCATCAAGGCCGGCATGACCAGCGATCCGGCGGAGCTGCGGGCGCTGGCGGCGCAGGTTCAGTCCGGCGCGGTGCGCTACTGCCCCCACGGGCGGCCCGTGGCGGTGAAGCTGAGAGAATACGAGATCGAAAAAATGTTCAAACGGGCGTAAAGCCGCGTCTCTTCCGTTCTGCCATCGCCGGGTCGGCTTGCTGTACACAAAGTACAGCGGCACCGTCCCGTCATCGGCAGAACGAAAAATCCACGACTTTACAGGCCATAACGGCGCTGCGGCGCTTTCCAAAACGGATCGAGGTGAGGACATGGACAACAAGGTCATCTGCGTCGTAGGGCCCACGGCCTGCGGCAAGACGAAGATGGGTGTGGCGCTGGCGCAGCGCTTCGGCGGCGAGGTGGTGTCCGTGGACTCCATGCAGATATACCGGGGCATGACCGTCGGCACCGCCGCCCCCACGGCGGAGGAGATGGAGGGCGTGCCCCACCACATGGTGGCCGTGGCGGACCCGGCGGAGAGCTGGTCCGTGGCCCGGTACGTCCGGGAGGCGGACGCGTGTGTGCAGGACATCCTGCGGCGGGGAAAGCGGCCGGTGCTGGTGGGGGGCACGGGGCTGTATCTGGACGCGCTGGTGCGGGGGCAGGACTTTGCCGCCGGCAGCCAGGGCGGGGAGATACGCCGGGAATTGCAGGAAAAGCTGGCGAAGGATGGCGCGGGGGCGCTGCTGGAGGCGCTGCGGGCCGTGGACCCGGAGAGCGCGGCGCGGCTGCACCTGCGGGATGAGAAGCGCATCGTCCGGGCGTTGGAGGTCTATTACGAGACGGGGGAGACCATCGGGGCGCACGACAGAAAAAGCCGGGAGATACCGCCCCGGTACGACGCGGCATACATCGGCCTGACCTTCCGGGACCGGGAGGATATGAAAGAGCGCATCGACCGGCGGGTGGACGCGATGGTGGCACAGGGGCTTTTGCAGGAGGTGGAGACACTGCTGCAAAGCGGCCTGCCCCGGGACGCCACGGCCCTGCAGGCTATCGGGTACAAGCAGTTTCTGGCGGTGGCCGAGGGCCGCGCCACCGTGGCCGAGGCCATCGAGGAGGTAAAGCTGCGGTCACGGCAGTACGCCAAGCGGCAGCTGACCTGGCTGCGGCGCAACGAGGCCATCCACTGGATATTATGGGAAAAAACGCCGGATTTTTCGGCGGGGTTACAAAATGCGACAGAATTCCTCCTGTCCGCCGGGGTATGCTGATAGCGGCGGGCGGAGGCAGATATTGTGCATATCGTCCGTACAGACATACAAGGAGTGGACGATCATGCAGAAGACAAACAACTTACAGGATATCTTTCTTACCAAGGCCCGGAAGGAGAACGTGCCGGTGACACTGTTCCTGGTGAACGGCTTTCAGCTGCGGGGCGTTATCACGGGGTTCGACTGCTTTGTGGTGGTGCTGGACAGCGAGGGACGGCAGCAGGTGATCTACAAGCACGCCATCTCCACCATCGCGCCGGCGCGGAATGTCACGCTGTGGGAGGACGCGGAGTAAGAGAACATAGACAAAGAGGAAAGCCCATGAACAACACCCCAGACAACAACACGAACATCCCGGCGGGGAGCAACAAGCGCTCGTCGCCGCTGCTGAAGGTGCTGCCTATCGCGGTGCTGGCGGCGGTGCTGGTGTACTTCGCCGCGCAGGTATACAACTACTTTGCCGACCCGATGACCATCACGCTGGTCTATGAGGCACAGGCGGAGGACGTTATCTCCATGGAGGGCTGGCTGGTGCGGACGGAGGAGCCGCTGCCCGGCCAGGCCGGCACCGTGTCCCGGGCTGTGCAGGAGGGCCAGCGGGTGGCCGCCGGCGAGACGGTGGCCACGGTGTACAGCGACGACAGCGCTTTGCAGACCGTCAGCCGGATCGAGACGCTGGAATTGCAGCTGCAGCAGCTGCAGTTCGCCCTGACATCCTATCTGGACCCGGACGCGGCGCTGAAGCTGGACACGTCCATCACCGGCGACATCCTGACCCTGCGCCAGACGCTGAGCGCCGGGGACTATGCCGCGGCGGAGAGCGACCTGGCGGCGCTGAAGGCCGCCGTGCTGAAGCGGGACCACGGGAGCTATACGTCACAGGAGGAGATACAGGCCCAGATCAAGTCGGTGGAGAGCGAGATACAGCAGCAGAAAGCCGCGCTGTCCGGCGCGAAGACCGTGACCGCCAAGGCCTCCGGCACCTATTCCGCCGTGTGCGACGGGTACGAGAGCGTGCTGACGGAGGCATTTCTGGAGGACGTGACGCCCAGCAAGCTGAACGGCGTGAAGGCGGCGGCGGAGCAGAGCAACGTGGGCAAGCTGATCTACGGCGACACCTGGTACTATGCGGTGGTGCTGCCGGCAGAGCAGGCGGCGGCGCTGAAGGATATGGGCCGGGTGGATGTGCGTCTGGCCAAGGGCTTTGACCAGAGCATCCGCATGAGCGTGGTGTCCGTGTCCCGGGAGGAGAACGGCCAGGCGGCGGTGGTGCTGTCCAGCACACGGTATCTGGCACAGACCACGCTGCTGCGTCATCAGGCGGCGGACGCGGTGCTGCACACCTATCAGGGCTTGCGGGTACCGGCCGACGCG
>ULQX01047230.1_pt1 | contig 15397 bp, 10 predicted proteins | sample 1954941 | NCBI WGS metagenome assembly ULQX01 (sample SAMEA4835667, study PRJEB28245) | human gut metagenome | biome: gut microbiome; material: fecal sample | place: Denmark | collected 2008
ATAAGAACATCTAAAGAGATAATTAGAAATCTATTAAATGATTGTGAGAACAATATAAAACAGCAAGCTGAGTGAAAAGGCTCGGCTTGCTGTTTTTCAACCTCCATAAATGCCAGACTGCATAAAAAGAGCAGGAACATGGGAGTGCTTAAAGAAATCGGAAAGCCCTTGGGCGCCTTTTACCCCAGCAAGTCCTTTAACCAGCCGATTGCCTCGGTTTCCTTGTGCACATCCGCGCGCAGTTTCTTCTTCTCCATGTCAATTGCATCCCGATACACCCGAATTTCCTTCGCAAAATCCCCGCCTATCTCCGCACGCCGCTGATACACGCTCCTTGACGCTTCTTCAACTTCCGCCTTATCAAAGTTGATATTCGTCCCAAAGTACAAATTATCCTGATTTCCCGCGCCCCAGTTCATATCATTCAGCGTATCAATCACCGCGGGCGAGAAATAAATGGAGTAGCTTTCCAGACAGTTATTAACCGTCGCAACATATTGGTCAACAGCCGTTGCCGGGTCGTGGCGCACCAAGCAGTCAATGATGTGCTGGCACAGGGCAATGGTTTCCTGCGGGGCCTGATGCGGCACAATCGGGCGCTCGTACATCAAGCCCAAGAGGTACTTCTGGCAGTAACGGAAGGCGTTCAGCACCTTGCGAATCAGCGGGCGGCCCGCCTGACGCAGGCGAGTCATTTCGGCAATATCACCGGCTTCGTCCGCGGCAAGATAGCGCGCGTTCAGGGTGTCGATGCGCGTTTTCAATGCCTGTGCGGGCGGCAGAAGGGATTCGACAACGCTGCGGTACAAAGCAGCATCCGCGCCGGACTGTGCGAAGATGTCCGTATCCAGCGCATCTTTCAGGCGTGTATATTGCGCGGTGAAATCCAGCTGCAAGGCGGGCATCTGGTCGATGTAAATCGCCAGTGCGCCGTAATAGCGCAGGTTGAACGCCATCACCGCGTCGTTGTAGGTGTCGGGTGTATCATACTGCGTATGGTAATAGTCGATGTAGAACGGGTGAACGTGTTCCATGTCCTTTTGCAGCAGGAAGCCGTTGACCGTGGACGGAACGCCCGCCGCGTAGTAGGAAAAATCATCGGAATAGGTATAGGTCTGATAGCCTTCGGTCAGCACGCCATCCGGGAAGCAGCCCTGCGGCTTGGGCGCGTAGGGATAGCGCGTGGTGAAGTCGCGCAGGAGCGAGAACATTTCCGGCGCGGAATAGGTTGTGGTGTACGTCGCGAACTCATACGCGGGCAGCTCGAAATTCAGGAACGCCAGCGTTTTGCCGACCCACTCCGGGTGCAGGGTGTTAATCATTTCCCACGCGCCGACCGTCCAGTCGAACTGCGTGTAGCTCGATCCCCATTCCTCCGCGCCGTGCAGGCAGAACACGATGTCATTTTCCGGCTCGAAACCGATGTCCAGCATGGCTTTTGCGGCGGCCAGCACCAGCCCGACGGCACAGCAGTCATCCTGAAAGCCCCAGAAGTGCGTGTCATAGTGACCGCCGAGGAGAATCTGGAATTCGGAGGACTTGCCGCGGATGCGCCCGGTGACGTTGTAGGTTGTCCCCTTGCCGATTTCAACGGTGTTATCCACCTTCAGCGTTCCCAGTACAGTGCCGTGCGGCAATTGCGCGCGGATTTCACGGCTTGCGCGAACGCCGATGGAGCAGGTTGGGATGCTCGTCGGGCCGCAGATATCCTGACTGTTCAGCGCGTCATCTGCAACCTGCCCGAAACCGCCGACGTTCGCCGCGAGAATCGCAGCCGCGCCCTGATGCTCCGCTTCCAGCATGGGGTAGGTAATCCACCAGTCGGCGCGCTGGTCAATATCCACCAGCACGATTTTGCCCTTGACATCCACCCCCTCATAGTCATACATTGTGCCGCGCCCGACGTAGACAATCGGGGCGGTGATGCCTTCGGGGACGGTGGATGCCGTGGCGTAGGTATAAACAGGGTATTCCGTGCCGTTCACGGTGAAGGATGCGCCGTTGAACTGCCACTTATCGCACTTCGCCGCCGCCTTTTCGACGTCGGACAGCCCGATTCGGCGCATTTCGTCCGCGAGATAATCCGCCGCGGCGTGTTCCGCGTCGCTGCCTGCCTGACGACCGCCGTAGGTGGCGTTATTATGGAGATGGAGGTCAGTGGCGAGGCGGTGCGCGATGGAATAGGCGTACTGGGAATTGGCGGCGCTGCTGAACGCGTCGTGGAGGGACTGCAAAGAGCGTCGCTGATGCGCGGCGGGGGCTTCGTCGGCACGGGCGCACGAGGGCAGCAGCAGGATGCAGACAAACAGGATGAGCAGGAAAATGAACATCGTAAATCCCTCCTAATGCAATGAAATCGCAGGGGTTTCGCGCCTGCGGGCGCCCCCTTGACCCCTTCGCCGGTCGCCTCTAAGCGACTTTTGGAGTATTGTAACTGATTTTTGGTTTCCCAATAAACGCGCGGGAACTGCATGATAGACGCAACTAACTCAATCGCGAAAAGGGTGTCGAGAGGGTCGAAGACCCTTCGCGGGTGCAGGGCAGAGCCCTGCCGGAGTCCAGAGGCAGAGCCTCTGGCGCCTCCCCATAAAAAATGCGACTGCCAGCGCAGCCGCATGATACGTTGGTCAGATGTAGTCGGAAATATAGGGGGCTTCATGCAGCAGCGCGTGGTCAAGACGGGCGATCGCTTCGTCAGAGCCTGTGATGCGCCCGATGCGCGCTAACTTCGCGGCGGTCTTGTAGCCGATGAGCAGGGTCGAGAGCGTCGCGATGCTCATGCGCAGCTCGTAATCCGGGTCGCGGTCGGTCAGCGTGCAGTTCCCGCCCTCGAACCAGACGCGGAACGGGCGGTTGTTCCACGGCAGGAAGGCATCATCAATATCCAAATCGAAGCAGACGCCCTTTTCCTCCGGCGAACAGTGGTAGAGGTGCAGGAACTCTTCCACATCGACGATGCGCCCCATGATGTACGGGCGAATCATCTCGCGGATATCGCCGTCATCCATCTCAAAGGCAATCGGCTCGTTGAAGTAGGAATTGCCGCGCACCTCGTCAATCATCGAGTCGTGCGCGCGAATATACTCCCACAGGCCTTCATGCGCCTCACGGTTGATGTAAATCATTTCCTTGATGTGCATGATATCATCCTTGATGAGGTAGACCATGTAGCCCATCGGGGTAGCGTGCTGGTCGTAGTAGACGGCGACGACGGTGTCATCCTCGTCCCAGCGCCAGTATTCCTCCCACGCCAGCGAGTTGCGGAACAAACACCCGTGGGTGCTGCTGGCAAAGCGCGTGTGGAGGTTCATAAAATCCTTGTTCTCCCAGTTGACACGGCGGACATAGCCGGGCGCTTTCGCCTTGGATGGGATTTGCCTGTCCTTGACGGTGAAGGAGATTTTGTTGGAGATGATTTCCCAGCCGAAGCGGCGGTAGAGCGGGATGGAGTAAGGGAACAGCATCCCGAAGGGCTGTTTGCGCTCCCGCATGTGTACCAGCGCTTGGTACATCAGGCGCTTCATGATGCCGTGCCCGGTGTATTCCGGGTAGGTGCAGACGCTGGTGACGAACCCGATGGGGTACACCGAGTCGTAGATATTCGCTTTCAAGGGGTAGACGGCAATCTGTGAAATGAGGGTTTCGCGGTCAAAACAGCCCAGCACGTCCGCGCGCTTGAGCACGGGGCACTTGGACTGCTTGATTTCCTCGTCCTTCCAGCCGGTGTCGAACAGTTCTTGCTCCGTCACCTGAAAGGCATAACGAAGCAGGGCGTTGTACTGGTCAAGGTCGTCGGTCGTCAGCGGTCGTATCTGATAGCCCTGCGGCAAATCCATGCTTTGTTCCATGTAGGGAAACACCTCCTGCGTTACACTGAAATTGTAACGCGAAACGCCGGTGAAGTCAAGGGGAAAAGCGCTGCCGGACTTTTTCAAAATGCGAAGGTTGCACAAATGCGCTTCCTATGCTATAATAAAATGTCCACGGAATGTTCATTAGCGGACATTCCGCGTTCGGACACTTTGCGAATATACCGGGGCGCGCAGGCTGCTCCGTTTTGAAACATTGCAGCAGGAGGTGAGCCGGCACTATGCCGGATACCATGTTCATGAAAGAACGAATGCTCATCACGGGCGGTCACGCGCTTCAGGGAACGGTACACATCAGCGGCGGTAAAAACACGGCGGTGGCGGTCATTCCCGCGACGCTGCTGTGCGACGAGCCCTGCACCATTGAGAATCTGCCGGATATTTCGGATGTTCATGCGCTGGTGGATATTCTTTGCAGCCTTGGCGCAAAGGTGGATTACGAGCCGAACCGCTTCATGACCGTTGACCCGCGCCCGGCGGAAGGCTGGCAGGTCTCCTACCGCGATTCGCAGCGCCTGCGCGCAAGCTACTACCTGCTGGGTGCGCTGCTGGGACGGCGTGGTCAGGCGGAGGTATACCAGCCCGGCGGATGCGAAATCGGGTCGCGCCCGATTGACCAGCACCTCAAGGGTTTCCGGATGCTGGGCGCAAATGTAGAACAAATGGGCGGGCGCATCAAGGCGAAAGCGGACGTGCTGACGGGCACGGACGTTGTTTTTGACTGCGTATCTGTCGGCGCGACGATTAACGTGATGCTCGCCGCTGCCAAGGCACACGGCACGACCATTATCTACAATGCCGCCAAGGAGCCGCATGTCGTGGATTTGGCGAACTTCCTGAACTCGATGGGCGCGCGCGTCAAGGGCGCGGGCACGGATGTTATCCGCATCTTCGGGCGCGATTATCTCCACGGCGCGAACTACACCGTCATCCCTGACCAGATTGAGACGGGCACGCTGATGATTGCGGCGGCGGCGACGCACGGCGACGTGGAACTGACAGGCTGCATCCCGACGCATATGGAAGCGCTGTCGGCGAAGCTGCTGGAAATGGGCGCGCGCGTGACGGAATCCGACGATACCCTGCGTGTGCGCGGAACGCTGTGCGGCTACCGCGGCGTGAACATCAAGACGCAGGTGTATCCGGGCTTCCCGACTGACCTGCAGCAGCCGATGAGTACCCTGCTGACAACAGCGATGGGACAGTCCATCGTCCGCGAAACTATCTTTGAATCGCGGCTGAAGCATCTGACCGAAATTGGGCATATGGGCGCACATGTTCAATTCGTGGACAACGCGACGGCGATTATCGAGGGCGTGCCGGAGCTGTACGGCGCACCGGTAACAGCCACCGACCTGCGCGCGGGCGCGGCGCTGGTGATTGCGGGCCTGATGGCGCGCGGTGTGACGGAAATCTACGAGCCGGAGTACATCGACCGCGGCTATGAGCATCTGGAGGACAAGCTGTGCTCGCTGGGCGCGGAAATCCGGCGCGAGAAGTTCGAGTGACGGGGTTCCGAAGGATGACCATGAACCGTTCAAAAGTCATGGCTTCGGATATTGATATATGCCAGGCAGCATCACATCCCTTGCTGTTGGATGCGCTGGCTGCGACGGCTCCATGAATCAGGCGCTTGGCTGCTGATTCCGTGGGACAACCTGCGTGCCTTCGAGTGAATTAGAGTGTGTTTCTAAATTCACCCGGCAGCATTTTCGGCATCTTTTCTTGCACTTCTGCGTCTTCAAACCTCGATTTACCGCCAGTAAACCTTCGGTTTTCATCCTTGAATTGCAAGAAAATCTGCTCGAAACTGCACCGGTCTCATTTTAGAAACACACTCTTAGGATAGCAAAACAGCCGCAGAGCAAACAGGAGGTGTTGGCGATGCGGAATCCATTTGGCGTATTGGGGTTGGAAGCGTCTGCCGACGCGGATCAGGTGCGCGCAGCATATCGCAAATTGGTAAAAACTTGCCATCCCGATAAATTTCAGGACGAAACGGAACGAAAAGCCGCGCAGGAAAAAATGATTACGCTGAATCTGGCGTATGAGGAAGCGATGAAGCTGGCGGTCAACCGGACGACGGCATCCGCTGCCTTCAATCGCGAACTTGACCAGCAGGATGCGCTGACGCTGGCGGCAAAGATGCTCCGGCAGGACAATCCTGAAGCGGCATTGCGGCAGCTCCTGCGCGCATCCACCCGCGACAGCGCATGGTACGCCATGCAGGGAAAAGTCCTGATGGCGCTGGAACAGTATGAATCAGCACATCAGTCCTACCGCGAGGCGATTCGCCGCGAGCCGAACAACAACCTGTACCGGCAGGGGGCGCTGGACGCGGCAGTGGCGCTGAAAAAGTCGCGGACACCGTGGGGACGCATTCAGAAGCTGATTCGCCGCTGGAAAAAGGAACACGGAGGGGAAAAAAGATGAAAAGGCTGCTGTCGCTGCTGCTCTGCGCGGTACTGGCGCTGTTCTGCGCGACGACCGCACAGGCGGCTGGCGTGTCCATCACACTTACGGCATCGGAATACGCGCTGCATTATGCCTTTGATGCGGGCGCGCAAGACCCGTTCGTCATCCTCGAATACGCAACGCCTGCCGAAAAAGGCTGGATGATGCTGTACAGCGAGGACGGGCGCTTTGAAGGGGATATCGCCCTTGCATACTCTGGCGCGGGCGGCAAAACGAGCGTTGCGCTGACCTCGGCGCGCACGACGGGCAGCATCGGCAAAGCATCGACGACGCTTCCGAAGGCTGCGGATTATCAGAAGCCGACCGGGAAGAGCAACGCGAAAGTGACGGATTTCGTGCTGACGGAAACGCCGGAAGGCTTCCACTACGCGTTCAACGCCATTGGCACGGACTACATGCTCCTCTACTGGCGAAGCAAGGAACAAACCGTCACCCAGCCAGTTTACCCGGACGAAAACGGGCATTACGAGGGCGACGCCGTCAGTGAATTGACCTTCGCGCGGACGCAGTTCACTGTGCAGGTGAAAAGCGGATCGGGCAGCATGAAGAAAGAAGCAACCGTGCGCAAGGGCTATCAGGCGCCGGAAGCGCCGCAGCGGCAGGAGGGGCGCTTGAGCGGCGTGACCGTCTGCATTGACGCGGGACATCAGGAAAACGGGCGCTTCGTCAATGAGCCGATTGGGCCGGGGCTGTCCGGTTCGACCAGCGGCAAGGGCGCCATGGCGCAGGGAACCAAGACGAATCGCCGCGAGAGCATTGTCTGCCTGGAAATTGGAATGCTCCTGCGCGACGAGCTGCTTCGGCAGGGCGCGAACGTCATCATGACCCGCGAAGATCAAACGACGTTCCACACGAACATCGAACGCTGTGAAATCGCGGAAGCGGGCGGCGCGCAGATTATGCTCCGCCTGCACTGCAACAACTCCAGCAACCGCAGCAAGCGCGGCATACAGGTTTACGGCCCGCTGAACAGTGACTATGCTAAAGCGGTTGCGGATGCGGACACCTACCGCGAAATGGGGCAGGAGCTGCTGGACGCGATGAAAACGCGTGTCGGGATGACGCTGGCGAACTCCACGGGCATGGTGCGGCTGAACGACAACTATGTCGGCAACAACTGGGCGAAGATGATGTGCTTCCTTGTGGAGATGGGGTATTTATCGAATCCGGCGGAGGAATATCTGCTGGTGACGCCGGTGTATCAGCAATGGCTGGCGGAAGGCATGGCGGACGGGGTGTATGAGATTGCGGTCGCCCGCGGGTGGGTGCAAGCGCAGTAGGGTGCTGCGCTTGGATTGCGCCCCCTTTGTGTGTGGGAGCAAACGCCCTTTATTTTATTGGCAATTTGGCTTTGTCGCAGGAATTTCGCCTCTGCGGAGGCGACCAAAGGGCAATAAAAACAGACGAATGTCTGCGGTCGCCCTTTGGAAACATTCGGGGTGCACACCCATGTTTCTTGGTTTTTATTGCGGCTTGGAGGAACGAAAGGTTCACAAGCTAATTTGTTTCGACAAAAATCAAGTAACTTAGATGGGGATGCGAAGGAGTCCAGAGGGCGATCGCAAAGCCCTCTGGTCGCTCCCGCAGGAGCGAAACCCTGTATAAACACGCGGACACAGCATGAACGTGTCACCAACCGAATCGCGCGGAAGGGTCAAGGGAGGAACTCCCTTGTGGAAAGGAAAACGTATGAAACGGAAACTGCTGCTGATGCTGCTGTGCGCGGCGCTGGGATTGGGCGCGGCGCAGGCGGAGGTGTACCGGGTGGAGAGCGAGAAGGATGTGCCGGCGGATTGGGCGGAGAAGGATACGCTGCGCCTGACCTGCATTGACACGAACCGCTCAGACGCGATGGTGCTGCAATCCGGCGGGGAAGCCATGATGGTGGACAGCGGCGAAGGGCGCTATCGCAGGCGCGTGTATGCGACGCTGGATGGATATGGCATCACGGAACTGAAGTATCTGCTCAACACGAACTGCGATGATGACCACCTGCACGGCTTCATCTACCTTATGTATTCCGATTTGTATCAGGTGGATGCGTTCCTGTCGCCCAACACCACGACGTATGTGGACGAAGAGGGCTACCATCAGCAGGCGGTCAAAGCGACGGGGACGAAGAACATCCCCTATGTGCAGATTGGCGACGGCGACGAATTGACGCTGGGCAACGCAAAGCTGACGATTTTCCGCTGCCCTCTGCCGACAGGGCAGAACAACCGCAGTGCCGCCTGCATGGTGCAGTTCGGGGATTCGCGGGCGTTCCTGACCGGCGACATTGACAACGAGACGATGCAGTGGTACGCCGCGACGTATGGCGAAAAACTCCACTGCGATATCCTCAAAGCGCCTCATCACGGGTTGGCGACGATTCCGGACAGCTTCGTGGAGCAGACGCAGCCGCAGGTGCTGTTCGTCCCGAACCGCTCCGCTCTCAGCACAAAGGTGACGGCGGGCTGGGTGAAGAACCACATGCCGGGCGCGGCGCTCTACTTCTCCGGCGACGGGACGGTTACGATGCTGACCGACGGCACGGACTGGTATATCTGGCAAGAACCGAATTACGTCGACCCGCAATAAGGAGGGGTTGCTGATGAAACGCATGATGCGTCTGCTGTCGCTGGCGCTGTGCCTGATGCTGGTGCAGCAGACGGCGTTTGCCGCGATTCCGGAGGATTACGTCGTCCGCCACGGCGACCGCGAATCAAAAAAAATCGCGATCACGGTGGATGACGGCTGGAACATGGATGCTGTGTATAAAATCCACGAATTGAGCATTGAACTTGATTTCCCGGTGACGTGGTTTATCGTCGGCAAGCTGTTCTGCGCGGAAGACCGTGAACTGTGGGAAGACGCGCTGGCACACGGCGATGAGTTCGGCAGCCATACATGGAAGCACGCGCAATTGCTGGAATACTCCGAGTCCAGCGCGGATGCGCAGGTGCGTCTGTCGCAGGAGCGCGTGGACGAGGTGCTGGGCTACCACTATCCGCTGCGGCTGCTGCGCCCGCCGTTCGGGCACTACATGAACTCCGAGAAGAACTTCCTGCCGATTTTCTATGCGCACGGCGTGGAGAAGGTCGTCCTGTGGGATGTGGCGCAGACCGAACCTTATCAGGCGTTCCGCGATACCCAGAACGGCTCGATTCTGCTCTATCACGCGCGAATGGCGGACTATGAGTGCCTGAAAACGCTGATTCCCATGCTGCGCGACGCGGGATTCGAGTTCGTGACGGTTTCTGATTTGCTGGGGCTTGAACCGCTGGTGCTGGACAAGCCCGACGATGCGGAAGCGACCGATGCGCCCGAAGCGACAAAGCTCCCGGAAACGACGAAAGCGCCGGCAGTGACGAAAGCCCCGATGCCGACGAATCCGCCGAAGCCAACGAATCCGCCGAAGCCGACGGAAGCGCCGAAGCCGACGGACGTGCCGGAGCCAACGGAAGCCCCGAAGCCGACGGACGTGCCGGAGCCAACGGAAGCCCCGGAGCCGACGGAAGCGCCGAAGCCGACGGACGTGCCGGAAGCGACGGACGTGCCGGAAGCGACGTATGTGCCGGAAGTAACGGACGTGCCAGAAGCGACGGACGTGCCGGAAGCAACGGAAGCGCCGAAGCCGACGGACGTGCCGAAGCCGACGGACGTGCCGAAGCCGACGGATGTGCCGGAAGTAACGAATCCGTCGGAAGAAACGGAATAAGCAAACAGCTCCCTGATGGCAGCAAAAATCTGCTTCATTGGGGAGCTGAATTTTTGTTCAAAAACGGAAATTTGTACATTTGTCGTATTATAAAAAACGGGTCAGGGGAATGTGCTTCCCTTGACCCGCATTCGTTTACTTATCCGCCGGACGGTGCGTTGCTTCCCAATGGTCATAGTCATCCAGGAAACTGTACTCCTTTTCGCCGATTTTCCAGCCCGGCATGGTGTCCAGACTGACGGCGTGAATCGCGCTGAAGACGTTCTTCTCTACATCGGGGTTCGTCTCCCGAAGCGTTTTCAGCAGCTGCTTGATTTCCGCGCGCTTCGAGTTGCCGATGCCATCGCCGCTTTTGTCGCGCTCTTCGGTCAGGCGGCAGGCGCAGGCGATAAAGTGCAGGGCGTTGAAATCGCGCCAAGCGCAGATGTCTTCCTCGTGGATGCAGTACATTGGGCGAATCAGCTCCATGCCGGGGAAATTGCGGCTGTGCAGCTTCGGCAGCATGGCTTGCAGCTGGGCACCGTAGAACATCCCCATAACGGTCGTCTCCACAACATCGTTGAAGTGATGACCGAGTGCGATTTTGTTGCAGCCCATTTCCTGCGCACGGTCGTAAAGGAAACCGCGGCGCATCCGGGCGCAGAGGTAGCAGGGATTTCGCTCGGCGATTTTCGTTGTCTCGAAAATGCTGCTGTCAAAAATGCGGATGGGGATTTCCATCAGGGCGGCATTGTCGATGATACGCTGGCGGTTTTCGGCATTGTAGCCGGGATCCATGACGAGAAACTCCGTCTCGAAGGGAATGTCGGTGTGGCGCTGCAGCAGCTGCATCATTTTCGCCAGCAGCATGGAGTCCTTGCCGCCGGAGATGCACACAGCGATGTGGTCGCCGGGAGCAATCATCTTGTACTGCTTGATGCCGCGGACGAACGGCCGCCAGAGCGGTTTGCGGAAATCGGAGAGGATGCTGCGCTCGATGCGTGCAGCAGGGGATAGGGTACGCGGCATGGGGCGTACCTCCTTTGTCGAGTGAATTGGTGTGTTTACCGCGTCTATTGTAGCATACTTTCCTGCGTTTGTCATGGAGAAAATTCGCCGATACCGCATACTGTTTCCGGATCGTTCAGTCCTGTCCATCCTCATTTTTCTTCGGCGTGATGCGCGATAAGACTGGATTGCGATAATAACCATCGGGGTCAAGCTGCATGGTTTTCATAAGCGCCGCCGCATCCAGTTCCGCATTGTCCAGCCCATCGTACATTTCAACAGGCTGACCGCCGCGGTTTGACCAAAGATGGCTGTGATTGTTCAATTCACAGAGGCGGTTCGCGAATGTTTCAAACTGCGGCTTGGTAAACTGAACGCCGGCTTCTTCAAGCAACTCCACATAGTAAGAAAATTGATCACAGACAAACGACAACAGAATCCCGCGCTGGATTTTTTCCATGATGCGCTGCAAATATGGCTTGTTTGCTTCTTCGGAAACTGCTTTTTTGCGCCACGCCGCCTTATAATCGTCATAATCCCAGTGGTCATCTTTTGTCCAGAATACAACCTCTGACAACGCCTTGCCGCGCAGAGGCGTGCCGTCGGGCGCAGTGGTTTTGGCGTCCGGAGCGACATGGAGGTTTGCCAGAAAGAAGCGGAGAGAACGCGCTTCCGGCGTTTCCCAGAAATAATTCGGGTCGGCATACGCATAGAACACATCGTGTGCGGGAACGACACAGGGCTTATCGTCCTGATAGCTCAGCAGCTTGTAATACTCATTCAAGCCCCAAATGTTCGGGTAAATCAGCATTCTATGAACCAGCTCGGCATCCTGAATGCTGATGGACGTCTCCTCTTCGTACAGGTCAGGCAGCAGCATGATGGCATAGGCATGCTTTTCAACGCGCACAATTTCCGCAAAGGAAAAGAAATCCTTGCGGAGAATCTTTTTCTTGGCAGTCAATTCCGGCTCAACATGCTGAAAAAGCTCCCATGCGTGCCAGAGTGTCATCGTCCCATAAAGATTGGCACAGGCATCAAAGAAACGGTGGAGGAGGCCAAGACGCGCTTGCCCTTCTGCGGTGCTGTTGTCAAGTCGATGATGGGTGTCGATGGCAAGCCGTGTGTATAGGCGCGAGAGTTCTGTTTTGCTGACGGGTTTGGGCATTTTGACGCTCATGCGGATTTCTCCCTTCAAGCGGAAAAACAACTGCTTTCATCAGCTATTATAACACGAAATCACGATGGTGGAAAGGGAATTTTCTTTTTTGCAAAAGCGGTGGAAAATGCGGATTTTCCCTTGACGGACAGGGCAAATTTTGCTACAATAAACCTTTGGCTGAGGGGCATTTTCCTCTCGGCTTCATAGGGAACTGATACTATTTCTGGATTCACCTGCGCTATTTGCTTGCGCCTTTTCATCCGGAAATAGTATGAATACGGAAAGGAAAGCAACATGTCAGAAAAACAGGAACAGCAGAACACGGAACGCAGCCGGATGCTGGGCACGATGGAGATGCGCAAGCTCGTGCCGACAGTGTCCGTGCCGATTATGGTGTCGATGCTGGTGCAGGCACTGTATAATATCGTCGATGGGATTTTCGTCGGGCAGTATTTGCCGGATGCGCTGACGGCCGTCAACCTCGCTATGCCGATGCAGATGCTGATGATTGCCGTTTCCACCGGCATGGGTACGGGCATCAACAGCTTGATTTCACGCCGGCTCGGCGAAAAACGCACGCATGAGGCGCGCGATGCCGCCCGCCACGGCATCCTGATTGAGGTCGTCGGCTGGCTGCTGTTCGTTATCGTCGGGCTGTTCTTCGCCCGCGCGTATATCGGCATGACGAACCCGAAGGCGGAAGTGCTGGAAATGGGCACGCTGTACCTGCGCATCGTCTGCACGCTCAGCTTGGGGCAGTTCATGTCCATCTGCTTTGAACGCATGATGCAGGCGACGGGCAACACAACGCTGTCGATGATTACCCAGCTGTCCGGCGCGGTGACGAACATCATCCTTGACCCGATTCTGATTTTCAGCTGCCAAATGGGTATCGCCGGCGCGGCGATTGCGACGGTTATTGGTCAGGTTGTGAGCTGCACCGTCGGTTTCGTCCTGAATCAGTGGAAAAATCGGGAACTGCGCCTGACGCATGAGGGCTTCCGTTTCGACTGGAAGACGGTGCAGAATATCCTCGTCGTTGGCATTCCGTCCACCATCATGCAGGCGTTTTCCTCCGTCTGCACGACGCTGATGAACATGATTCTGGCAGGCTTTGGCGATATTTATGTGAACGTTCTGGGCGTATATTTCAAGCTCCAGTCGTTTGTCTTTATGCCGGTGTTCGGGCTGTGCAACGGCATGGTGCCGATTGTGGGCTACAACTTCGGCGCGCAGAAGAAAAAGCGCGTCTACGAATGCGTCCGCGTGTGTCTGGTGTATGCGCTGGTGATTATGGCGGTTGGCGCGCTGCTCTTCCTTGCTGTGCCGAACCTGCTGATGATGCCGTTCGACTCCTCGGCGGACAAGGCGCTGACGGCGGAAGGCTGCGTCGCCCTGCGGATTATCTGCTCGCACTTCCTGATTGCGGCGGCGGGCATTACGCTCAGCACGGTTTTCCAGGCGGTCGGCCGCGGCACATACAGCCTGATTATGAGCCTGTGCCGCCAGCTGATTGTGCTGCTGCCCGCGACGTGGGCGCTGTCCCTCATCGGCCCGAACGCCATCTGGTGGGCGTTCCCGATTGCGGAAATCGTCTCGCTGACGATTTGTCTGCTGCTCTACCGCAAGTGCGACCGCGAACTGATTGCGCCGCTGCCGGAAGAATAACGGTATTTATACTATTTCCAGATTCAACTGTGCCATCTGCTTGCGAATTTTCATCTGGAAATAGTATTAGGCAACACCGCCCGACGCGCCGCCGAGTTGCGCGGTGCTGCCATTATAGAAGAATCGCCCGATGCGCGGGAAATGCTCCGCACGCATCGGGCGATTTCTTTATCATGACTGCATTTTGCAAGGAACTATGATATCCCTTGTCAGATGTACAATTCAGCCTGTCAAAGACGCCGTTTCGCGCAGCAGTGAAGCGGCGTCAAGCACATGCAAGAGAGCAGTAAAGCATGGCATCAGGCGTTTTTTCTTTTCTATGTTCGTTTTTCAGGGACTTGCGCAATCACTGTACAGATGCTATAATATTGTCACAGTGATTGAACAGACTGGAAACGGGAAAGAAGTTCCGTATCCTTTTGTGACAGATGGAACGCTGACAGCAACGAATGTCGTTCTGTCAAGAACCACAAAATGAATAGTAAGGATACGTTAAAACAAGGGAGGCAAGACCTATGAAACCGTATTGCATGATCAGCAATGCAAAGACCTTCGCTTTCTCCGCAGAAAATCCCACAGGAGCCAGAGCGGGCGGTTCCAAAGGAGGAGACTGCACCAAGCTCAGTCCGACCGTGGCGATTCGCGCAGGGGAGACGGTGACGCTGGTGGACACCGACGGTCCCGGAATGATCCAGAGCATTTGGTTTACCGGCTACGTTGGACACAGCTTCGTGATTCGCATGTACTGGGACAACTGCGAATATCCTTCCGTGGAAGCGCCCATTTCCGCATTTTTCGGAACCGCATACGATGAGAATTTTGTGGACAGGGATGGAAAATATGCGGTGCTCAACTCCGCACAAATCCTGGTGGCTCCCGGACGGGGACTGAACTGTTACTGGGAGATGCCTTTCAAAAAGCACTGCCGAATCACTATGGAAAACCGCGGCGAAAAGGATCAGAGCCTGTATTATATCATCACCGGCTGTCACTGTGAGGTGCCTGACGAGATTGGATATTTCCACGCTTCTTACCGTCAGGAGCATCCCGTTCAGAAGGGGCGTTCCTACACCATTATCGATGGCATTCAGGGAAAAGGTCAGTTCGTGGGCGTGACCCTGGCCACCGGAATGAACGGAAACAACACCTGCTGGGTGGAAGGCGAAGCCAGAATGTACATAGACGATGATAAATATCCCTCCATTCACTATACAGGCACAGAGGATTATTTCTGCGGCTCCTACGGCTTTGGAAATGATGTTCAGATTAAATCCTATCAGACTTACAGCGGTCTCTACAGCGGAATGTACGCCATTTACGGTGATAACCGTGCATTTTACAACGGTCAGCAGAGATTTCTGCTGTACCGCTTCCACGTCGCTGACCCGATCCACTTTGAAACCGGATTTCGCATGACGCTGGACAACATGGGATGGACTGGACCGCGGTACGACGACTATACTTCCTGCGCATACTGGTATCAGACGCTGCCGTCCGCGCCGCTGAAACCGCTGCCGTCGGACAAAGAGATGATCA
>ULQX01058748.1_pt1 | contig 15341 bp, 19 predicted proteins | sample 1954941 | NCBI WGS metagenome assembly ULQX01 (sample SAMEA4835667, study PRJEB28245) | human gut metagenome | biome: gut microbiome; material: fecal sample | place: Denmark | collected 2008
CGACTGGCTCGAGAAGGTTTCGGGTGTAAAGGGTACTGACAAGCCTCTCGCTCCCGGCCTGCCGCTGCTCAAAACCGAAGACGGCGAGGTGCGCATCACGGCCCGGATGGGAAGCCGCCGCAAGTTCCGCCACGACTTCGACGACTAAACACCGTTTAAACACCCTTTAATCGTTCGCACAATGCAGAAAAAGAATAAAAGCAGGAAAACCCCCGGCGTCACGGCTAAGGCCGCTAATTTGGCCGTAAAAACGAACACCCCGAAAACAGCCCGGCGACGCGAGGGGTACATCCGCAGTATCGTCCCGAAAACCCTGTCGCGGACCCGGTCCGACATCGCCACCTGGCGGTCGGCGCTGCGCGCGGCGGATAACGTCGACAACCCGCGCCGGGCACGACTGATGAATCTCTACGACGACGTGATGCTCTGCGCGCACCTCACCTCACAGATCGAACTGAGGCAGAAGGCAACGCTGCTGACACCTTTCGAGATTAAGGTAGGCGACAAGATCGACGACCAGGCTACGGCAGCCCTCAATGCGGCATCATGGGTCACGGAGCTTAACACCCACATCCTCGACAGCGTGATGTACGGCCATACGCTCGTGGAACTCACGACGACCGGGGACGAGACCGAACCCGTAGCCGTCACCCTGCTGCCCCGGCAGAACGTGATTCCCGAGAAGGGGATGCTGCTGTTTCGGGAGGACGACAGTAAGGGCCTCCAGTACCGCGAGGTCCGGGAGTTCGGGAATTTCATCCTGGAGTTCGGCAAGGACCACGACTACGGACTGCTGAACAAGGCCGTGCCGCATGTGCTGTTCATGCGCTTCGCACAGTCCTGCTGGTCGGAGCTCTGCGAGATATACGGCATCCCGCCCCGGTTTATGAAGACAGACACGCAGGACCCCGCCATGCTCGACCGTGCCGAGGCTATGCTGCGTGACATGGGTGCGGCGGCATACTTCATTATCGACCGCACGGAGGAGTTTCAGTTCGCAAAGGGAGCCGACACCAACGGCGATGTCTACAACAACCTGATCGCCCTGTGCAAGGAGGCGGTCTCGGTGCTGGTGAACGGGGCCGTGATCGGTCAGGACACCGTGAACGGCAACCGCTCCAAAGAGGAGAGCAGCATCCGGCTATTCGAAAAGTTGGTGATGGCTGACCGTAAGATGCTGGCGGGATATTGGAACTCCACAGTGATCCCCGCCCTGGTGTACATCGGCATCCTGCCTGCGGGCAGCGTGTTCTCCTGGCAACAACAGGAAGACATCGAAAAACTGTGGGCGATGGTCGTGCAGCTACTTCAGTTCAAAGATGTGCCTAACGACTGGATTGAGGAGAAGTTCGGAATCGTGTGTACCGATAAGGCTTTCACCGTGCCGGGGCAGCTGTCGGAAACGTTGTCGGTGCCGCAGCCCCAGGAAGTCGATTTTTTCGCAACCGCCCCCTGATCGCGTACAGGGGGCTGCACGAAAGACTGGCGGCGGTCTACGAACTGGGTGATCCGGTGACGCTGGCCGCGGATGGCGGCAAAGGCAAAAAGCCTGTCGTGCGTCTGTCGACATTCCGTAATGCCGCAAAGCACCTGCAGAAGGCCGGGAACTTCCGCCCCGACATGCTCGAGGATCAGCCGATCCGGACGCTGATCGACGAAATAACCGACGCCCTGATGGAAGGGGTCAATATCGGACTGAAAGATGCTGACATTCCGACAGAAATGACCGACAAACTCGGGCGCGACGTGTTCGTATTCTCGGGTTGTAAGACCTACCACGAACTGCGTGAAGCCTCGCAACTTTTACGCGATGCCGAGGGCCGGGTCAAACCATTCAGCAAGTTTTTTGAGGAGGTGAAGCAGATACATCCCGAGTACAACGAGCGCTACCTGGAAGCTGAGTACGAGTTCGCCGTACATTCCGCGCAATCAGCGGCACAATGGGCCGAAATCGAGCGAGACGGGGATGATTACGATCTGCAATACCGCACGGCCAACGACGGCAAAGTACGGCCCGCGCATGCGAAACTCGAAGGACTGACCCGTCCGCAGGACGATCCGTGCTGGTCGGAGATCATGCCGCCGAACGGATGGAAATGTCGGTGCCGGGTCGTGCAGGTCCGAAAAGGCAAATATCCCTACACTGACGGAGAGAAGGCTTTGCAACTCGGGCGTGAAGCTACCACCGACATCGACAGCCAGGGTCGGAACCGCGCCGAAATGTTCCGGTTCAATCCCGGTAAGGACAAAGTGATCTTTCCGAAGCATCACCCGTACTACAACCTCTCGATTAAGGCAAAAGAGACAGTTGAAAGGCTTGCAGACAACCGCTTTGTCAGTGCAAAAACAAAGGAGCAGGTGATGGAGCGTCTGAAAAAAGTCGGCATTCGCAATGCCGATATTTCAGAAGCATCCATAGAACAGGCGAATATTATTCTTGAAGCTATCGAGAATGTCGGAAAAAATGGTCGTCTCAAACTCAATGAATTGATACTTGGGTATAATGTGGGCGCGGGTAGCACCAAGATTAAGCAGAGGATCGGAGGCCATTACAATGACGGCAAAAAGCAGATATACATCAATCTCGAAAGTTTCAAGTCGAATATTTTCAAAAAGCCTATACCGTTCAAGGAAGGCATAGCCATCCGTGAAAACAAGATCGAGCGGGCACAGAAGTCAATCGAACAGTATCGTGAAAAGCTCGGGAAGAATACGAGACTTGATAAAGAATTGAAAGCGTATATCAAGAAGGAACAAAGTAATATTTCGGATTGGACTTATCAGATCGAGAAGATCAACGACAAAATCAAACGAGACGAACAGCCAATACCTGATGTTGTCACGTGTTTATTTGAGGATGTGAAATCACAAGTCAAATGTGCTATATATCATGAACTCGGACACTACATCCATCATCATTCCGATGCGCCGGAATACTTCAAGGAGAAGAAGCCCATCAGTGTCTATGGAGAAACTACGTCAGGTGAATATTTCGCAGAATGGTTTGCATCCTACAAAATGAACGGAAAGGACGGCGTGCCGGACGAATTACTTACAATATTTGAAAAATGGGACTAAAATTGGTGTTGACGTGCCTGCTATGCAAGCACTATGACGGTTACAAGTTCTGCGAGGCATTTCCTCGCGGTATTCCCGACGAGATTTTCTCCGGAGGACGGTCGCACGACAAGCCGCTACCCCGGCAGAAGAACGACGTTGTATTTGAACCGAAAAAAAATGCGTGACCTGAAGCGAAAAATCCTGACCGACCTGAAGGTCGAACTGCTCGACGAGTTCGACCGCAACTTCGAACGGCGGGCGTTCTTTGACCGTCCCTGGCCGGATCGGTCCTATCCCGGCGGACGCGGATCGCTCCTGCAGGTGACGGGCCGCGGGCGGCGCAGCTTCCGGGGGATCATCCAGCGAAACGGCGTCGAGTTCTCGACCGATACGCCCTATATGGGGCTGCACAACCGGGGAGGAAAGATAAAGATCACACCCCGGATGCGAAAATTCTTTTGGGCCATGTACTACCAAAACGCCGGAGGCATCACCACCTCTGCCAAGAAACGCCAGGCCTCCAATACCCAGCGCAACCGTGCGCTGTCGGCAAAGGCGCAGTATTGGCGCAACATGGCGCTGACCAAGAAGGACACGATCACGATTCCGCAGCGGCAAGTGATCGGCGACCATCCCCGCGTCCGGCAGGTGGCACGGGAGGTCATACACCAAAACCTGCAGAGCGCTTTCCGGGAACTTGCAAAAGCCCTGCAACCCCGATAAAACACCCTTTAAACGCCTTTAAAATGATTGAAAATGCAATGGTGGCAGTTCAGGACAAGCTGCAGGAACTGCTCCCCGAGAAGATCGCCTACCTGGCCGAGGATTGGGGGCAGCTGGATTTCTACAACGAGCGACCGCCCGTCAATTTTCCGTGCGTGCTGATAGACATCGCCGAAGCCGAGTTCACGGACTGCACGCGGAAGGTGCAGCAGGGCGAGGCGATCCTGACCGTGCGGGTGGCGCACTTCGACCCCGTAAACATTTCAGCCCTCGCGCCCGACCGGAACAAGGCCTTCCGCATGTTCGCCCTGCTGAGGTTGATCTACACCCAGCTGCAGGGATTGTCCGGAGAGGAGTTCTCGGGGCTCACACGCATATCCCTGCGGCGCGTGAAACGTGAAGATGCGATCCGCGAATACGTCATGCAGTTCCGATTCGGAGGAACGGACAACGCGGCTTATAGGCCGCGTAAAAAGGCCGAAGGCGTCGAGATCGACATCACCACGGAACGGTCGTAATGAAACAGCCCGGCACATTGCGTGTCGGGCTGTTCAATCGAATAGAGTTGGTTGTCGGATGTCCTGCTGTGTGCGTTCACGTTCTTTACGGAGCCAGAACAAATAGGCGGCATATTCGACATGAAACTGGTCGTAGATGTACTTTTTCCAGACCCATTTCAGACACCGATCCTGCCGCCCGGGTTCATAGTACAGCTTCGTGATCCGCACCGCATGCTCACGTTTTCGGATGTGATTTTTGTTGTTGTATGCCATTTTCCGCAATTATTGACTATCTTTGTAGCAGGTCGGCCTTGTGATAGCAATATTGCAGGGCTTTTTTTATGTCAGTTCACCACGGTCGGGCCGCCTCCCGGAATGATGTAGATCGGCGTCACCTGAACCGAAGGCCGCGAGGTCGTGGCGGGCTTCTTGTCCCCGATCGCCCGCAGTTTGCGGACCAACGCCTGCAGCTCATGCGCATCGAGCATGTAGAGCAGACGCCCGCATATCCGCCGCTGCAGCAGGAAATGGTTCACCTTCGTCCAGTCCTCGGGCGAAGCGTACATCCCGAGCTTCGTCAGATGTGCCAGGACTTGCGACCGAAGACGCCGGATCGCGTCAGGGGCCGGGGTCGTCTTGCTCCGGTGGGCAAGCTCCATATAGGCCTGCAGGGCGACGATCTCCTCGTCGGTCAGTTCGTCATAGCTGCGGGCATCCCACAACGCCAGGATGTCCTCCCGGTTGGGGATCAGGCGGCAGGCCGACATCAGGGTATTGATCCGGCGTATCTTTGCGCCGCGTGCGAGAGTGGTTAAAGGTGTCATAGTGGGCTATTTGGTTTAGTTGCTCCCGGCGGTGGAATCGAACCACCGCTGAAAACCGTTCGGGAATTAGGATTTGATTTTTTTATAAATCTCTCCGCATAAGAACCCGGCAAAAATAACAAGGTAGATAAGAGGGATAATCCACATCGGGCATGTTACCCACCACCAGGACCAGGCGATCACACCCGTCAATTTGAGAATAAGGAACACGATAAACAAGGCTCCAGGAAATCCGATTTTCATAGTTACATACGGTTAAATGACGGCTCGATCTTGTGCCATACGCCACGCTCGTCGCGCTGGTGGAAGTAGAAGTTGATGGCGGAGCCATCGACGACGTTGCTCTCTTTGAACAACTGCATGATCTCCGAGTACTCGGGATCGTTGAACTGCCCCTCGAGTTCGTACAGTTTGCTGATGGACTTGTAGTCCAGGTCGCCCTTGCGGTTACGTTCCAGCAGCGTCATTGCCAACTGGTACATCGGATCGTCGGCACCTTTCTCTCGTCCGCCGATCCACGCCTTCAGGAACTCGATCAGCCGGGCCGCAGCGGCATCGGCACGTTCGTCAAAACGCTTGATCCGGTTGCATTTCACCTCGAGGCGAAAATCACCCTCCTGCACCGAGTAGCCGAGCTGATCGTCCCGGCGCGTGGCTCCGTACTCCTGCATGATCTTCCGGAAAGCATCGGTTTCGGCCACGACCAGGTCGTAGAACTCACGCACCCGGTCGGTGATATTGCGGGTTTCGGTTGCCAGGCGCTTCACGAAGTCGGCCCGCGTCTCCTCATAGTCCCTGCGCCGTTTGTCTGCGGCCTGGCGCTCCTCGGCCCGCTTCTGCTCGAGCAGCTGTTCCAGCTGGTCGGCGGTCATGTCTTTCAGTTCGTTGTTCATAGTGATATTGATTAAGAATTACGTTTGTCTGTGTAAGGTTCCCCGGCGATGCTGCAATAGTCGGTCTCCATGTTGTGCAAGCCAAAACGCATACCTTCCAGGTCCTTCTCGATCTGTGCGACCCGCTCCGGGGAGAGATTCTGCCTGTGCTGCTTCAGATAGGTCTCCACGGTCAGTATGTTCTTACGGCGCAGGGCGATCATATAGGAAAGACAGTCCATACGTGCAGCTGATGATTTGGTGAGTTCAATCATAATATCAGAATATTAAGCGATTTTATACTTGATGCGGAAGTACTTATCCGTCAGGGGTACCCCGTCCTCGGCGGCATCCCGCAGAGCGGGCTCGAGGAAGTCATGCAGTTCGCCGTAGTTGTTGCAAAGGCCTCGTAGCAGGGTGCACAGTTCCGGGTCCTGGATGTCCTCGAAAAAGGCGTTGTAGTGCTTTTGCCGATCTATCGGCGTTAGGTAGACGGTTCCGGCCTTGAAGCGGCGACGGAACTGTGGAATGCCGGGATAGGAATAATTGTAGCGCTCCATCTTGTCGAGTTTCGTGATAAGTTCTCCCGTACCAATCAGCACGAACGCAGCCTGCTCGTTAATTGCGTCGTAGATACCTTTGCACAGCCCGACCATCCCGTGCGTCATATTCTCGGCTTCGTCGATAATGACCATCGGCTGCCCACCTTGCGCTTTGAGTTCCCGCAGACGGTTGGTGATGGCCCGCATGCGGTATGCCTTGCGGCTCTGCACGCCGAGGACGACATCCATCGTGCGCCCCAGCTCTTCGGTCACGTCCTGAATCTTATGCTGATTGCTTACAGTGATCCTGAATGTGTTGACCGGGTTCGCCTCGATGAATTTGTTCGTGGAAAACGTCTTTCCGCAGCCTGTTTCGCCTATGATCATCTTCGCCGTGCCGCGTTTTCGGGCATCCTCGAGCGTTGAGATTATTTCGATAAACTGCGGTGTTTCGACCGTGCGCCAGTATGCCGCCATGACCGACATCCCGATACGACCTGCGATTGCTGCGAAATACCGATCGGCAATAGCGATGGTCTTATCTCCCGATGCTTTGTACTCATATACACCGTTCAGGATGTTACTCATATACGATGGGCTGACATCGCACAGACGCGCGAAGGCGGCCTGCGAAAGCCCTTTACTGGTAATGTACTGCCTGGCGGCGGCGACAATCTGATCCTTTAAAATCGTGTCCATAATTCATTATTTTGTGTATTTCGATAAGTCTGAAATTTTGCTTTTCGCACGGGCCAGAGCTGCGTCCTCGAGGGCCTTGGTTAACTTCCTTTCCTGACGTTCGGAGGCCTTGCGGGCTTTGGTCTGCTCTTTGACCAGCGTCCGGTTATACTCACCGTTCATAATGCGCTCGCGCAGGGCATTGTAGTCCTCCTTCGTACCGCTGTCCTGGACGTTGAACTCGTAGTTTGGCGACAGCATCGCCTTCGCGCGGGTCACATCCTCGACGAACTCCTCCGTGATAGCATCGTAGGTCTCGCCCTTCTGTATGTGGTGGCCCAGGGCCCGCAGTCCTTCGGGTGTCGCTTCCGCATAGGTTTTCGAAGCCAGCGGGGCCGGGGCGCAGGTGAACATATAAACTCCGCCGGGCGTGTAGAGATCGGCTCCTTCGGCATCCCAATAGGCTGTCACGGCGAGGTTCGGAGCATATCCCATGTGTTTGGCGATCAGGGCCACGGTTGTGGCATCGTTCGGGATGTCGTATTTGTATTTGACGCCCTGACGCTCGACCTCGAGGATCGAACGTGCATAGCTGATGTCGCGCTTCGACACCTCGCCCGTCACCATCCGGTAACGGCGCGCGTCGTACTGCCCGGCAGCCGGATTCTTGAACTCCCGGAACCATTGCTCCGGGGTCATGCCGCATTTGAGGCGGGAGGTGTTCCACTCCCGGATCGCATTGTCGAGCAGTTCTTGTGCCTCGCCGAAGGTCGGCAGGGCCATAATGTCGTAATAGTCGGGGTTTGCCATGCTCTCCAGGCTCTTGGCGTTCCACGAGGTTTCCGGGAGGTTGAAATAGCTTTTGAAATGGCGTTTAAACAGCCGGAAAATGCACTCTGCAGGGTTGGCCTGTGAATCGTGCGGTGCGATGGTGCGGTGCTGGGCGCAGGCCAGCGAGAGATAAGCCTGCGATTCGGCCCCGGTATATGCTCCGTGGTTGTCCGACAGGAAATCCATCACCTCGGTCTTGCCGTTGTCCAACAGCGCCATGCGCATCGCGTCGCGCAGCATCCGGAAATCCTCGACATGTTCGCCCTTGCGGCTGACCGAATAGCCCACCATGTAGCGGCTGCCGCCATCCGTGATCAGCATCGTGTACATCTTCATCATGCGCCATTTGCCGTATTGGTCCTGATAGCGATACGGAACGACGCCCGAACCGTCGGAAACCCACAGCGAATTGGCGTATTCGAGCGATTCGGAGGGCACATAAGGCCGGAATGCGTTTTTGGCGTAGACCTTGCCGTGACGCTCGGCGGCGGAAAAGTATCGGTTGTCCCATTTGTTGATGTAGTGCGTGAAGGTCGACAGCTTCACGGGTTTGATATTCAGGCACTCCATGTCGTAGGCGTAGAGGCCGTAGAGCGTTTGCTTCGAATCCTTTTGCGAACGGCCCGGATTGAGCCAGTAGGACATGATCGTCGCCTGGTGCGCGTCGTATTTCATAACCTCGCCCGTCGCATAGTCTACAATCTCGGCCTTGCCGATGATTCGGCGGTTGTCGTTGCAGTACTTGCCCGACACCAGGGCTGCGAGCATATCCTCGCCGTCGGGCAGTCCGGCAATCTTCTTGCGAAGCGATTCCGGGGATTTGATGCGGAAGCCCGTCAGGTCCAGTTTCTCGATCCGGGCCGCACAAACCTTGTATAATCCCGTCAGGGTTCGAAAGCCCAAAGACCCGTTTTCGATCAGGGCCGGGGCATTCTTCAGGAACCGGCACCACGCAGCGGCCTGTTGTAAGTCCCGCGCCCGTCTGGTGTCAAAAATATCCTTGTCACCGATTGTGAAAGTCGAGAAATAGATGAAATCGTCGACGCTTTCGTAATTCTTCACCTTCTCATCCAGTGTGTCGACAATCCGATTCCGACGGGTACGGCTGCTGTCCAATTTTTGATCCTCGACGGCGCCGATCAGCTCCTCTTTCGAGGGCAGCAGGTCCCGGTAGCAGGTCGGTTTCCGGTTCGGGATATGGTCGTAGTCGTAGTAATACTGCCCGCCCTTGCGGCCCCAACGCCACGCCTTGCCCTCCTTTTTGCCCAGGAAGAACTCCGACTGATCGGCGACCTTCCGCCACGAGGGAGAAAGGGAGGATTTGTAGCGCTTTATCCCTTTACGAAGCGTTTCCTCGGGAATGTCGCATACCTCGCATACCATACGCTGCGACACCCAGACGGTTTGCCCGTCCGAGGTCGCGCGTATCAGTATGTCGTTTGGCAGTATCATTAAAACCGTGTTTAAAGCCGTTTAAAACCTTGTTTTTGCTCCCGTGTCGGTATCGCTCCGAAACAATGCCTTTGCATTCACGGGATTTTTAGTTAACTTTATGGGTGCAAACCTTATTAACTAAAATTATTGGTATGGATAAGATCGACTACAATGCAATCAAAAGAACCCTCGAAAGGATGACCTGCCGTGTGCATGGAGAGCATCCGACGGTCACAATTGTCCGCGACGGGGTCAATATCAAATGCTGTTGCGACCAATTTCAAAAGGAATTGACAAAAAAGACCGAGGATTTAGCAACAAAGCAGGTCTCAGACGCGATAGACGCTGCATTCCGGAAGGCTTTCAAGTGATTCCTCTTGTACCACAGTCACGGCGCATGTAAGGGTAATTATCCGATTGGTCTTGTCGCGGTTTTGTATCTGTCGAATGCAGCCTACTAATTCGGACAGATTCTTGGCCGTGATTATTTCTGTGGACAGATGTAATGTGATGTTTGGCATAATATAAGTTATTGGTTATTGTTTCCTGCTCCCGTGTCGGTATCGCTCCGAAACAACGCCTGCGCGTTCACGGGAAATAATCGCTACATTTGCAAACCACATCAAACTGTTGCGATTATGGACATTTCTAAATTTACACCCCAGTTCAAGGACGAGATTCTGACCAAAATCTGCGAAAATATTCCGCCCTATACGCTGCCTACGGGCTTCAGCCCGTATCTGCTATGTGATGACTTTGACTTGTTGAGAACCTGTTTGAATAAATTTCAAGAGCGCGGCCTGATTACCGACCTCAATCTGCGGAGAACATCCTGTACTTTCAGCCCGACAGCCTCGGCAATCGAACTACTCAACCGGGGCGGATTCGTCTTTGAGGAAGATATTCTTACCAAAGAACTTGAAAAAGCGATACTTGAAATTGAGAAGCTGAAGGCGAAGCCGGGTCTTAAAAAGTATGTAGAGCAAATAGCCGGGGTCACCTCGATAATCTCCAATCTTATATCGGCAATCGGTGCAGTCCGAGGTTGAGCAGCCTAACGAATCCAGTTGCTTGATGATTTCGGCCAACGCACCCTTTCTGGATTCGACAGGGGCATCTTCCACAAACAAAAGTTCTTCCCCTGCATACAGCGAACGGCGTACCCGTTGAAACTCTCTACGGCGATAATATCGCTGTTCGATCCGGTAGGTCACTGTAAATTCGGCGTCGTACATAGGTTAATGCGGTGAGAAATAATCGGGGTGATCTCTTTGGTGAACATAAGCTATTATTTTAGATGGTATATTGCATCTGATATTGGAGCATGGCAGCCATAGCTTCGCTGCGAGTTGGACGTGCAAGCTGTTTGAGCTGTTTTCCGCGGGCGTAGATATGTGCTCGATACACAATCCGCAATCTCGCTTTTTCCGGACAGGAGCGCTTGTAAATGTATCCACTAAACCACACACCTCTCGAAATGGTTGTTTTTGTTGACGTGGCAACTGGGATCACAAGGCTGTCATCCCGAAACATTGCTTCAGCCTCGCGCAGTTCGTTGGAGATTTCGGCCTGAAGATCATCGTCATCCGGGGCTGATAAATGATATACGTGCTTTTCTATATCACAAGAGATCACCCGTTTTTGTCGAATAAAGTCAACAGCCCGGAATCTGATCGCCTTTATAATGCACATAAGCAGTTTGCACTCTCCTCGTTGCTCGTTGGCCAACAAGTCGGATAAAGATTCGTCCGATTTGCAGCAAAATTCAACAAGGACATCAGCCATAATGTCATACGCTTCGCGTCGGATGCCAAAACGTGTGCAGATATACTGCGAATAGTTCAGCCACTTGTCGTAATACCGGGCAATGTAGGGTTCTAATTCCGGTAACATGATCGAATTTATTAATAGGTTGTTTGCTGTTTCCGTTCGGCGATGATCTGCTCGGCGATCGTCAGAACTCGCTCACTTACTCCGCGTCCCATGATCACGTAGGAGACCCACACCGGATGCACGCCTGCGAGGCGGGCGATATGCTTCTTATCCCCGCGCCGGAGACCGTTCCGAATGGCCTCAAGTCGTTTTTCTCGGTTTTCTGTGCTCATAATCAAAAAAATTGAATACTTTTGTGTTGTAAACTTTACGCAAATATAATAGAGTTATCTCAATTATGCAACAAAATAAGAGAGATTTTTCAGTTATAAAACGCAGAATTTTGCAATACCTTGAATTGAAAGGTATTACAAAATATGCTTTTTATAGAGATACTGGAACAACAAACGGTGTTTTAAGCCAACCAAATGGTATCTCCGAAGAAAATCTATTGAGATTTCTCTCGTATTATAACGATGTAAATCCTATTTGGCTGTTGACTGGAGAAGGAGAAATTTTGCTTACCAAAACTCCAAAATTTAGGGACAATATAAATGCACCCAAAGTTGTCCCCCAAAATGTCCCAATACGAAAACTCCAAAATTTAGGGACAAATCCCGAATACCCGAAAGGAGAGGAAACTTTCGAGGAGAATGTCGCCGATGTTACCGTAGATAAGGTTTTCAAACAGCGAACCGATCGTCTGATTGACCGCCAGCAGATACCTATATATGACATGGAGGCCGTCGCTGGCCTTGTTCCGCTGTTTGCAGACCAATATAGCCAGTCGATCGTCGAGGTGATGGAGACGACACTGATCCCCAAATGCGACGGAGGACTGCGCATCGTAGGGGATTCGATGTACCCGCTGCTGAAGAGCGGAGACATCGTGTTTTACAAGCAAATACACGACATTCTCAATAATATCGTGTGGGGTGAAATGTACCTGGTATCGTTTGATGTTGACGGCGACGAGTATGTTTCGGTGAAGTACCTGCAAAAATCAGACATCCCGGATCACGTTGTGCTGGTCAGCTACAACGAACATCACAAACCGATGGAGATACACGTCAGCCGCATCCGGGCACTTGCTTTTATCAAAGCCTCGCTGCGCCTGAACTCGCTCAAATAGGACAGCTCGGTCATTATACTATTAAAGCCCGCACAAACCACGTTTAAATGGTCGTGCGGGCTCGTTTTTGTGGTAGATCAGCGCTGAATATTGCGGTTACGCATTGAATTGGGGCGTTTCGCCTTGAAATTCCTGCACTGAAATTACGGTTTCCTCCGGTGCCGAAATTTGGGCTTTCTCTCCTAAGTCACTGCATTATAGCTGTTTTTCCTCTTTTCACTCTTTTGGAGTTTTCGTTCTGCCCCTTACACCGGCTCGATTTTATCATCCGCGGGACTCGCTTTTGGCAGAAAAATTATACCTTTGAAATCTAAATATTTTGATGGATCATGAAGAGATTGCTACTCATCGGATGTCTGTTTGCGGCGTTTGCATGTACGAAAGAACCGGCGGAACTCTCCGGCGGCTCTGGCCCGAACCCTCCCCGGATCGTCGGGACTCCTACCTCCGAACTGGCCCTGAAAGGGGAGATCTCCATAAAGCTCACGCCCGAAATGGCGCAGGCTGTCGCGGTTGCGCAGGCGCAGCTGCCCGCCACCCGCAGCGGAGCCGTGACGCGATCGGGCGTCGGCACGATCGACGAGCTGCTGAATGAGATCGGCGCCGGGCGTTTCGAGCGCATCGTCGCCTACAATCCCGATTGGGAGGAGATTTACGACGAAACCGGCATGAACCGTTGGTACAGCGTTTCGTTCGACGAAAGCGTCGATCTCGGACAAATCGGCAGTCGTTTTGCCGCGCTGCCCGGCGTCGCTGTCGTGGAGTACCAGATCAATCCGAGATACATTCGCCCGATGAGCGTCGGCCCGGCCATTCCGGCTTCCGGGGACAATCTCTGCAAAATGGGCGGAACACGTGCCGCGGCGGCGATGAACGATCCTTTGCTGGAGTATCAGTGGCATTACGACAATCCGGGCCCGAATCGGCATTTCGATCAGCCGAAGGCGGGTGCCGACATCAATCTGCTCGATGCCTGGCAGCTCTGCACCGGCAGTGAGGATATTATCGTGGCGGTGATCGACGAGCCCGTGCAGACCGACCACCCCGACTTGAAGGCCAACATCTGGAGCAATCCGAAAAATTCGCAGGAACACGGCTTCAATTTCTGGGACAACTCCTCGGTGCTCGACTGGAAGACGCCCGCCAAGGAGGAGGACGGCACGGAGAGCTATGCCGATCACGGGACGCATGTGGCCGGTGTGATCGCCGCCGTGAACAACAACGGACGGGGCGTCTGTGGCATTGCCGGCGGCCGGAGCAATCAGGGCGGCGTGAAGATCATGTCCTGTCAGATCATGGGGAACAGCGAGGGGGCCAAAACCTCCAACAAGAACGTCAAGGCGTTCGAATATGCCTGGACCAACGGTGCGGTTATCGCCCAGAACAGCTGGGGGTATCTGCTGGAAGACAGCGACGGCAATCCGATACCTCCGGAGCAATTCGAAAAGGAGTGGAATCAGGGCTTCGGGTCGATGCGCGATGCGATCGACACGTTTATCCGGGGCGCGGCGACCAAGAATCCGGATTCCCCGTTGCAGGGCGGACTGGTGATCTTTGCGGCCGGCAACGACGGCGATGTTTACGGGGACGCTGCGGTCTATCCGGCGGCTTACGGTCCGGTCATTGCCGTCGGTTCGATGGATTGGGGCTTCCGGCCTGCTTACTATACCGATTACGGTTCGTGGGTCGATATCACGGCTCCCGGCGGGGATTTCATTTCCAGCGACGGCTATGGGGATGGCGGGGTGCTCAGTACGATTCTCTGTGACGATACGATGAATTTTACAGACGGTCGTAAGAATAAAAAGTTGTATGGATACGGCTTTATGCAGGGTACCTCGATGGCTTGCCCGCATGTCTCGGGCGTGGCGGCGCTGGGGCTTGCCTATGCGGCCCAGAACGGTAAGAAATACACGCCTTCCGAGTTCAAAGCGCTGTTGCTGAGTTCCGTTTACGGGATCGACGACTATTTTACGGGTTCAAAAAGAGGGGACGGTGTGATTGTTCCCGATCTCTCCGTTTATAAAAACAAGATGGGCGGCGGCTGTATCGACGCTCTGAAGCTGCTGCTTGCGATCAAAGGCACGCCGGCCATTTATGTGAAGACGGGCGAGGCTGCTACGGTCGATTTTGCCCGCTATTTCGGCGGCGACAAGAGTGTCGTGGCGCTGGAGTCGGCGAAATTCGCATCGCCCTCCAACCTGGGGATCGACTCCTCGTCGGCCGTTTTCAACGGAACGAAGATCACGTTCGAGTGCTCCAAGACGGGAACTTCGCTGCTTACGATCACCGCCAAAGCCGGCGATACGACGATCGAGCGGGAGTTCGCCATCGTTTCGCGGCCCAGTTTGGCCGGGAACGGCGGTTGGCTCTGAGAAGGGGCGCACGTGCGGCATGCTTGCGGCGGGTCTTTCGGGGCCTGCCGTTTTTGCTTATTAATATATAGGTATAGAGGGCATTTTCGGATAAAATGAACGATTTTTCAAAAAAATATGCGGATTTATTTGCAGGTTCGAAAAAAGTCGCTACCTTTGCATCCGCGTTTGAGAAATAACGGTTCTTACAAAGGTTGAAAGTTTGCAATAAAGGAGCTGAAAGCCGTGTAGAATCAGGAAATTTCAAAAGATGCAAAAGTTCTTGAAAAAAGATTTGCAGGATTAAAAAAGATGACTTATCTTTGCAGTCCTTTCGCACTACAAAATGCGAGACTTTTTCCAAAAGGTTCTTTGAATTACTGATTTTATTTTGAGAGAAAAATTGTAGTATTTATCTGTCAATTTCCTTTTAAGGATAAACGAATAGTCAGGACTCTAACAATACATTAATTTTCATACAATGGAGAGTTTGATCCTGGCTCAGGATGAACGCTAGCG
>ULQX01022959.1_pt1 | contig 15169 bp, 14 predicted proteins | sample 1954941 | NCBI WGS metagenome assembly ULQX01 (sample SAMEA4835667, study PRJEB28245) | human gut metagenome | biome: gut microbiome; material: fecal sample | place: Denmark | collected 2008
GCGTGGATGACCCCGACATCGCGGAGAAAATGTGCTGCGAGCTGGAAGGCATCTTTCTCTGGGCCTTTGAAGGGCTGCAGCGTCTGGTGGCGAATCATTTCCGCTTCACCGAAAGCGCCCGCTCCCGTTCCAACCGGGAAGCGGTTAAGCAGGATGCCAACAATATGCTGCTCTTTATGGAGGCCGGGGACTACATCCGGCTCACGCCCGAAGGGAAGGTTGGCTCGCAGGAGCTTTATGAAATCTACACCGTATGGTGCCGGGAGAACGGCTTCTCGCCGCTCAAGAACCGGAGCTTTTCGGAATTCCTGATTGCCAATCAGAAGAAGTACAGCATCGAGCACTCCAATAACCTGACGAACCTCGTCGGCCGCCGCGTGTGGGGCTTTACCGGCATTAAGCCTGTGCTAAGGCTCCCGCTCAGAACGGCAGACGGATGGCAGCGCGATTGCCCGGATGATAACCCGTTTATTTGAAATTCCCTATAAGTGAGAATTTCCGCGATTCTCTGTGTACATACGTACACACATACAAAGGGATTGTACACATGTACGTATGTACGCAGTGGATTCGCATATCTGCAGGAACAAGAAAGGAACACTGAACCTCTATGCACCCACCACCGATCAACCCTTTATTGGAGGAATCATGGCTTTGCTCAAAAGAACGCCTGAACAGAACGCCGCCTTTGAGCGGTGCGTCGGCTTTCTTGCCGAAATGATCGAAAAGTACAGCGGGAAGGTGGAGTTTCCCGTTCTTCCCGCTGACAGCAAAACGAGTTGGGACAGTTTATCCAATCCATCATCTCAAACAAATTCAGAAGAACCATTGACAAATGATATGGCTGCATAATAAAATGCAGTTGGGACAAAATACACGAACAGTTACTGCACGATTGACAGGCGGTGCACCATGCTTCAGAATCATCCTGCTCCTGAGAGCCGCACGCTGCCCCAACATATCACCGACGAGCACAACGGCCTGAGCTGCACCCTTCACGGCGATTATTACTTTCCGGATCTGGAGCTTCCGGAGCAGCAGCCCATCGGCAAATGGGGCCGGCTGCACCTCCGGCACCTGGAATCGAACCATCCGGGTCATTTCCAAAGGCTTCTGCTCACGGGAGCACTGAATGCCTATCTGCACACTGTCGATGAGCAGGCCAGCGAGCACTTTGATGTGCTCATGAAGGGATATGCCCAGAGCTGGGGCATCACCGAAGTCCTGAAGGCTGAAGATCCCATAAAGTGGGTCGGGCTCATGAATCTGTCGCGCGCCGAAGCGGAGCACAACGTGATGACCGAAATCATCTGCGCCTGAACCACCTTCCTTCACCGGCTCGTATCCAATCGGGCCGGGGAAGGCTTCCATAAACCGCACGAGGAGGAATTCCCATGTCCAGAGAAAAGCAGACGCCCGCGTCCATCCGTTCCAGCGCGGCGGAGGTGTTGACCTATGTCGCCTCCACGGGCGACCCGCAGGGCAGCATCGAAATACGCTACGAGGACGAAAACATCTGGCTGACGCAAAAGACAATGGCGCAGCTGTATGACGTCAGTGTGCCTACCATCAATGAGCATATCAAGAAAATCTTTGCCGACAGCGAGCTGCAGGAGAGCTCAGTTATTCGGAAATTCCGAATAACTGCCTCTGACGGCAAAAGCTATTCCACCAACCATTACGCGCTTCAAATGATCATCGCGGTCGGCTTCAAGGTCAATTCCGAGCGCGCCGTTCAGTTCCGCAAATGGGTCAATCAGATCGCAACGCAGTACACCATTCGCGGCTGGGTCATGGACGACGAAAGGCTCAAGCAGGGCACCTATCTGACCGACAAATACTTTGAGGAACAGCTGGAGCGCATCCGGGAGATCCGTGCCAGCGCGCGCAAGTTCTATCAGAAGATCACCGACCTGTATGCCACTGCTATCGACTACGACCGTACTTCCGCCGCCACGAAACGCTTCTATGCCACGGTGCAGAACAAGATGCGCTTCGCCGTGCACGGGCACACCGCCGCCGAGCTCATCATGGAGCGCGCCGACCACACGAAGGATCACATGGGTCTGACCACCTGGCAGGACGCGCCGGACGGCAAGATCAAAAAGTCCGACGTGTCCATCGCCAAGAACTACCTCACCGAAGACGAGCTTGGGCAGCTGAACCGGATGGTCACCTCCTATCTGGACTTCGCCGAGAACATGGCCCAGCGCCACATTCCGCTGACCATGCAGGACTGGGAAACCCGCCTGAACCGCTTCATTGAAATGTTCGAGTACGGTCTTCTCAGGGATGCGGGCAGGGTGTCTGCAGAAACCGAATTTGAGAAGTACCGCGTCATTCAGGACCGCGAGTTCCTGTCCGACTACGACAGGTTCCTCCTTGAGCTTGAGGAACACGCCGACGCGGCAAAGGCTGGACCGCAGGAGGAAAAGCCATGAAGCGAATGAAATGCTACATCTATACCCGCGTCTCCACCTCCATGCAGGTGGACGGCTACAGCCTGGACGCGCAGAAGGACAAGCTGCGCAAGTACGCGGAGTTCCAGAACATGCTCGTCGCCGGGGAATACTGCGACGAGGGTAAATCCGGCAAGAACATCGAGGGCCGCCCGGAGTTTCTTCGCATGCTGCGGGACATCGAATCCGGCAAGGACGGCGTCTCCTTCGTGCTGGTGTTCAAGCTCTCCCGCTTCGGCCGCAACGCCGCGGACGTGCTGACCTCCCTGCAACGGATGCAGGACTTCGGCGTCAACCTCATCTGCGTGGAGGACGGCATTGATTCCTCCAAGGACAGCGGCAAGCTGATGATTTCCGTTCTCTCCGCTGTCGCCGAGATCGAGCGCGAGAATATCCTTGTCCAGACGATGGAGGGCCGCAGGCAGAAGGCCCGCGAGGGCAAATGGAACGGCGGCTTCGCGCCCTACGGCTACAAGCTTGTGGACGGGCACCTGCAGATTGCCGAGGAAGAGGCCGAGGTCATCCGCATCATCTATGACAAGTACATCCACACCACCATGGGCACCGCCAGAATCGCAAACTGGCTCAACGAGCACGGATACAGCAAGGTCTGCCGTCACAACAACAAGCGGGAAGCCTTCACGGGTTCCTTCCTCATCGGCGTGCTTGACAATCCCGTGTACTGCGGCAAGCTGGCCTACGGGCGCAGGCATAACGAAAAAATCCCCGGCACCCGCAACCAGTACCACATCGTCAAGCAGAAGGACTATACGCTCTACGACGGCATTCACGAGCCCATCATCTCCGAGGAGGACTGGCAGCTCGCGCAGAAGCAGCGCCAGCAGACCAACAAGCGCCAGCTCAAGACGCACAGCCTCGACCACGAGCACGTCCTGTCCGGGCTGCTCAAGTGCCCCGTCTGCGGCGGCGGCATGTACGGCAACGTGAACCGCAAGAAGAAGGGCGACGGCACCTACTACCGCGACTACTTCTACTACGCCTGCAAGCATCGCCTGCATGTGGACGGCAAGCGCTGCGACTATCATCACCAATGGAGCGAGGAAATCATCGACGGCGCTGTGGAGGAAATCATCCACAAACTGGTCAACACCCCCGCCTTTGAGCAGGGCATCCGGGAGAAGATCGGCGGCAAGCTGGACACCGCCGAGCTCGACACGGAGATGGAGACCCTGCGCAAGCAGCTCCGTCAGCTCACGGGCACCAAGGACAGGCTGGGCGAGCAGATCGACGCGCTCGATTTCGACGACCCGCATTACACCCGCAAGGCGCAGGACCTGCAGGAGCGGCAGAACAGGGTCTACGACCAGATCGCCTCCATCGAGGGCAGCATCGCCGAGGTGCAGACCCGCATGGACAACATCCGCCAGCTCCGGATTTCCACCGACAACGTCTATCAGTTCCTGCTCTACTTCGACAAGCTGTACGACCAGTTCACCGATCTGGAGAAAAAGACCTTCATGAACAGCTTCATCGAGCGCGTGGAGATTTACCCGGAGCGACGGAGCGACGGACGCATCGTGAAGCGCATCGAGTTCCGTTTTCCCGTGTATTTCAAGGGCTCGGAGATCAGCGGACTTTGTTGGGACGAAACGGATATGTCGGAGAATGTGATGGTATTGGCTAAACTGTAAGCGTACACAAGGATAACGAGAATACAAATATGAGGGAAAAAGCAGTGAACAACGAAATGAAAGCCCACAGCAAATCATTAGCGGAAGCGGCGCAGAGGCCGGAAGATTTGCCGATCCCGGAAAAGAGTATCAGGCAGATTGGAAGCGAGCAGAAGAAACGATTGAGCGGAAAGTAAAAGTGAAAAATCCTCTTGAAATGGCAGCATAAAAATAAGCAGAGAACGTCGAAAAACGATGGCTCTCTGCTTATTTTGTTATTCCAGCCCTTTCAGCCTCTCCACTGACATCACATGCAGCCCCAGCAGCTCCCTGTCGTTAAAAGAATACAGCTCGATGAGCTTGCCGATCTGCTGATTATAATAGTACAGATCGCAGGGCGTGTGGAGATTCACGTTCAGTTTCAGGAAAACGAAGTATTCGCTGGAAACGTCGAGGATGCGGATGTCAAACAACGTGTGCTCCAGCGTGGCAATCTGCGCGAAAATGTCGGGCAGGACGGCGGGCACTTCGAGGGGAGTGCCGTTTCCATCCGTGACGGCGACGGAAACGAGGCGGTTGAGGACTTTGTTCTGCGCACGGTCGATGTAGGCGTCAAAGCATTCGCTGGGGACGTAGTAGACGGTGGCTTCGTCAGCGGTGAAAGGGTCGCAGGAATGGATGCGGCGTTTGCTGGCGAGCAGGTAGTTCACGGGTTCTTCGACGTCGGATGAATCATAATGGCGGGGCGTCTGCACCTGTACCTGCACGAGGGCTTCCGAAAGGTCGAAGTCGTCTTCGTGGAAGGAAAGAAGGTCGCTAACGGCTACAAAAATCAGCCCAAGAAAGAGCAGAAGGATAAGGAAAATAGAAATTCGGTGAGGATTGGACATATACACCTCCGATGAAACAGATTGGCGATATGCTCTATGATAGCATAGATGCTGGGAAAATGCAAATAAACCGAGGTCACTGCCGCCCAAATCGACAGTGACCTCGGTCTTTTATTTTCCCTTACTTCTTAAAATTCTCCCACCGCTCACGGAAATAGTGCGCTGCCATCTTGGGCTTGCGGTCGCGGGTGAAAAGCCCCTTGCGGTTGCCGCCAGCGCGCATCGGGCCTTGCTGCGTGCCGAAATCCGCGAAGTTCCACGGCGTTTCGCCGACGACGAAGGGACGCTCGTCTAGGCAGGCGTTGATGGTCTTGTAGTAATCCACCTGGAATTCCTCGGTGAACATCTCCGTGCCGTGCATCCCCGCGATGGTGTCCGCGCCGTACTCCGAGAGGATGGTGGGCTTGTTGACCGTCGCCCAGTAATCCATCTCCATGCGCATGGCGAAAGCAGCGGCTTCCAAATCGCCGGAAAGGTTGTACCAGCCGTAATAGCGGTTGATGCACACAACATCCATCGACGGAATGGTGATGTCGCGCGTGTAGTCGTTCTGGCAGCCGACGAGCGTCACCGGGCGGTTCTGCGGGTCAAGCTGATGCGCCAAGAGGTACAGCGGATGCCAATAGTCGTAGGCGGACTGCGGATGCGCATCCGTGTTCGGCTCGTTGCCCAAGCTCCACAGGACAATGCAGGGGTGATTCTTGTCGCGGGCAATCATGTCCGTCAGCACCTGGGCGTGATAATCGGCGGGCGCCCAGCGATAGGGGTCTTTGCCTCCTTCGCCGATGCCGACGGCGGGCGTTTCGGCAATCACGACGATGCCCTCGCGGTCGCACAGGGACAGCATTTCCTCCGAATAGGGATAATGGCTGGTGCGGAAGGCGTTTGCGTGCAGCCAGTGGAAGAGGTTGATGTCCGTCACGTTCAGGCACTGGTCAAGCCCGCGCCCGTGGAAGAAGGAATCCTCGTGCTTGCAGGGCCCGTGGAAGTGGAAGGGCTTGCCGTTGATGAGGAAGCGGCAGCCATCCACCTTGATTTCGCGGATGCCGAACGGCTGGCTGTACTCATCCTGACCGAAGCGGACACGCGCGGTGTAGAGGTACGGCACGCCGGGAGCGGGTTCCCAGAGATGCGGATTTGCCACATGCACTTCGCCGGACGCGCCCGTGCCGCTGGCGACGACCTGCCTGTCTGCATCCAGCACATCCAACGTCACGTCACCCTCGCCGTGGGTCACGATGGTGTAGCGCACTGTGCCATCCATCGACGGAATAAGCGTCACATCGGCAATATAATCCGCCGGGGTGGTGTACAGGCGGACGGGGCGGTTCAGCCCAGCATAGTTGAAGAAATCGAAATTCGGCAGGTTGATGCCCTGTTCATGCTGGTGCTGTTTGCCCGCCTCGACGGAGGGGATGCCGGGGTTATCCGAGCCGAAGAACGCCGTGCCGCCCTCGTTGCCGACAGGGAGGGTGTGGTGGCTGATGGTGTTGTCCACCTCGACTTCCAGCAGGGCAGTTTGACCGGGGTGGAGGATGTCGGTCACGTCCGCCTCGAAGGGCAGGAAACCGCCGCGATGGGTGCAGAGCAGCTGACCGTCAAGGAAAACGCGAGCGTTATGGGTGACGGCGTCGAAGCGGAGCATCAGGCGCTGACCTTTGAGCAGAGATGGCACGGTGATGCTGCGGCGATACCACGCCAGACCGACATGACGGCGGAATTCGGGGTCAGCGGACTGGTCATTGTAGGACGCGGGGACAGCGATGGACTGCCACGGCGCGTCGGGCTTGAGACGGAAGTCCCATACGCCGGAGAAGTCAAGGACGGTGCGGGATGCGTTGGATTGCGGTGCGAGCATGGGGAAGCCTCCTTTTTTGCTTGGTATTATAGTGGAAGAAAAAATGCTGCTTGATTTTGATGGGACATGGGGAATCGCGCCTGCGGGCGCGACCAAAGGGCATGAAAACAAACGAAGTTTGCGATCGCCCTTTGGAAACCTTCGGCGCCGCCACTCTTTGAGTTTCGTGTTTCTTGGCTTGTGCCGAAAATATATACCGGAGCCTCCAATCCGAACCGTAGGTTCGTGGGCTAAACACGCGGACACTCTATGCCAGTGTCACCAACTAAATCGCGCGGAAGGGTCAAGGGAGGAACTCCCTTGTGGGGTCAAGGGGCAACGCCCCTTGGGTCTTCTTTACCTGAACCTTTCCCTCCCCAGCATTGCGCCGCAGCTTTCGCGGACGATGAGGGAGCATTCCAGCTTGTGGCTGATGGGGGTCGTGTCGCCACCGTTCAGGGCATTGATGAGTTCCTCCATCGCGAAACTGCCGCGCTCGGTGGCGCGCAAATCCACCGTCGTCAGCGGCGGATCGAGGTACTGCGTGAAGAAGAGGTTGTCGCAGCCAGTCAGAGCAATGTCCTGCGGGACACGGAAGCCGCTCTTTTTCAGATGGCTGAGGACACCCAAGGCACAGACGTCGTTGATGGCGACGATGGCGGTCGGCAGGGGCTTGTCCGCCAGCTGCGCCAGCATCCGCGCAGCACCGATTTCGCCGGACTGCGTGGTGAAGCCGGTAGGGAAAACATACTGCTCCTCCGGCGGCACGCCAAGGCGTGTCATTTCCTGACGATACATCGTGATGCGCGCATCGGAAAAGCGAGTGTTCAGACGACCGCCGATGAACGCAATCCGCCGATGCCCCAGATTCGTCAGGTGTGTCATCACTTTCCGGACGCCCTCGAAGGAATCCGACGCGATGTTGATGGAGGACATGCCCTCGATTAGCGGCCCGATCGTCACAACGGGCATTGCGTGGTGCAGCCGTTTCAAGTTGTCCAGAATCACCTCCGCCGGGCCGTCTTCCACCAGACCGCCCGTCAGCGCGACACCGTCCGGACGATGCTCCAATAAGCGGCGAATCATCTGGTCGTTCGTGATGGTTCCCGGCGTGTGGCAGAAAACCTCCAGCGCGTAGCCGTGGCGGGTGGCTTCAAGTTCCGCGCCGCGCATCAGCATCGAGCAGTACGGGTTGTCGAAATCGCCGATGACCAGCGCGAGCGTGCCGGTGCGCTTCTCCTGCCCCTGCGGGTGCGAATGCGCGGTGGAGGGCTGATAATGCAGCGCTTCTATTGCTTCCTGCACCTTCTGGCGCGACTTGGCGGAGATGCTGCCGCCGGACATAGCGCGCGAGACAGTGGCAATGGAGACACCCGCGCGCTCCGCCACGTCGTAAATCGTAACTCTACCGTTTTCCATTGGGAAAACCTCCCTCCTGCCCTGTTGACAGGGAAATGCTGTAACCTTGCCATCATGGGCAGAAACCTTTCCTGTTCCGACATCATTATAACACAAATAGTGAAAGAAAACAAGCCGCTTACAGAAAACAAGTGAAAATATTTTTCAGAAATCATGATGTAAATGGAAAGGAAACAGCCTTTTCAAACATTTTTTCAAAAACCCCTTGACAAGTACTCCTCTAAAATGTGTAATAAGGTCACAAAGAAACGTCAAAGGTACAAACTGCCGAGACGATGAATTGTAAGCAGAATTGTAAGCGAAAACGACGTTCTTTCAAAACCGGATCGGACGGGAATGAGCCCGTTCAGATAGAGATTCAAGAGGAGGAACCAAGGCATGAAAAAGTTGTTCTCTCTGGTACTGGCGGTCGCAATGGTGCTGAGCATGGCGTGCTTCGCATCGGCGGAAGAAAATACGACGCTGACCATCGTCGCGTGGGACGTTGGCACGACGCCGTACTATCAGGCGCAGAAGGAAGCCTTTGAAGCAACCCACCCCGGTGTGACCATCGAATACGTTGACGTGGCGTCTCAGGACTGGGACACCAAGGCTGGCACGATGCTTTCCGGCGGCGACACCAGCGACCTGTTCATGGTCAAGCAGAACATCAACATCATGAACTGGGCGCAGCAGGGCTTCGCGGAGCCGCTGACTGACTACATTGCCAAGGACAACTACGATCTGTCCGGCTTCGTGGGCATGGAACCCAACTACGCGCTGGACGGCACGCAGTACGCGCTGCCTTTCCGCTCTGACTTCTGGGTGCTGTTCTACAACAAGACCCTGTTTGACGCGGCGGGCGTGGATTACCCCACCAATGACATGACGTGGGAGGAATACGCGGCGCTGGCGAAGGAAATGACCGGCAAGGGCAACTGCAAGTATGGCTGCCACTACCACACCTGGCTGTCCGCAATCGTCAACTTTGCGGTGGATGATGGCGTGAACACGCTGTTGGACGGCGAATATTCCGACCTGAAGTACTTCTACGACCTCGCGCTGTCCCTGGAAGACGCGGATGCCTGCCGCAAGTACACCGAGCTGACCGCGGCTGGCCTGCACTACTCCGGCGCGTTCCAGACCGGCGACACCGCCATGATGCCCATGGGCTACTGGTACGTCGCGACCCTCATCAACAACATCAAGAATGGTCTGTGCGACTTTGAATGGGGCATCACCGCGCTGCCGCACAAGGAAGGTGTGCAGGCGGGTTCCTCCTTCGGCAACCTGACCGGTATCATGATCAACAAGAAGTCCGAACACAAGGATCTGGCTTGGGAATACGTCTCTTGGCTGTGCGGCCCGGAAGGCGCGAAGGTCACCGCTGGCTGCGGCAACCGTCCGGCATGGGTCTCTGAGGAAGTTGCGGAAGTGCTGGCGTCTGTGGACGGCTTCCCGCAGGACGAAAATTCCAAGAAAGCACTGCTGCCCAGCATGGTTTCCATCGAAATCGGCGTGAGCGACAAGCTGGCGGAAATCCAGACCATCCTGAACGAAGAACACACCATGATTATGACGCGCGAAATCTCCGTCGATGAAGGCATCGAGGAAATGAACGAGCGCGTGGCGGAACTGTACGAGTAATCGGCATCCGCAAGCAAATCAAGCATCCATAAGCCAATGGGCGGGGAGGGCGACCAAAACTCGCTCTTCCCGCCTATTGTCGATTTTTCGGAAAATCAGGCTGAAAGGGGAGTCCAACTATGGCGGAGGTTGCTGCCAAGCAGCGCAAACACAAGATGAGTAGGCTGGAAAAGAAAAATACCCTCATTGCCTACTCGTTTCTCGCACCGAACTTTCTGGGGTTTGCTATCTTCACGCTCGTCCCGGTAGTTTGCGCAATCCTGCTGGCGTTCGTGGAGTGGAACGGTGGCGACATCAGCAATGCTCATTTTGTCGGACTGCAAAATTTCGCGGAAATTTTCAAGGCGGACAAAGTTGCCAGCAAGTGGGCAAACGGCGACTACCTGTACTTCTTCAACCGCGTTGACCTTGGCATTGCGCTGAAGAACACTGTTTTCTATGCGCTGATTAACGTGCCGCTGACGCTGGTGTGCGCCATTGCCTTGGCGCTGGCGCTGAACAAGGCGAAGGGCGCGGTTGCGTTCCGCACGATTTTCTTCTTCCCCTATGTTGCCTCCATGGTCGCTATCTGCGTCTGCTGGAACTTCATGCTGATGAAAGATGGCCCGGTCAATCAGATGATTATGGCGCTGGGCATCAACTTCAACAAATCGTGGACAGCGGACTCGACGATGGCGATGTGGGCGATTATCCTTGTCAGCGTGTGGCGCTCGATGGGCTACTACATGGTCATCTACCTCGCTGCGCTGCAAGGCGTTCCGCGCGAACTCTACGAAGCGGCGACAGTGGACGGCGCGAACAAGTGGCAGCAGTTCCGCAATGTGACCCTGCCGCAGATTAAGCCCACGACGTTCTTCTGCACCATCATGCTGGTCATTGGCAGCTTCAAGATTTACGACACGGTCGCCATCATGACCAATGGCGGCCCCGGACGCGCGACGAAGATGCTTGTTACCTACATCTACGACGTGGCGTTCAACAACATCAAGTACGGTCAGGCGAGCGCGATTGCCATGGTGCTGCTCGTTATCGTCCTGATTGTGACCATCATCCAGTTCGCAAACGAGAAGAAATTCGCCAACGACTAAGAAAGGAGGAAGAACACCATGAGTCAGACGGCTGTTGTTACCCATCAAAAAGCGATTCGCAAGGACAACCCGGTCATGAAGGTGATAGGGCGTGTGCTGCTGTATACGGTGCTGATTGCGATGGCGCTGTTTACGCTGATTCCGTTTGTGTGGATGCTTTCCTCCTCCTTGAAGCTGGATCAGGAAGTGTTCCAGTACCCCATCCGCTGGATTCCGGAAACGTTCCACTGGGAAAACTACCGAGTTATTTGGGAACGCGTGTCGCTGCTGACGTACTTCAAGAACACGGCGATTATCGCGCTGGCAGTGACGTTCCTGCAGACGCTGACGTCCTCTTTTGCGGCATATGCGTTTGCAAAGCTGCGCTTTAAGGGACGCGACCTGCTGTTCGTGGCGTATATCGCAACGATTGCTGTGCCGTGGCAGGCGTACATGCTGCCGCAGTTCATCATGATGCGCTCGATGGGGCTGTATGACACGCTGTTGGCGATGATTGTGCTGCAGGCGTTCAGTGCGTTCGGCGTGTTCCTGATGCGCCAGTTCTATCAGGGTATTCCGACGGAACTGTGCGAAGCGGCGCGCATCGACGGGCTGAGCGAATACGGCATCTGGGCGAAAATCATGCTGCCGCTGTCTACTGCCGCGATTGCGACGCTGGTGATTTTCACCTTCGTCGGCACTTGGAACGACTACATGGGCCCGATGATTTACCTGACCCGCGACGAGAACAAGACGATTCAGGTCGGCTTGCGGCGCTTCATTCAGGAGTACACGAGCGACTACCACCTTATCATGGCGGCGTCGCTGGTGTCGCTGCTGCCGGTGTCGGTGGTGTTCCTCTGCTTGCAGAAATACTTCATCGAAGGCATTGCAACGAGCGGCCTGAAGGGGTAAAATAGGAAGGAAAACGAAAATTCCTGCGAAAACAAAAGGGCAGACGGGCGGAAATTCCCTGTCTGCCCTTTATCAAAAAGGATGGGGAAAAGAGTGGAAAAATACACGCAAGCCATGCGGCAGGCAGCCGACAAGTTCCGCTGGAGCGCAAAATTGGCGGCGGACGCAGGCATCATCCCGTATAAGAGCGAAAACGGTGCTTGGGTTGCATCCCCCTACGACGGCAACAGCTGGTGGACAGGCGGCTTCTGGCCGGGGCTGATGTGGCAGCTGCACTGCGCGACGGGCGATGAACAGTTCCAGACCGAAGCGCGGCGCGTGGAGAAGCTCCTCACGGATGAATTCCGCACGTTCCGCTGCCTGAATCACGACGTTGGCTTCATGTACCTGCTGTCCTGCGGCGCGGATGCAAAGCTGACCGGCGACGAACAGGCGAAAACCGACACGCTTCACGCGGCAAGCCTTCTCATGGGGCGCTTCAACCCGGCAGGGTTCATCCGCGCGTGGAATCACCCTGATCAGCGCGGGTTTGCCATCATCGACTGCATGATGAACCTTTCCCTGCTCTGGTGGGCAACCCGCGAGACGGGTGACCCACGATTCGCGAAAGTCGCGCAGATTCACGCGCAGACGACGCTGCGGGAGTTCCTGCGCCCGGACGGGTCGGTCAGCCACATTATCGAGTTTGACCCGGAGACAGGCAAGCGCGTCAAGGAATACGGCGGACAGGGATACTGCCTCGGTTCGCAGTGGAGCCGTGGGCAGGCGTGGGGGTTGTACGGCTTTACACTGGCGCATCTTAACGGCGGCAATACGGAATATCTGGACGCGGCGGAGAAAATCGCGGCGAACTTCATCCGGCATATCCGCCCCGACGGACTGACCGACTGCGATTTCTGTCAGCCGAAGGATGAGGAACGCATCGACAATATCGCGGGCGCGGTGGCGGCGTGCGGACTGCTGGAACTGGCGAAAATCACGGGCAAAGCGGAATATCACGCGGCGGCGGTTCGATTGGTGGATGGTCTGCTTGAGCACTGCGTCGACTGGACGCAGAACAGCTGCGGACTGTTGACAAAATGCACTGCGAGCTACCACGACGACGGCGCGGGGCGGCACACGAACATCACCTATGGCGACTACTTCCTTGTGGAGGCGCTGGCGAAGCTGACGGGCAGCGACCCAATGCTCTGGCGGTGAAAGGAATAGCATGATTACGATTCTGGTGAAAGCGGCGGATGGAACGCTGATTGCCTCAGCACAGAGTGCGGAGGATGCGCGCCTGTGCATCGACCGCGCCTATGAAGATGGCGACACGGTGGAAATCCTTGCGGACGAAAAGCATTTGTGCGTGCAGATGGACGTGACACTGCTGCCGGGCGAAGTATATCTGCCGAATGGGCGCATGACGTGGCGCGTCCCGGCAGGGGAGCATCGGCTGGCGTATGCGCCCGGCGCGTTCGAGGCGAAGCGGCATGTCATTACGGCGCGCCCGATGACGGCAGAGGAAATCAATGGGCGGCGCGATATTGCCTGCAATCCGGCGGATCTGCGCGGCGAAACGGACTTCTTCCCCCATATATCACCGCGAACGTCGAAACGCGCAACGAGGCGTGCTTCTGCGCGCGCAACGCCATCAACGGGCTGCATTGCAACAATTATCACGGCGAGTGGCCGTTCGGCAGCTGGGGCATCGGCGCGCGGGAAGACGCGTGGTGCTGTATCGACTTCGGGCGCGAGGTGACGGTGGATGCAATGGCGCTCATCCTCCGCGCGGATTTCCCGCATGACGCGTATTGGGTCAGCGGACACGTCGTGCTGTCCGACGGCGCGGAAGTCGCGTTCGACCTGCAAAAGACGGGCGAGAGGCAAATCATCCCGCTGGGAAAACACACGGTGCGCTGGATGCGGCTGGAGCGGATGCAGAAAAGCGACGACCCGTCGGCATTCCCCGCGCTGACGGAGTGGGAAGTTTACGGATGCGATAAGGAAGGCGAATAAGATGGAAGCAAGAGCGTGCTGGCTGCAAACAATGCTGAAAATCGCTGATCCGGTGCTGAAAAACTTGGCGGCGGGGACGCTGAAGCAGAACATGCCGACGGTGTTCCATCCCGACAGGGCGGAGTATATGCACCTCGAAGCGCTGGGGCGGACGGTCTGCGGCATTGCGCCGTGGCTGGAACTGGATGGCCTGACGGGCGAAGAAGCGGAGATTCAGGCGGAATACCGTGAGCTGACCCGCAAGGCAATTGCAAACGCGGTAAATCCGGAATCGCCGGACTTCATGAACTTCACCGAAGGGTATGGGCAGGCGCTGGTGGACGCGGCGTTCCTGGCGCACGGCATCGTTCGCGCCCCAAAGCAGCTGTTCCATGCGCTGGATGAGCAGACGAAGCGGAATCTGGTGGGTGCCCTGCGTGCGACGCGGAAATTCACCCCGTTCGTGATGAACTGGCTCTTCTTCTCCGCGATGGTGGAGGCGGCACTGCGCGTGATGGGCGAAAGCGACTACGACCTGACGCGCGTGGATTATGCTGTGAACATGTTTGAAAGCTGGTATCTGGGCGATGGCGTGTACGGCGACGGCCCGAAATTCCGCTGGGATTACTACAACAGCTTCGTCATTCAGCCGATGTATGTTGATGTGCTGCGGACGTTCGCGGATGTCGGGCGCGGCTATGACGAGCTGCTGAAGCAGGTGGAGCACCGCGCGGGACGCTATGCGGCGGAGCTGGAGAAAAACATCAACGCCGACGGCAGTTACCCGGTCATCGGGCGGTCGATTACCTACCGCTTCGGTGCGTTCCAGCTGCTGTCGCAGGCAGCACTGGAAGAATTTCTACCGAATGAACTGCCGCCGGAGCAGGTTCGAACAGCGTTGACGGCGTGCATCCGCAAGGTGACAGAGCATCCGGCGATGTTCGACGCGCAGGGGTGGCTTCAGCCGGGCGTGTATGGCTGTCAGCCGGACTTGGCGGAGGGGTACATCTGCGTCGGCAGTTTGTATCTATGCCTGACCGTGTTTCTGCCGCTGGGGCTTGCGCCGACGGCGGATTTCTGGTCGAAGCCGGAGATTCCGTGGACGGCGAAGCGGATTTGGAGCGGTGAAAACGTGATGCTTGATCACGCGGTGGATTGATGCGGACGTGCCGGGCGGGAGGGTGACTCCTGCCCGACACGAGTCGGACGAATAAACCAAAAGGAAATCACCTGAAAGGTTCGCAGATTTCCGAACGATGAGCGCTGAAAATTGTGATTATCGTTCGGAAAATGAAAAAGAAGCAAAAAAACCGCAAAAACCTTCAAAAAACCTCTTGACGGGAGG
>ULQX01049915.1_pt1 | contig 15165 bp, 11 predicted proteins | sample 1954941 | NCBI WGS metagenome assembly ULQX01 (sample SAMEA4835667, study PRJEB28245) | human gut metagenome | biome: gut microbiome; material: fecal sample | place: Denmark | collected 2008
AAAAACACCTCTCGCTCCGCAAACGTGCGCGCCTACGGCGCGTGCGCTGCAGCGGAGCGCAAGAAATAAAAAATGCCGTCCCTTTCGGGACGGCATTTTTTAAGTTATTTCACTCCGTTGACGTAGCGATACAGGAACGTCACGGCCTCGCCGCGCGTGCAGGAGGCGTAGGGGGAGAAGGTGGTCGTGCTGGTGCCCTGGGTGATGCCCTTGCCGACAGCCCACAGGATGGCGTTATAGTAGCTCGCCTCGTTCACGGAGCTGACATCCTTGAACGGGTTCGTGTAGTTGCCGCTGGGCTTGCCCGCGTAGCGGTACAGGAACGTCACGATCTGAGAGCGCGTGCACTCCTGATACGGGGAGAAGGTCGTCGCGTTGGTACCGGCGGTGATGCCCTTCTGGCTGGCCCACAGGATGGCCTTGTAATAGCTGGCGTCTCTGACGGAGTTCACATCGGTGAACGGGTTGCGGGTGACGGTCGGCTCCGGAGAACCGGCGGCGCGCCACAGGAAGGTCACGATCTCGGCACGGTTGCAGTTCTTGTACGGAGAGAAGGTCGTGCTGGATGTGCCGTTGGTGATCTTGTTGTTCACGGCCCACTTGACCGGCTCATAGAAGAAGTCGCTCGCCTTGACGTCGATGAAGTTCATCGTCTGGGCGATGGTGATAGCCATCGTACCGGAGGCCTCTTCGTTCTTGGTGCCGTAAACGGTGAAGGGGATGTAGACGGTCTTGCCGGCCTCGGCCCATCTGGTGGTGTGGTAGGCGACGTCCGCAAGGTCGTACTGCGTGCGAGAGGGCTCATAGTAGAACTTGTCGGTGCTGTCGGCCAGCTTGCCGGTGGAGTAGCTGCTGTAGGAGCGGTACAGACCGCCGTAAGCGTAGGAGGAGACGTTCTTGCCGCTCACGTCGAACTTGACATAGTCGAGCGTGGACTTGCGGTAAGAGGTCTTGGCGTCCTGCAGGAAGTTGACGAAGTCGCGCGCGGTCATCTGGACGGTATCGTCGATGCCGACGGTGTAGGTGATGTCTTCCTTGACGACGGAGATCACGACGTTGACGTCATAGTTGACCTTGTCGGGCTTTCTGCTGTTGGGCTTTTCGATCTCGCCGTAGACGCGGAAGGTCAGGGTGACGGTGCCCTTGCTGGGCTTGGAGACAGAATCGAAGCTGACCTTGTCCATGTCGGTCATGTCGGTCTTGCTCTTGTTGGAAGAGGTGATCTCGGTGCTGCCATAGTACAGCGTGCCCTCGCTCTTGGCGCTGGGGATGGAGGAGGTCAGGACGGCGTGGTCAAAGGTGATCTCGTCCTTCTTGGGGTTGTAATTGCCATTGTCCTCGGCGTAATCCTCGAGGAAGCTCTCGAAGTCCTTCTGGTTGAAGGTCACGCTCTTGCCCGCGACAACATTGTAGTTGATGTCGTAGGACTTCTGAGAAACGGTGATCGTACCGGTGGAAGCGATGTCGTCATCAACAGCGACAACATAGAGGGTAGCCTTGCCATTTCTGTCGAACGCGCTGGAGGAAACAGTGTAGTCCTTGTTCTGAGCAACGGGCTTCCAACTTCTGGGGGCGTAAGAGGTTCTGCTCCAGTCACCGTTGTACATGTCGGACTTGAAGCTGGTGCTGCCCTCATAGATGTAGAGGTAATCGTAATCGCTGTTGGTGAAGGTCACGGACTTGCCAGCAGAAGTGCCGGTCACAGTATCCTTGATTTCGCCCTTGCTGTCGACAGTCAGGTACATGGTGACAACATAATTGTTGTTGACCTTGAGCTGGAAGCTGGCATCGCCAATATAGGCTTCGTCAGCATAGATGGTGAAACCATCAGTGACAGAGCTGCCATTGCTCAGCGTGGTCTTGCCATCTTTGAGGGTGACGCGGCTGGGCGTACCAACAACAGTGATGGTATTAACATTGTTGTAGCGGAAGCTGCTGTCCTGCTTCTTGATTGCATCAGCGAGTTTATCCTGAATGTCGGACTGGCGGTAACTATCGCTATCGCCATTGACGATGGAGCTCAGCTTCACATCAAGAGCAGAGATATCAACGGTGTAATCAAGCGCGGGGTACTGCTTGCCCATGTAGGTGATGGTAGCAGTAATGGTAGCAGTGCCGGACTTGGCTGCGGTCAGCGCGGTCACCTTGCAAGAACCATTATCCTGCTTCTGAGTCTTGACAAAAGTATCGCCGCTTTTGACTGCCCAAGCAATATCAAAACCGGAAGTGCCATAGCTGATGCTATGAGTGGAGGCAGTAGAGCTGTAAAGAATAGGGGCGCTGAATGTGCAGTAATTCGTCAGCCCATTAGTAGCAATGGTCTTGCTGGAGCTTTCACCGTTGCGGTTCGGGGAATAGGGGTCATCTTTCACCGTGATGGTGATGCTTGCCGTCTTGGCGATTGTGTCACCTTCCTTAACAGTGCATGTGACCGTATAATTGGTATCGGAAGAAACGGACGCAGGTGCCTTAAAGGTTGCCGTGGCCGAGGTATCGTTGCGGAACGTTGCATCCGGATTACTCGTCCAAGCGTAAGAAACGTTCTTATTACCATTGGCGCGGCTATACGTGGCAGTCAATTCAATCTGCTGCCCCTCATAAAGGGTAACACTAGCGCCCTTGTCAATGGTAAGGGTCTGACCAGAAACAGGGTTCGAATTGACAGTAATGGCAACGCTCGGATCACTCGTATTGCTGCCGGCCTTAACGGTCAGAGTACTGCCAGAATAACTAACGTTACGGCTGTCAATGGTATAACCTGTTACGTTGACATTGAGGGTCGACGCACTGAAATCCGGATCACCAACGAACTTGTCAATCGTGACGGAAGGAGTCGCGCCCGCAGGCACGGGATACTCTCTACCCTGATAGGTGATTTTCTTAGCTGCTGCACTGAAATCGGCCTGAGGATTGGAAACCGTAACAGACGTTCTACCACTGATATTAACGGTCTCATTAGTGGTGGAGGATGCTCTTGTCCCATCGTCGGTAGTGGTAGTAAGCTGATACGAAATCGTACCACTGTAGGTGACGCTTAAAGTTCCATTATCAGTGGAAGCAACCGTATAGCTATTGCTCGCAATGGCTTGGCCGCCTACTGACCATGTAACATTAGGAGTAAGCGTCTCTCCCACAGTACCACGGTCATCAGTTACAGAAAGATTTGTAAGGTCGAACGTTAGATTATCACCCACCAGTGCAGCTCCATTAGAACCAGTAGCTCCGGAAACATTAGGAGTTGCAGAGCCGGACGGAGTGCTGTCAGCGTTCGCCGGAACGATGACCAGACTTAAAATCATAGTCAACGCCAGCAGCGATGAGAGAAATTTCTTCATAATTTTCTTCATCCTTTCTCATTTTTGTGATCTGGCTCCGCGCGCACAGAGCCTTTCTCATACATCGGCATTTTACCATGCCGCGGGGAATAAGGGAACAGAAAAATGCAAAATTCATAAATTCTTCATCTTCCCGTTCGCCCGTCTTCCCCTTGTCTCACTGATTAGACGCAAAAAGCGTCGATTTTGTTTCACAAAATCTCAAATTTTTCAAAATTTTTTATGCCGCGAAAAACCGCACGTACACATATACTCCCGCCGCGATTTGACAGAGTAAGATCGCCGGAATGCCGAACCGGAAGTACCAGTGCCGCGTCTTGTGGTGAAAGACCCTCATTGCGAAAAGAGCACCCGCGCTGCCGAGCAGCAGCGCGAGTGCAAATAAGGTCTTTTCGGGCACGCGCCGCGCGCCCTGTATTTTGGCGCGGCGCTTGTCTGCGCCGTAGACGCAGAAAGTAATTAGATTGATCGCGGCGAGATAGATGACAAAGTATCTCACTTTTCGAGCTTGCTGAGCTCCACGGCCGCCGCCGCACCGAGGCGCGCGTTGTTGAACACGAGCTGGATGTTGGAATCCAGGCTGTCGCCGCCGGTCAGGTCCTTGATCTTGGCAAGCAGGTACGGCGTGGTGGCCTTGCCGCGAATGCCGTCCTTCTTCGCGTCCTCGACGGCCTCGGCAATGGCCTTGTCGATAACTTCCTTGTCCATGGAATACTCCTCGGGAATCGGGTTCGTGACGAGTAAGCCGCCGCGCAGACCCAGCTCGCGCTTGACGTGGAACGCCTTGGCCAGCTGCTCCGGCGTGTCGAGCTCGTAGTCGACGCCAAAGCCGGACTTGCGCGTGTAGAACGCGGGCAGCTCGCTCGTGCCGTAGCCAATGACGGTCACGCCGTGGGTCTCGAGGTATTCGAGCGTCAGCCCGAGGTCGAGGATGGACTTCGCGCCCGCGCACACGACCATGACGGAGGTGTTGGCCAGCTCCTCGAGGTCGGCGGAGATGTCGAACGTCTCCTGCGCGCCGCGGTGCACGCCGCCGATGCCGCCGGTGGCGAACACGCGGATGCCCGCCATGTCGGCGATCATCATCGTGGTGGTGACGGTGCACGCGCCGTCCTTGCCCTGCGCGACGAGCACGGGCAGGTCGCGGCGGGAAGCCTTCGGGATGCCCGCGCCGGTGCGGCCGAGGTAGTCGATCTCTTCCTTGGAAAGACCGGCCTTCAAGCGACCGCCGATGATGGCGATGGTCGCGGGGACCGCGCCCGCGTCGCGGATGATCTGCTCGACCTTGAGGGCGGTCTCCACGTTCTGCGGGTAGGGCATGCCGTGGGAAATGATGGTGGATTCGAGCGCCACGACGGGCTTGCCGGCGGCAAGGGCCTCGGCAACCTCGGGGGCGATATCCAGATACTTGTTCATAGTTAAAATCCTCCTGTAAAGTAATAGGTGAAAGTTTCACGTTTACCTTTTGAGGTAAGACTGTATCGTAACATACAACTTGTCAAAAGTCAACACAAAGCGGGGCTTGAATTTGCACGGGAAGTGGCATATAATACCTCTATTATCCCGTGAAAACCCACAAAAGGAAGGAAAATTATTATGGAACGAGTGAGAATTGCCGCGCTCTTCGCCGACAAAGAGCAGTACGGCGGCGCAAGCGTCACCGTATGCGGCTGGGCGAAGACCATCCGCGATATGAAGACCTTCGGATTCATCGAGCTGAACGACGGCTCGTGCTTCCGCAATTTGCAGGTCGTGATGGATGCGAATTCTCTTTCTAATTATAAGGAGATCGCCGCGCAGAACGTGGGCGCCGCGCTCATCGTGCGCGGCACCGTCGTGCTGACGCCCGAGGCCAAGCAGCCGCTCGAGGTCAAGGCAACAGAGATCGAGGTCGAGGGTGCGTCCTCCCCCGACTATCCCTTACAGAAAAAGCGCCACAGCGTCGAATATCTGCGCACCATCCAGCATCTTCGTCCGCGCACGAACCTCTTCTCCGCGGCCTTCCGCGTGAGAAGCGCGGCGGCCTACGCCGTGCACGAGTTCTTCCAGAGCCGCGGCTTCGTCTATGTCAACACCCCCATCATCACCGGCTCTGACTGCGAGGGCGCGGGCGAGATGTTTCAGGTCACGACGCTGGACCTTGAAAACCCGCCCCGTACCGAGGACGGCCAGATCGATTACAGCAAGGACTTTTTCGGCAAGAAGACGAGCCTGACCGTTTCCGGCCAGCTCAACGCCGAGAACTTCGCTATGGCGTTCGGCGACGTTTACACGTTCGGCCCTACGTTCCGCGCCGAGAATTCCAACACCGCGCGCCACGCCGCCGAGTTCTGGATGATCGAGCCGGAGATGGCGTTCTGCGACCTCGACGGCGATCTTGAGGTCATGGAGGCGATGGTCAAGCATATCATCCGCCGCGTGATGGAGCGCTGCCCGGACGATCTCGCGTTTTTCAACAGCTTTGTCGACAAGGGCCTGCTGGAGCGTCTCCAGCACGTCGAGAGTTCCGACTTTGGCCGCGTGACGTATACCGAGGCCGTGAAGCTCCTCAAGGAGAGCGGCCAGAAGTTCGACTACCCCGTCGAGTGGGGCATTGACCTGCAGACTGAGCATGAGCGTTACCTCACCGAGCAGATCTTCAAGCGCCCCGTGTTCGTCACGGACTATCCGCAGGAGATCAAGGCGTTCTATATGCGCCTCAACGACGACGGCAAGACCGTCGCCGCGGCGGACTGCCTCGTTCCGGGTATCGGCGAGATCATCGGCGGCAGCCAGCGCGAGGAGCGCATCGAGCTGCTCGAAAAGCGCATCCGCGAGCTCGGCATGAATCCCGAGGACTACTGGTGGTACTGCGACCTGCGCCGCTACGGCTCCTGCCGTCACGCGGGCTTCGGCCTCGGCTTCGAGCGCATGGTGATGTATTTAACGGGCATCGGCAACATCCGCGACGTGGAGCTGCATCCCCGCACCGTGGGCAACGCAGACTTCTAATTTTTCAAAAAACAAGGGACACGGAAACCGTGTCCCTTGTTTTTTGAGAATTACACTCCGCTTCGTGCCTTGCCGCCCAAAGGGCGGCTTCGACACGCGCGGAGCGAGAAGAGTTTTTTGGCACGCGCATGTCGCGCCAAAAAACGATTCGAAATCATTTCGCGTCTGCGGACGCGAAAAGCTGTGACGCTTTAATTATTTGTGGTAAATAGTTACAAATGGGAACAAAAGCGCGAAAGGCGTAGTCAAAAGAAATAGAGTCTGCTATAATAGCCCCGCAGTTTTGAGAGAGGAGATTTTGACATGAAACACTTTTTTGCACTGCTGCTCAGCGCGCTGATGGTGCTGTCGCTGCTGACTGCCTGCGGCGACAAGACGACGCCGTCCGACGGCGACGATCAGACCGTCACGGACGAGAATGGCGGCGACACCGACAACAATACTGACGATACAACTGACCCCTACGACGCCGTGCGCAACTACTGGCCCGAGGACCAGCTCACGCAGGCCTGGGGGCCGGATCAGGTGGTGGAGCACCTCTTTTTCCACCCGATTATCGCCTACCCGCAGTGGGCTTTCCACGACTGCAATGCCAGTCAGGATCAGCGCTACGGCCTCGACGACTGGATGGTGACGGTCGACGAATACAACAAAATTTTGCAGTCCGTGTACGACAAGGGCTACATCTTAGTCGCGATGGAAGACGTCTGGAGCGAGGTGACAGACGAGACCGGCACGCACATGGTGCGAAACACCCTGATGCTGCCAGAGGGCAAAAAGCCGCTCGTCATCAGCTTTGACGACGTGAACTATTACCCGTATATGCTCGATGAGGGCTTCACGAGCAAGCTCGTCGTCGGCGAGGACGGCGAGATCTGGGCGCAGTGCACCGATCCGTACACCAATGAGACCTTTTTGACCAAGGAACTCGACGCGACGCCCATTCTCGACCAGTTTGTCTACGAGCACCCCGACTTTTCACTCAACGGCGCGAAGGCCATCTTCTCGCTGACGGGCTATCAGGGTATTTTAGGCTATCGCACGCAGGATGACCGCGACATCGCGGCAGATTCGCCCGACCGCCCCGCGTTCGATGCCTACCGCGCGAGCGAGATCGAAGCCGTCAAGCCCGTCATAGCGCGTTTGAAGGAGACCGGTTGGACGTTCGGCAGCCACACCTGGGGCCACATCCGCCTCGACACCAAGCCGCTCCAGACCGTCATCAACGACACCGAGCGCTGGGCGGACGAGGTCGGCTCGCTCGTCGGCCCGACGCAAATTCTGTTCTACCCCCACGGCGGCCGTCCCGACGGCGACGACTGGCACCAGACCGGCGAGCGCTTCAAGTACCTGCAAAGCCAGGGCTTCCGCATCTTCGCGAGCGTCGGCACGAGTTCGTTCAGCTATGTGAAGCCCGACATCTCTGCTGTCATCTGCGACCGTCTGCATCCGGACGGCACCACGCTGCGCCACGCGCGCAGCCGCTATCTGCAATTCTATAACGCCGAGGACATCATGGATACGCAAGTCCGTCCTGATCTCGGCGTAGACTGGTGAGGAGGCGTTTTTATGGCAGCATTGGAAGAACTCAAGGCGAAGGCCGTCGCCATGCTGGACATGGCGTATGTGCCGTATTCCCACTTCCCCGTGGGCGCGGCGCTCGAATGTGAGGACGGCGCGGTCTTCACCGGCTGCAACATCGAAAATTCGAGCTACGGCCTGACGAACTGCGCCGAGCGCACCGTGGCGTTCAAGGCCGTGAGCGAGGGGCACCGGCGCTTCAAGCGCATCGTCATCGCTGGGCGCAGCGACGACTACTGCTACCCCTGCGGTGCGTGCCGCCAGGTGCTCTACGAGTTCGGCCCCGACATGGAGGTCGTGTGCCTGAACAAGGACAACGAAGAAAAGCACCTGCACATCAAGGAACTGCTCCCCTACGGCTTTGACCGGACGTGGCTGGACATTGACGAGCCGAAGATGAACTGAGCAGAAAAAGAAGAGCGGCGACGCCGCTCTTCTTTTTTTGCTCTCAGTCGAGACTTAAATTGCCACTGGCGGTGTCGATGTTTAACGTGCTGGCTTTGTCGCCGTACGTCCAATGCCCGTCGCCGCCGTTTGCGTCGAAGGCGATCTCCGGCGTGCCGCTGACCGTCTCAAAGTCCAGCGCAAAGCCGTAGCTTGACGGCGGCAGATGGATCGTCACGCCGCCGCTGACCGTCTCGGCGTCGACCTCCGCCGCGCGCTGCATCGTCAGCGTCAGGCTGCCGCTGACGGCGGAGAAATCGAGCTGATAAAAATCCGCGTCCACCGCCGCGCAGCCACCGGTGGTGGAAATGTCGATCTCATACGCCTCTGCCGCGAGGTCGACGCCGCCCGAGACCGTGCTGATGTCGACCGTTTGCGTGTGCAGGCCGGTGACGTTCACCGCCGCCGCGGTCGTGTCGGCCTCGAATTTTTCAAGCGTCAGGCTGCGCGGGATGCTCAGCACCAGCTGCTTTTCGGGCGACGAGCTCAGAAGATGGCCGCTGCGGCAAAAGTCGATCTTCAGCGTGTCGCCGTCGAGCGCGTAGGAAAGGCGCTGCTCCTCCGGCACGTCCTGATAGGCCATCTCGGCAAAGCTGAGGCTGTCGTCGTCCGTCAGGACGACCATCACGCTACCGCCGAGCCAGTCGACCTCGATCTCGCGGACGCGCGCCGGTTCAACGGAAAATGTCTCGCTGACGTAACCGGCGGCACCCTCCGCGTGCGTGCAGAAGGTGTAGGTCGCGCTGCTGGTGTCCCAGAGGGCGTCGACGGCGAAAATGCCGTCGCTTTGCGGCAGTTCTGCGCGGAATGTGCCGTTATCCTGCCGCTGGGCGGTCACGGTCTCGGACGGCATGCCAGTGCTGCCCCAAGCATCGGACGGCCAGCAGCGGAGACTGACGGATTCGGGCGAATTATCGCCAAAATCGAGGGTTACGGTGTAGAAATAGGCGGCTGATACTGTAAAGGGCATTTCCAGTACAGGCGTGATGTCGCGGGAGGTTTCGTCCAGCGGGTGCGCGCCGCAGGCGATAGCGGTCATGCTCTGTAGGCCCTGGGTGTAGGTCCAGTCGTAGCTGCTGCTTTTGAGGGTGACGCTGCAAGCGTTTGCACTTGTCACCGTCAGTGTTGGCGGGGTTTGGCGCGCGGCCTCGTCTGCGCTTTTTTCGCCGCAGGCGGCGAGGGAAAGGGCCAGCGCGAGCGGGAGCAGGAGGGAAAGGAGCTTTTTCATCGGTCAGTCCTCGTTTCTTTCGGATACTTCTATAGACGCATGATAGGTGAAAAAGTTCCCGCGCACAACGGCGATCGTTGCACAAAACGCGGCAATTTGTGGTATCGTGAATTCTAATATTGGGGGCGGTACAACTTTTTGCCGCGTTGTGTGCAACGCTGCTTCATGATACGGCGTATCATGAAAAGGCAAATCATGAAGCAGTGTCCCCCCATTTTCAGGGGGGTGTGAGGTGCCTTTTCCAACATTATCAAAATTTGGGGGAAAGAGCATGGAGATGACAACAAATTACAAACTTCCGCAATGGGTCAAGGCGGATCAAATCAAGATGGACGACTTTAACGGGGCGTTCGGCAAGATCGACGCGCAGATGAAGAAAAACGCCGACACGGCAAACGCGGCGGCGAGCGCGGAGAGCGTGAGCACGCAGATCACGGCGGTGCAGAAACAAATCGTGGCGGTGGAGCAGGAGATCAAGCTCGTGTCGCTCGGCGAACCGCGCACGACGACGGCGGCGAACGGCAGCATCGTCTACGACCTGTCGGCGCTGAACATGGTGGACTACCGCGCGTTTCTGGTGTTTGCGACGGTGGACGCGGCGGGCACGGGCGTGAGCGACAAGGGCAGGGTGGAACTGCTGTGCGACAGCAAGAGCATCGGACTGCTGGCCGATGCGATGGGCGGCCACGCGGCGACCGTCGCGTGGATTTTTCCCGCGATGTACGGCGTGGCGGCAGGTTACCACACACCGACGCAGAACCGAAACGACAGCTTTCGAGGTCTCAGCGGCGCGATTTTGAACGGCAGCGCAAACTGGAACGCCATGCAGAGCATGACATTCAAGTTTACGGGTTTGAAAGGCGCAAGCTGTGTGCTGTATGGATTGAAAGCGTGAAAATGAACAAAAAAAGAAGACCCCCGAGGGGGTCTTCTTTTTTGACTAATCAGAGATTAGACAGTAGTGTCGTCAACAGTGATCAGATACTTGGCAGTGGTCTTGCCATCCCAAGCGGTGACGATGACGTACATATCGCTGGCAACCTCGCCGGAAGCGGTCTCAACATTGTTGGTGTTGTAGACCTCAATGGTCTGGTTGTCGTTCGCCTTGGCCTGCTTCAGCAGTTCCTTGAGGTTAGCGACGGTGACAGTCTGAGCGTTGGTCTTGACGGTGATGGAGTCGGCAGCAACGGTAGCAGACTGGTTAGCAGCCTCGAAGTTGTAGGAGCCGGCCTTTAAGGAAGCGTTGGCATAGGCAGCCTGATTTGCAGTGATATAAGTGATATCACCGGTAACAACGCCAGAATAGCTAATCTCGGCATAAGCGACCTTGGTGCCCTTGGTGGCGTCCATGGTAACTTCCTTGCCGTCCTTGTCGAAGTACTTAACACCAGACATCAGGTCAGTGGAACCAACAGTACCATCGGAGTTGTACTTCTCCATGGCAGCCGCGGAAATTTCTTCGTACTCCTTAAGGTCGACCTTAATGGTAGCAAACTGATGACCATAGTACTCGCCGAGTTCTTCGTCGTTCACGAGAGCCTTGATGAGAAGATCGTAAACAACAAGTGCATCGTGCGTGTTACCGGCCTTGCTGTCGTCGTACTGGACGAAAACAAGGCTCTTTTCAGCCAGATCCTTGGCAGTCCAATCTTCATCAATCTTGCCCTTGGTAATGGTGCCTTCGTACTTGGCAACCAGAGCGTCGTCAAGATCGAACCAAGTGTTGTTCACCTTAACGCGCTTGCCATCCGTGGTAAGCTGGTCGATGGTATAAGCGTGGTACTTGGCAATTGCGGTCCAGACGTAGTCGGAATCCATGGTGACCTCGTACAGGCCAATCTCATCAACACCGTGGCTGGCAGTGCCCTGACCCTCTGCATAGTAGAGGTCGATGGTGGTGTCGGTCAGCTTGCCATCCACCAACTCATAGGCCTTGAAGGTGGCATAGGGCTTGCCGTCATTCCAGTGGGAGGTGTAGTCCGTGGTGTCATAGATGAACACGGTACGGGTGGTGACTTCGTATGCGTAGACATAAATCATGTCAACGTAGCCATTGACGGTCGTGTACTGAACGTCATAGCCCTTGAAGCTGGGCAGTTTGTCATAGCCGGTGTAGGCAGTGAAGGTGCCCTTCGGGGATTCCTTGGTCTGAAGCAGAATCTTGGTATCCTTGCTGAGCTGGAGACGGGTAGCTGCACTGCCGCTGGTGGCATTAACAGTCAGGTACTTGTCGCCGCTATTGTAGGAGGCAAAATAAGCATCGCTGAACTCGGAATCATCGAGCGTGTAAGCGCCGTCCTTATCGATGCTGTAAGCATAGACGGTGTAGTAATAGTCTTTGTTCTTGGAAGCAGAGACTTCGAAATCAGCGACATCATCACCCTCAACTTTGTTGATGGTAGCATCAGTCTTGCTGTCGGCATCGAAGAAGTACAGATCACCGTAAGCGGTGTCAACACCCTTGCTGTGCTCCATATACAGGGTATCGAGGACAGCATAGTTGCTGGCGAGCTCATCAGCACCGATGACATTGCCATAGGTGTCGAAGTAGAAGTTGTAGGTCTTGCCCAGAGTCATGGTCGCAGGAGCGAACGTGGCAGTGCAGTTAACCTTAGCGTCAGCCTTATCGAGGCCCTTGACCTTCTGGATGTCGCTGATGTTCTTGCTGTTGCCGGAAACGTCGGTCAGAACAGCGTTCTTGGACTCAGCCTTGACCATGGACTGGATCTCGCCGTTGGCGATGGTGACCAGAACCATATCGTCAGCCTTGAACTCGTCCTCAGTCTCGAACTTGGTGTCGAGCTTGCCTTTGTAACCGTGGACATTCTTGTCAACGATAGCGTAAGCGGAAGTGGTGTGACCCTTGGAGTCGGTCTTCTCAGCGACGAACTTGGTGACCTCAGCGAGGTAGGTGTCGATGTTGACGAGACGATCCTTATAGACGAGGGTCAGACGGCCCTGATCGGCCTGCTTGGAATCGTCCTTGTTGTCAGCAACAGTGTAGGTGCCATCGCTGGTCTTGCTGTTGGTGTAGACGTCGAGCTTGTCGCCCTTCTTCAGGCCGGAGTCAGCGTAGATGTCGCAGTTCTTGGCGGCCTCGGTGTAGGTGGCGAGAGGATCGACATCAACGACGGTGGACTTGTCACCGACATCATAGGTCCACTTGATAGTGGGACGGCCGAAGGCGTCAGCATCCTTGTCGGACTTGAGCTTGAAGCTCTTGTAACCAAGCGTGCTGTTCTCGGAGAAGGTCTTGCCGTCATCCTTCTTGCCGTTGAAGCTCACGGTCTGATAACCGAACGCGGCGGTGTAGGTGACCATGGGAGCCTTGGCGATGGCACGGAACAGGAGCTCGGCAACCAGCTCACGGGTAGCGGGAGCGTTGAGGTCAACGCCCTTGACGTTGTCCAGAACACTAGCCTGCTGCGCGGTCTGCGCAACATGCAGAGCCCAGTCAGCGCCGGAGAACTCGTTGTTCTTGTCGTAGCCGATGGCGCGCAGGATCATCGTCAGGACCTCATAGCCCGTGACCTTGCCGGAGGGCTGGAAGGTGCCGTTGGGATAACCCTTGACGAGCGCAGCGTTGGCGCAGTAGCCGATGTAGCCCTGAGCCCAACCGGCGCCAGCCATGTCGCTGAACTTGTTGTAGGTGGCGTACATGGAAGCCTTGGCATCCTTGACGTCAGCGGTGTACACGCGATACACGATCGCGGCCACCTCAGCGCGGGTGATGTTGCCCTGGGGCTGGAAGGAACCATCCTCATAACCCTTGAACACACCCATGCCGTTCAGGACGGCGACGGCTTCGGAATAATCCGCAGAAACCTTATCGGCATCCTTGAAAGCGGCGTTGGCGCTGACGGCCAGAGACAGAGTCATGACCAGAGCCAGCACCATTGCGAGTAACTTTTTCATAGATGTTACTCTCCTTTCATAAATTTCCATCCCCTTGGAGCGCTCCGGCAGCGAAAAGCGGGCATTTTGCTGTTCGCGGGCGAAAATGAAAGTTGACCGAAAAAGTTGCAAAACATTTCGATTTTCTTGCATTTTTGGCCGTTTTGCAGGAAAATGTGCGATTTTAGTTGCTATCGCATCCCCTTAAAGATGGTTCGTTTGTCAGAAAGGAGCAAGTTTCGGCGTTTCTCGGCTTACTTACCGTGGCATGCCGATCCCGTAACTAAGTCGGGAACGCACCGTTCCCCACCCTTTCTGCACTGTCACCTTACCACACCCAAAATTTCAAGTCAACGCTTTCGCCCCATCTGTAACACACTTGTAACAAACCGCCGCTTCTGTTACAGCTTGACATAAAACCCTCGCTTTCGCCATTATCCGCCACCACATACATATAATATATAAGCACAGATATGAAAAAAGCGGCCTAAGCCGCTTTTTGTGTTCTGATGACCCGCGCAGCGGTCAGGCGGCAAGTAACAGTAGTCCGCGCCGCCGCGCGGGGAGCGAAATTTTCCTTTTCCAGCCGCGGCCCGCCGAAAAAAAGGAAAAGCCCGCTCACCTGAGCGGACTTTCGCCAATATTTTTTGCACAACCCCGTACAACCCAAAAAAATTTCGCGCCCGCAGGCGCGCAATGATCTTGATCGTTTTTTGCCGCGACAGAAGGTGAATTGCCGCAAAGCGGCAAGAGAAGCCGCCCTGGGGCGTGTGCGTGACAAAAAACACCTCTCACGCCGCAAACGTGCGCGCCTACGGCGCGTGCGCTGCCGCGGCGTGCAATCCAAAATCAAAAAAGGCGGCTTTCGCCGCCTTTTTTGAAGTTCTTTACTGAATCTCGATCTGCTTCGCGTTCACCACCGCGCTCTTCTTCGGCATGTTCAGCTTGAGCACGCCGTCATTGTACTGCGCGGAGATGTCCGCGACCTCGACGCCGCTGATGTCGAACGCGCGCTGGTAGCTGCCGTAGCTGCGCTCGCAGCGGACGTAATTGCCCTTCTTGTCCTGATCCTCGTGCTCGCTGTGGCGCTCGGCGCGAATGGTCATCGTGTCGCCGTCCACATCGACGTGGATGTCCTCTTTCTTAAAGCCCGGCAGATCAGCTTCCAGCAGGTAAAAATCGCCCTTGTCCTGAATATCGGTCTTAAACTCGCTCAGCCCGCGGCCCCACGAGCCGTCGCCGAAGAATGCGCGCTCCATCTGATCCCAGGGATCATAAGCCGCAACGTGATTGTTTCTGCGTTCAAAAGGTCTCAGTTCAAACATAATACAAAGCCTCCAAATCTATTCTGGCGAGCCGCTCTTGCAGCCCGCGTGGTTTACATTTCTTTCGTTCCCCTCGGAACAATTATGAGTATAGGCACGCCCTGTGAACAAAAATACATCTTTTGATGAACAAATCTTTAACTTTAGCACTCTTGCGCCGAGAGTGCTAAAACGTGGTAGCTGCGGACCGCTACCAAACCGCTACCCGACCTTTCGCGCCCGCAAACCCTTGCAAAATCAGCCTTTTTTCGCCCCGCCAAAACCCAAATTTCGGCAAATCGCTACCAAACCGCTACCCGCCGCGTCCGCAAGCCCTTGCGCGGCGGGCTTTTTCCGCGCCGCTAAGGGGATGCGATATCCACCGAAT
>ULQX01055889.1_pt1 | contig 15148 bp, 10 predicted proteins | sample 1954941 | NCBI WGS metagenome assembly ULQX01 (sample SAMEA4835667, study PRJEB28245) | human gut metagenome | biome: gut microbiome; material: fecal sample | place: Denmark | collected 2008
TATCATGGCCGGAAGATCGCTTCGCTGTTTCGCAGGGGGCTTTCGCCCGTCCTTGCCGTTCTTTCCGCTTTCCGGACGGCAACGGCGAAATGAAAAAATCCCCTTTTTTAGGGATGCGTCCTGTTTTGCTATTCCGAATTAATATTATACCTTTGCACATTCTCTCCGGTGTCGGATAACCTGCCTCCGGAGCGTGCGAAAAGTCAAATGAATTCCGATCGGCCGGAGTCGCTTTTTTCCGGCAGGCGGAAATACTCCGAATCTATGAAACTGCGACTTCTGCTGCTTCTGTTGTCTGCATTGATCTCCCCCCCCCCTGCTCGTTCATGCACAGAGTAGCGCTTCCAAACCCAGCCGGACGATAACCGGCAATGTCAAAAACGAGAAAGGCGAATTCATTGTCGGTGCCTCGGTCTATGTGAAATCGACGCCCCGCATCGGCACCGCGACCGACGCCAAGGGCGAATTCCGCCTGCAAGGCATTCCGTCGGGCAAGCAGACCATTGTTTTCACCTTCATAGGCATGGTCCCCTTCGAGGTGGAGTATGCCAACCAGCGCGATCTGGAAGTCGTGCTCAAAGAGGACGCCACGCAGGTCAACGAAGTGGTGGTGACGGGTATTTACAGCCGCGACAAGAACAGCTTCGCCGGTTCGGCGACGACCTACACGGGCAAGGAGTTGCGGGCCATCGGCACGAAGAACGTCTTTCAGAGTCTCAAAACGCTCGAACCGGCCTTGACGCTCGTCGAGAACCGCGCTTTCGGTTCCGACCCCAACCGGCTGCCCGATCTGGAGATTCGCGGCAAGACCAGTCTGGTGGGCGACCTCACCACCGAGTACGACAATACGGCCAATCAGCCGCTCTTCATCCTCGACGGCATCGAGGTGGAGATCGCCCAGATTCAGAACCTGAGCATGGACCGTATCGCCAGCGTCACGGTGCTCAAAGATGCCGCTTCGGCGGCCATCTATGGTTCGAAGGCTTCCAACGGTGTGATCGTCGTCGAGACGGTCAAGCCCGAGCCGGGGCAGCTGCGGGTCTCCTATTCGGCCGACCTGCGGTTCGAGTTCCCCGACCTCTCCGACTACAACCTGATGAATGCCGAAGAGAAGCTCCGCTACGAGGTGCTGGCCGGACGCTATGTCGGCGAGGATCAGGATCAGTTGGATGCGCTCTACAATTCGCGGTTGGCCGAGGTGATGCGCGGCGTGGACACCTATTGGTTGTCGGTTCCCCTGCGTTCGGTGCTGAATCACACGCACAGCGTTTATATCGACGGCGGCAGCGAGGCTATGCTCTACGGCGTGGGGTTGAATTACAGCAATCAGAAGGGCATCATGAAGGGCTCCGAAAAGGGGATTACGGGCGGCAATATCAACCTCGTCTACCGTACCGACAAGCTGATCTTTTCGAACGATTTCAGCTTCGATTCCGTGAAGAGCGAGCGCGAGCCGGTCTCCTTCTCGACTTTCGCCCAGGCCAATCCCTATTACCGCAAATACAGCGAGGACGGGGAGATTCCGGAGTTTCTGGAGCCTTATTCCGTGGCGCAGGAGTTCATCTACAACCCGCTCTACCAGCTCCGCCGCGTGGTCAACACCGACGTGACGAAGGACCTCGGACTGCGCAACAATTTCACGGTCATCTGGCGTCCCGTGACCTCGTTGCAGGTCCGCGGGCGTCTCGCCCTGAATAAGAGCATCTCCGAGCGCGAGGCGTTCAAGTCGCCCGCGCACTCCGATTTCAACGGTTCGACCTCCAAGGGCTCCTACACGACGGAAAAGACCGACCTGATGAGCTACAACGGCGATGTCACCGTCACCTACGGCCGGCTTTTCGGCCATCATCAGATCAATGCCGTCGGCGGCTGGAATTTCAGTTCGCGCACGCAGAAGAACACCGGCTACGAGATCTTCGGATTCACGAGCGACCTGCACCAGAATCCCTCGTTCTCCGAAGGTTTCCAGCAGGGCGACAAGCCGAGCTACACGGACCGGATCAGCCGCAGCACGAGCTTCTATCTCAACGGCAACTACTCCTACCGCAACCGTTATCTGTTCGACGCCAGCCTGCGTATGGACGGATCGTCGGTTTTCGGTTCGGAGAACCTCTTCACGACGACGTGGGCCGTGGGCGTGGGATGGAACATCCACAACGAGGCGTGGTGCAAGGCCGAATGGCTCGATCTGCTGAAGCTGCGCTTCTCGATCGGTAACCCCGGAAACCAGAATTTCGACGCCTACACGGCTTCGGGAACCTACATCTACAACTCCACCTACCAGAATCTTTTCGGGACCAGCGCAATCCTCGAAAAGTTCGGCAACCCGAATCTCAAATGGCAGAAAACCATCGACAAGAACCTCGGTCTCGACATCGACATCTTCGACCGCGTGAAGTTCTCGGTGGATTTCTACCACAAGAACACCGACCCGCTGCTGGCCCAGATTCCCGTGCCCCCGTCGCTGGGCACGACGCGCATCTACACCAATTTCGGCGGTCAGATCTCGAAGGGCTTTTCGGGCAGTCTCAACGTGGTGGTCATGAAACGGCAGTACCTGCGCTGGAGCGTGAACGCCTCTTTCAGCCAGAACAACTCGGAGTACCGCAACATCGGCGACAAACTCGACTTCATGAACCAGAAGGGCAGCGCCACGACCTTCAAGCGTTATTACGACGGCGCCAGCCCCGACGACATCTGGGCCGTGCGGTCGCACGGCATCGACCCCTCCTCGGGACGCGAGGTCTTCATCCGCAAGGACGGCAGCTATACGTTCAAGTACGACGCCAACGACGAGGTGGTGGTGGGCTCCTCGGCTCCCGCTCTGGAGGGCATCATCGGAACCTCGATCTTCTACAAGGGCTTTTCGGCCAGCGTCAACCTGCGTTACAGCTTTGGGGCCGACGTATTCGCTTCGGCGCTCTACAACAAAGTGGAGAACATCTCCGAAACGGCGCTCTACTACAACCTCGACCGGCGCGCGCTGCACGACCGCTGGCAGAAACCCGGCGACAAGGCCCGTTTCAAGGCCATCAGCATCGACGACACTACGCCCATGTCCTCGCGCTTCGTGCTCCGGGAGAACTACATCGCCGGGGAGTCGATCTCCGTCGGTTACGAAACCTCGGCCCGCTGGCTGCATGTCGTCGGCGTCCAGGGCGCTTCGTTCCGCTTCTATATGAACGACATTTTCCGCCTGGCATCCTTCAAGGAGGAGCGCGGTACGGACTATCCTTTTTCGAAAAGTTTCTCGCTGTCGATCAGCCTGCGTTTCTGATCCGAAAACCGTATGCTTATGAAAATCACCAAACTATATTTCCTGATGGCGCTGGCGCTGTTGTCGGGCGGCTGCAAGGGCTGGCTGACGATCGACTCGTCGGACCGTATCATGGAGAACACCCTGTTCGAGACCGAGGAGGGGTTCTTCACGGCGCTCAACGGCGTCTATGCCGAGTTGCCGCAGGCGAGCTTATACGGCAAGTCGCTCGCGGCCGTCACGTTCGACGTGCAGGCCCAGTATTTCGATACCACGCAGCCTTCGACCCATACCTTCAACACGCTGGGCGCCTACTCCGCGGAGGCCCGCAAGACGGCCGTCGCCGATACGTGGGACAAAGCCTATTTCGTCATCGCCAACGTCAACAAGATTCTCGAACATTGCGAGAGCGACCGCGATGTGCTCTCCGACCGCGCCTACCACATCATCCGCGGCGAGATGCTGGGCATGCGGGCGTTGCTGCACTTCGAGATGCTGCGCATCTTCGGGCCCGTCTTCGCGGAGGCTCCCGCCCGGGTTTCGATTCCCTACCGCACGAGCAGCGAACTGACCGTCACGCCGCTGCTGCCCGCGAACGAGGTGGCCGAAAAGATCGCCGGGGATTTCACCGACGCGCTCTCCGAACTCGCTGACTGGGACCCCGTGCGCACCGAGGGGCGGTTGAACGGCGAAACGACCGGTTCGGTGCGTTACCGGAGCCGTCACCTGCGGCTCAATTACTTTGCGGTGAAGGCGTTGCAGGCGCGGCTGGCCATCTATACCGGCGACCGGACGCTGGCCGGGCGGCTGGCCGGGGAGGTGATCGACGAGGCCGGGCCGTTCTTTCCCTTCGCGTCGCGCGAGGATGTGACCGGACAGACCGCCGTCGGCGTGGCCACGCAGAACTCCGAGGACCGTATCTTCTCGTCGGAGGCGCTCTTCTCGGCGGTCAACTCGAAACGCACGAGCGACATCCACGACAAATTCTTTTCCAATAAACTCGAACAGGTCAACCTGCTCACGATGGGTGAACTGGCCGTGCACAACCTCTACGATTCGGAAAGCGACCTGCGCACCTACCAGTGGCAGACGCTCAAGAATACCGAGGGCGTGGACCAGCGTTTCTTCGTCAAATACGGGCAGGTGCAGGACATGGACCTGGGTTACGCCTCGATGGTCCCCGTCGTCCGGATGGCGGAGATGTACCTGATCGCCGCCGAGTGCGAGGACTCCAAGGCGACGGCCTACGGGTGGCTCAATGCGCTGCGTTCGGCCCGCAAGGCGACCTCGCTGCCCGCGACGGGAACGCTGAGCAATGATCTCACGGAGGAGTACATCCGCGAATTCGTCGGCGAGGGGCAGCTCTTCTGGTACTACAAGCGTCTGCGCAAGACCTCGATCCGGAAAGTGTACAGCAACAACGGCGGCTATTTGGAGTTCGATCCGGCGAATTACCTCTTCGCGCTGCCCGAGAAGGAACAGGAGCACCATAAATAGCGTTCGACATGAAAAATTACAACCGATACGGACTGATTCCGGCGCTCGCTGCCGCGGCCCTCGCGTTGGGGTCCTGCAACGAATCCATCCGGACCTACGACGGGCAGACGGGAATCTATTTCGCCATGCTGCAATCGGGCAGCGACGAGGAGAACCCGCGCTACACCGCCGATTCGAGCCTCCCGTTCGCGCTGCTGCCCAGCGGAACCGACGAACAGACCCTGCAACTGCGGGTCAAGGTCATCGGTTCGGTGGCCGACTATCCGCGCGCCTTTGCCTTCCGCACCGTCGCCGACCGGACCACGGCGCAGGAGGGACACGACTACGAACTGCCCGAGGGCGACTGCGTCGTCGCGGCGGGCGAGGTTTACGGTTACATTCCGATCCGGTTTTTCCGCCGGGCCTCGCTCGACGGGAAGGAGCTGACGCTCACGCTCGAACTGCTTCCCAACGAGCAGTTCGACCTGCCGCTGAGCGCCTGGCTTCCGGTGAACGGGACCGAGACCGTGGGTACGGACGTGCTGCGCCACACCGTCACGGTGAGCGACAAGTACGTGCGGCTCGACGGGTGGTCGGACCAGTTCTACGGACCCTATTCGGACAAGAAGATCAAACTCATGTGCAGCGTCTTCGACCTGACGCTCGCCGATTTCCAGCCGGACGCCCTGTCGTACGTCGAACGCAAGGTGCTGGGACAGAATTTCCGCCGCTACCTCGACGAGGAGGAGCGCGCCGGGCGGACCGTCTATGAGGACTATCTCGACGGGGAGGGCAATCCCGTCAAAATGGAATCCGGACCGGATTCGGCCGAATAATGATTCAGAGCCTATGAAAAAGAGCTGTTTGTTCGCGGTTTCCGCACTCCTTCTGCTGCTGGGCGGCTGCTACGGCGACAAGGGGAATTACGATTACCGCGAGATCAACGAAATCGTCATCGGGGCCCGGGGCTTCGAGGGTGTGGAATACAAATTGCGTTCGGGCATCGACGAACTGAAAATCAGCCCCTACATCACCGCGTCGCAGGACCCCGGGCTGACCGGGAGTTACGAATACGAATGGGTGGTCGTCGGTCAGGTCCGCAATCCGGGTGAGCGCACCACGATCGCCCGGACGCGCGATCTGGACTATGCCGTGAACCTGCCCAGCGACGACTATTCGCTGCTGCTGCGCATCACCGACCCCGCGACGGGGCTGATGTTCAGCCGCAGCACCACGATCTCGGTCAGCACGGCCTATACGCGCGGCTGGCTGGTCGCCGCCGAGGACGAGGAGGGCGCCGCCGTCGTGGACATGGTGTCGATCAGCCGCGACACGCTGCTTCAACGCGACGTGGTCAGGGACGACACCCGCCACCGCAATCCCCTGCGCATCTGGTGCGACAACAACGAGTACACTTCGCTGGTGCACGGGCGCATCTACCTTTCGACCGGAGAGGGGAGTTTCCTCTACGACCGCGAATCTTTCGGGACGGACGACTATACCGTCATGCGCAACTACTTCGCCAATCCGCAGTACCTGACGGAGACCGCCGCTTCGGATATGATCCAGATCGACGACAAGTTCCGCATCTTTCTGGTGGACGGCTACGCGTACGTATACAGCATTTCTTCGGTCAACACGGGCTATTTCGGCAATCCGGTCAACCGTTATGCCGAGAGCTACGATTACGTGCGCATCGGCGACCGGATCGCCTACAACCTGAGCGGCGGAAGCGGCGCCGGGTCCATCACCACCGTCATGCTCTACAACGACGACGACAAGCGCTTCTGCTACCTGATGCGCAACGACGAAACCCTGCGGAACGCCGCCGACACCGAATCGGACCTTGCCCTGTTCCCCTGGCGGACGGGGCTGGATTATGTGACGACCGTCAATTCGCGCTTCCTTTCGGGGCAGTCGGCTACGATCCTGCACGACGCCCCGGCGGGGAAATACTGGATCTACACCTACGCCTGCCTGCGGTCGGGGCCCAGTAAGGGGGCGCGTTACGAGATCGACGCTTCGGTTCCCGTGGCGGAGACCGCGAACTGGTGCATGACCTCGCAGCACGGCTATATGCTCTACTCGGTGGGCGGCGTGCTCTACGGCTACGATTTCCGCAATGGCCGGAAGCCCGTGCAGCTGCTGGATTTCTCGCCCGCGGAGATCACGCAGATCCACGGCGACATCCACACCGTGGCCGAAGGCAACAGCGATTGCGTTTATGTCTGCACCTACGAGGCGGGCACTCCGGACAGCGGCCGCATCCGCAAGTATGCGGTGGCGGACACCGCCGACCGGATCGAACTCCAGGCCGACGAAAATACCGATTGGACGGGATTCCAGCGCATCCGTTCGCTGTGGTTCAAGGAACTGTAACACACACAACATCCGATGAATATGAATAAACAACTGATTCTGGCTGCAACCGCCGTGCTCTTGGCTTGCAGCCCGTTGCACGCGGAGCAGATGTGGCCCTTCTCCAGTAAGAAAAAGAAGGCCGCGAAGGTCGAGAAGACGGACTCCGTGAAGAAAGAGGACAAATTCGACAAGGCCGTCAAGGGCGCCCGGAAAGGCAGCGGCCTGTTCGACTACTATCTGACGAAGACGGGCGAACTGCTGCTGGCCGTCACGCCCCGCAACCTCAAAGCCAGCTATCTGCTGGCCAACCGGATTTCGGAGATCAGCCAGAATTCCAATTTCGTGGCCGGGCAGATGCTGGGCGATCCGTTCATGATCCGCTTCTCGGCCGATACCTCCAACGTCTATCTCCACAAGGTCAACCACTGGGAGCGCGTGGCGCCGAACGACCCCATCGAGAAGTCGTTCCGCCGCAACGTGCAGGACCCCATCACCCGGACCTTCAAGATCAAGGCTTCGCGCAACGACACGCTGCTGATCGACGTGACCTCGTTCTTCGTGTCGAACGACAAGCTGCTCACGCCGATCCGCCAGAGCCCGCTGGTTCCGGGCGAGATGAGTGCGACGTACGATGCCGCCGGATCGAAGCTCAAGGAGGTCAAGGTCTTCGAAAAGAACCTCGAAATCACCAGCATCCTCAATTACAACTCCGAACCGGACGGCTACACGGTGACCGTGCGGCGGTCGATTCTCGAACTGCCCGAGGAGCCGATGAAGGTCCGCTGGCAGGACAACCGCGTGGGTTATTTCAGCTCGAAATATTACACCTACACCTCGTCGAAGGACAAGCTGCTGACGCATGAGATGATCCACCGCTGGCGCATCGAGCCGAAGGAGGGCGAATGGGAGAAATACTTCCGCGGCGAACTGGTCGAGCCCGAGCGCAAAATCGTCTTCTACGTTGACGACGCTTTCCCCGACAAGTGGCGCGAGGTGGTGAAGCTGGGCATCGAGGACTGGAACAAGGCTTTCGAGGCCGCCGGTTTCAAGAACGTGATGGAGGCCCGCGACTATCCCGACGATCCGTCGTTCGACCCCGACGACATCCGCTACAATTGCATCCGCTACGCCGTTACCGACGTGGCCAACGCCATGGGCCCGAGCTACACCGACCCCCGCACGGGCGAGATTCTGGTGGCCGACGTCATCTGGTACCACAATGTCATTTCGCTGGTGCACAACTGGCGTTTCGCCCAGACGGGAGCCGTCGATCCGCGCGTGCGCAAGCAGGTCTTCGACGACGACGTGATGCGCGAGTCGCTGCGCTACGTGGCCGCTCACGAGGTGGGCCACACGCTGGGACTGATGCACAACATGGGTGCGAGCTACTCTTTCCCGGTGGATTCGCTGCGCAGTCCGTCGTTCACGCAGAAATACGGTACGACTCCTTCGATCATGGATTACGCGCGCAACAACTATATCGCCCAGCGCGGCGATTTCGAGCGCGGCGTGCGGATGGTGCCGCCCCTGGTCGGCGTCTACGACATCCACGCCATCAACTGGGGATACCGCATCTTCGAGAAGACGCGCGACGCCGAGGAGGAGTTGCCGTTGCTCAACGAACTGCTGGCCGCCAAGCGCGACGACCCTATGTACGAGTTCGGCGCACAGCAGATTTTCCTGACGCTCGATCCCACCGACCAGTCGGAGGACCTGGGCAACGACCATATCAAGGCGGGCAATTACGGTATCGAGAATTGCAAGTACATGATCGCCAACCTCTGCGACTGGTTCGCCGAGGAGAACCGCGACTATAAGAATATCCAGTCGATGTATGCCGCCGTGATCGGCCAGTACACGCGTTATCTGATGCACGTGATGCCTTATCTGGGCGGCGTGGAGTACAAGGACCTCGTGCAGGACGGACGCCCGCTGCGCGCCCTGAGCTATATTCCCGCCGAGCGGCAGAAGCAGGCTATGAAATGGCTGGTCGATCAGGTGCTTACGGCGCGTGCGTGGCTGCTGCCCCAGGAGCTGATGGACAAACTGGGCCAGCCCTCCACGATCCTCGACAACGCGGCTTCGGGTGTCGCCGGCAAGATTTTCAGCCCTGCGACCCTGGGCAGCATCTATCAGGGCGAGCGTTCGGGCCAGAAGGGGATCTACCGCGTGGACACCTATCTGAACGACGCCTACAATACGGTCTTCGCTTCGGCCGTCAGGGGCGGTTCGTTGACTGTCGAGGAGATGAATTTGCAAGGTGCCGCCGTGGCCGCGCTGCTCAAAAACAGCGGATTGACAGGCCCTTCGGGTACGGCGCTCCAACTGGGCAAGGGACTGGCCGACGACGGAAGCGCCCTGCTGGCGCAGCTGGCCGACGAGGCGCTGCCTCCGTTCGTCTGCAACCATCCCGAATGCCGCCACGACCACGCCTCGGCCGGGGAGATCTCCTACTATCGTCACGACATGAAAGGTCCGTCGCTTTCGGCGCAGGTGGGACAGCCGCTCTACGCGGCGACGCTTCGCCGGGTGCTGAGCCTCTACAAACAGCGCCGGGGTTCGGGCGACGCCCGCACGCGGGATTTCTACGAATTCCAGATCCTGAAGATCGAATCGGCGTTCAAGAATGCAAAATTATAGTCCAATTTTAATATTCGTTAGGTTATGAAAAAGATGAAATTTCTGATTCCGGCATTCGCTTTGGTTGCGTTGACATTCGCCGGGTGTTCCGACGACGGCGACGATCAGCCCGTCGTGACCAAACTCGCGCTGGCCGATCCGGCGCAGGCTGCGCTGACGTTCGTGGCGACCTCTCCCGAGGCGCAGGTCATTGCGCTCGACACCGATGCTTCGACGGTCACGGTCGAGCAGGTGTTGGCCGAAGGCGAGGAGAAAGCCGAGTGGTGCGTGGTGACGGTCCAGAGCGCCACTCAGATCAAGGTGGCTCCTGCAAGCAACCTGACCACCGAGGAGCGTACGGCCAAATACCGTATTTCGGCCGGAACGGTAACTCCCGTGGAGTTCACCGTGACTCAAGAGGCTAACGTCCCTGAACAGGATAAATTGTCGATTCCCGAAGAGTATGCTATGGGTGTGATGGGATCGGGCGATTTCGAACAGATTCAGATTCCGGTGACCACGACGGCCGAGAAGTGGACTGCAACGCTGACCTCCATGATGGGAGATGACGAGGCTTATTGTACTTATTTCGGCATTTTTCCCGAGGAGGGCAAGAGTGGCGAGGAACTGACCATTACGTTTTATCCCAATACTATGGGTGAAATGCAGTCGGGGTGGGTGATCGAACTCACGGCCGGTAATGCCGATCCTGTTCAGATTTATGTCATGCAGCAGGTTCCTGAGAGCAAGGATTATGCTACGAGCGTCGTTGTCAGCCGCGAGGGTGATGAGAGTTCCGATTGGGAACCTATTCCTGTCGAATCGCCTTATGCAGTCAATCTGGCAGCGGCCGGCGGCATGGCATCGCGCGAGGTTTTTTATATCAAAGCCGAGGGTAAGTTCGATCTGAAGATCGTCGAACCCGGCACTATGACGGAAATTGCCAATCCCGAGACGAGCTGGTTGCACGGCACGGAATCAGGAGCCAACTGGCCGATCTCTGCGGATAAGAACGAAACAGGTGCCGAGCGTAAGCTGGACATCATCGTGACGGGTGCGGAGGGTGTCGAACTTTTCCGCATGAAAGTAACGCAGGCCGGAGCGTAAGCGGTTCGGTCCTGAAAACAGCGGGGCGGGCGTATCGAACGACCGCCCCGTTTCGTGTCTTGTCCCGGCGTGTCTTACAGGAAGAGCAGGAAGAGGATCGGCACGGCGATGCCCGCCGCGAGTTCGATGCCACCCCGGCCCCGCAGTCCGTTGCGCCCCGGAACCATCACCAGCCCCGTGAGCGTGATGACGAGCAGCGATGCGGCGAAAATGTCGGAAAAACGGGTCCACCACCGGTTGGGGTTGTAGTGCAGACGGTTCATCGAACTGATGACGGGCCTTTTGGTCAGCTTTTCGTAGACCGCCCGGCCGTTCTGCATGTCCACTTCGAGTACGGAGCCCCCTGCGACGAAAACCTTTACCCGTTGTTCGCCGCTGGCGTAGTGCTTCACGTAGCGCGCTTCGGGATCGGCTGCGCGGAGCAGTTCTTCGGCCTGCTCTCGGCTGGTTTCGGCCGGGGCGGGATAGGTGCCCGGCATCTGCAATTCCGTGCGGCGGACCGAATAGTTGCTGTTGAAGTCACGTTTGTGGTTCAGCACGATGCCCGATACGGCGTAAACCACCACCACGCCTGCGAAAAAGTAGGAAAGGTCGCGGTGGATGATCCGCGCCCACCGGCGAATCTGCGAGCCTCGTTTAGCGCCCGGCTTCGTCGTCGATTGCATGGCAGGCGAACGTTTCGATGCGGTAAATGCTCCAATACTCCTTGCCTTCGCGTGCACGGCGGGCGGCGATCGAGTCGCGGAGTTCGCGGATCTGCCCTTTGAGCACCGCTACGGCTTCGGGATTGCCCTTGCCGCCCTCGATGCTGGCATCGAGGCGCATCTCCCAGTCGTCGAGGAACGGCAGTTCGACGCGCTGTTCCGCCACGACGCCTTCGACGGCTACCGTGCGGTTGGAGATCAGCGGATCGAACGACTGCATGCGTTCGTCGGCCAGCGCTTCGATCACTTGCGTCGTGTCGCTGCCCATAAGGGTGATGTGGGTGCTGCCGTGGCCGCAGGTGCTGACGCAGAGCCCTTCCACACGTACGGTGTCGCCCACCAGGGCGTCGGCGTCTGCGAGCAGTTCATCGACCGTCAGGGTTTCGCCGCCGGCGTTGGCGGTGCGGTTGCAGGCCGTTATGGAGATCGCGGCCAGCAGGAGGATGAAGATGTGTTTCATTTTCATGGAATCGGTTTTCGGCCGGGCAGGTCCGGGGTCCGGAGACCGTCTGCCCGAGCGCGGGTTTATGATACAAAGATAGCGATTTGCGGCCGAATGCACAAGCCGGAAACGCAGTTCTCCGGTGCCGTGGCTGAACATCTGTGCCCGGGGCGTCGGCTTTCTGTGCGCGGCATCGGAACCGAGGGGCTGTCTCGCCGCATCCGCTTCGGGACGGGCGCCATGAAAAATCCCCAATCCGAAAAGGATCGGGGATTTGCGTTGCAGGGCGTGCGGATTACTTCGAGAATCCTTTGCCGATGGCGAGGAAATCCTCGGCTTTGAGGGCTGCGCCGCCGATCAGACCGCCGTCAACATCCTCTTTGGCGAAGATTTCGGCTGCGTTCGAAGGCTTGCACGAACCGCCGTAAAGAATCGCCGTCTCCTGGGCTGCGGCGCCGAATTTGGCAGCCAGCACCTCGCGGATGTAGGCGTGGATCTCCTGTGCCTGCTCGGCCGTTGCGGTCTTGCCGGTGCCGATGGCCCATACGGGCTCGTAAGCGATCACCAGCTCCTTGTACTGCTCTGCGGTGAGGTTGTAAACCACCTCCTCGATCTGGGCTTTCACTACGTCGAAGTGCTTGCCGGCCTCGCGCTCTTCGAGGTTCTCGCCTACGCAGTAGATGGGAACCAGTCCGTTGGCATAAGCCTGCGCCATCTTCTTGTTGAGCGTCTCGGAGGTCTCGCCGTAGTACTGGCGGCGCTCCGAGTGGCCGAGGATCACGTACTTGCAGCCCAGCGCGGCGATCATCGACGCGGCGACTTCGCCCGTATAGGCGCCTTTGGCCTCTGCGGCGCAGTTCTGCGCTCCGAGAGCGATATCCGAACCCTTCAGGGCTTCGGCGACCATCGACAGGTGGGTGAACGGCGGGCATACGATGAAATTCACGCACGAGCAAACCTCTCCGCGGCCTGCTGCGACGCCTTTGGCCAGTTCGACACCTTCGGCGGGAAGCGTGTTCATCTTCCAGTTGCCGGCAACAATTTTCTTTCTCATTTTCCTAAATGTTTTATAGTGAATCAGTTCTATTCCGCGCACCATTTCTTGACCTCGTCGATCGAGGGGGCTTTCAGCCCGAGTTTGTTCTTCTTGTTGAATCCGCACAGGTCGTTGAAGAACTTCCCGGGGGCGAGTTTTTTCAGCGACTCGACGGTGAGGTAACCCATCTTCTGAATCACCGGAACCCACTCTTCAGGCACTCCGACGGCGGTGTAAGCCTCTGCGGGATCGCTCACGACCTTCTTTTCGGGGCGCATCTGGGGGAAGAACAGCACGTCCTGAATCGACGGCTGGTTCGTCATGAACATCGTCAGACGGTCGATGCCGATGCCCATTCCCGAGCAGGTCGGCATGCCGTATTCCAGCGCGCGCACGAAATCCATGTCGATGAACATGGCTTCGTCGTCGCCCTTCTCCGAGAGCCGCAGCTGCTCCTGGAAACGCTCCAGCTGGTCGATCGGGTCGTTCAGCTCGGAGTAGGCGTTGCAGAGCTCCTTGCCGTTGACGAACAGTTCGAAACGCTCCGTCAGGTCGGGATTCGAGCGGTGGCGCTTGCACAGCGGCGACATCTCGCGCGGATAGTCCGTGATGAAGGTGGGCTGGATGAGCTCCTCCTCGCAGTACTGTCCGAAGATGGCGTCGATCAGCTTGCCTTTGCCGTAGGTTTCGTCCACCTCGACGTTGAGTCGCTTGCAGGCTTCGCGCAACTCCTCTTCCGTGCGGCCCGTGATGTCGTAGCCGGTCTTCTCGCGGATGGCGTCGGTCATCGTCAGGCGGCGGAACGGGGCCTTGAACGAGATCGCCTTGCCGTCGATCGTCAGCTCCGTGGTGCCGTTCACGGCTACGGCCACCCGTTCGAGCATCTGCTCGGTGAACTCCATCATCCAAAGGTAGTCCTTGTAGGCCACGTAGATCTCCATGCACGTGAACTCGGGGTTGTGCGTGCGGTCCATGCCCTCGTTGCGGAAGTTCTTGCCGAACTCGTACACGCCGTCGAATCCGCCGACGATCAGCTTTTTGAGGTAGAGCTCCGTGGCGATGCGCAGGTAGAGGTCTATGTCGAGCGAGTTGTGGTGCGTGATGAACGGACGCGCCGATGCGCCGCCCGGAATGGGTTGCAGGATCGGGGTCTCGACTTCGATGTAGCCCTTCGAATTGAAGAATTCGCGCATCGTGGCCATGATCTTGGCGCGGCGGACGAAGGTTTCCTTCACCTGCGGGTTGACGATCAGGTCCAGATACCGCTGGCGGTAGCGCACCTCCGGGTCGGTGAAGGCGTCGAACGTCTTGCCGTCCTTCTCCTTGACGACGGGCAGCGGGCGGATCGACTTCGACAGCACGGTGAACCGGCGGCAGTGCACCGACAGTTCGCCGGTGTTGGTGCGGAACGCGAAGCCTTCGACGCCCACGAAGTCGCCGATGTCGAGCAGTTTCTTGAAGACCGTGTTGTAGAGCGTCGGATCGCCTTCGGGGCATACGTCGTCGCGGCGGATGTAGACCTGAATGCGGCCCGTGTGGTCTTGCAGTTCGAAGAACGAGGCGCTGCCCATGATGCGGCGCGACATGATGCGGCCGGCGATGCGCACCTCCTGGAAATTCTTTTCGGTGTCGTCGTAGTTGTCGGCGATCTCGCGCGCCGTGGCCGTCACCTCGTAGCGGGCGGCGGGGTAGGGCTCGATGCCCAATTCACGGAGCGCCGTGAGCGACTGTCTGCGAAGCTGTTCCTGTTCGCTGAGTTCGAGTGCCATATCGTATGTTTTTGATGTTTTCTCGTGCAACCCCGCAAAATTAGTGAAAAATGGGCAAAATAGCAACTGTTTCGCCATTCCTCTGCCCTCCCTGTCCCGAAACCGTTTTTTTGTTTGTTTATTTTCCCGGAATGATTAAATTTGTCCGTTGTGTCTAATTAAATGCCAGTCTATGAAACAACTCGACTCCTTTTTTCGCAATCGGCTGAATTACCCCCCCCCGCGGGTTATGGGGATTCTTTTGGGCAGTCTGCTGTTTTTCGCCTCCTGCGGCGGTGACGACTCTTCGGACGACTCCTATGCCGCCGTCGAATCCGAATCTTTCACCTTTGACGAAACCGACGCCGCCAACAATGCCGTCCGCGTGATGGCCAACGG
>ULQX01001303.1_pt1 | contig 15016 bp, 8 predicted proteins | sample 1954941 | NCBI WGS metagenome assembly ULQX01 (sample SAMEA4835667, study PRJEB28245) | human gut metagenome | biome: gut microbiome; material: fecal sample | place: Denmark | collected 2008
GGCATAGTGTGCCCGCGTGTTTATCCGCGCAAAAAAATTGCTTCAAGGATGCGTCAACACGCATTTTTGATACAGACAGTCTACGAAAAGCAAGGCTGTCACAGAATATTAAGGGAGGTTTTTTCATGAAGAAGCTGACTGCTCTCCTGCTCGCCATCGCAATGATGGTGACCTGCACCCTGTGCGCTGTCGCCGAAGACGGCAAGACGTACATGGCTGTCTGCATCGCGTCCGAGCCTGATACGCTTGACCCGGCGCTGAACTCCGCTGTGGACGGCGCGACGATGGTCGCTCACCTGTTCGCAGGCCTGTCCACTTGGGCGCAGACCGACGACGGCAAGCTGGAAATCCTGCCGGACTGCGCGGTGGAACTGCCTGATCCGGTGGTCAATGACGACGGCACGGTGACGTACACCTACACGCTCGTTGACGGCCTGAAGTGGTCTGACGGCAAGGATCTGACCGCCAAGGACTTCGAGTTTGCGTGGAAGCGCGCTGCTTCCTCCGAGCTGGGCGCGGACTATGGCTACATGTTTGAAGTCATCAAGGGCTACACTACGGACGGCTCCGACCCCAAGGCGGAAAACCTCGCTGTGACCGCCGTGGACAACAAGACCCTGACCGTTACCCTGAACAACCCCGTTGCCTACTGGAACGAGCTGCTCGCCTTCCCGGCGTACATGCCCGTCCGTGAGGACGTCGTCGCCAACGAAGCGTGGGCGACCGATCCTTCCACCTACATCGGCAATGGCCCGTACACCATGACCGCGTGGGAACACAACAGCAAGATCACCCTGACCAAGAACCCCTACTATCATGCGGTGGACAAGGTCACGATGGACGAGCTGGACTTCTACCTCTCCGACGACGCGAACAACATGCTGGCGAACTTCCAGAAGGGCGACTGGCAGCTGATCGACGACGTTCCCACCTCTGAAATCGCTTCCCTGAAGGAACAGTATCCGACGGAATTCGTTATTGCCGGTCAGATTGGTACCTACTATGTCTGCTGGAACATCAACGAAGAAATCCTGCCCGCTGACGTGCTCGCGAACATGACCCCCGAAGAAGCGGAAGCGGCGCGCGCAGAAATCCGTCAGGCGATTGGTCTGCTGTTCGACCGCAACTACATCGTTGAAGAAATCGGTCAGGCGGGTCAGGTGCCTGCGTCCAGCTTCGTTCCTATGGGCATGACCGATGCGGACGGCTCTGAGTTCTACAAGAACGCGGGCCATGTGGAAGGCATCACCGGCTACTACGACGTGACCGACGACGAAGACGTCTACATGGCGAACTTCGACAAGGCGGTTGAGACCCTGAAGAAGTACTACACCTACGACGAGGCGAACGCCGTCTTCACCAACTTCCCGTCCCTGACCTACCTCTACAACACCTCCGAAGCCCACAAGGCGATTGGCGAATACCTCCAGAGCGCGGTTTCTGCGGTCGGCATCACCATGAACTTGACCAACCAGGAATGGAACACCTTCCTGAACACCCGTAAGTCCGGCGACTACTCCATTGCCCGCAATGGCTGGATTGCCGACTACAACGACCCGATCTGCTTCCTCGACATGTGGGTGACCGGCTCCGGCAACAACGACGTGCAGTTCGGCAAGGGCGCGAATGCGGATCTGAAGATCTACAACCTCGACCTGACCCCCTACGGCTACGACGTGAAGGTGGAGAACGGCACTTGGGCGGAAACCTATGACGTGCTGATTTCTGCTATCAAGAGCTGCACCAACAGCGCGAACCGTTATGCCATGATGCACATCGCGGAAGATATGCTGATGAATACCGGCTGCATCGTGCCGCTGTACTACTACACCGACATCTACATGCTCGACGACTCCGTGCAGGGCTTCTTCTCCAACCCGCTGGGCTACAAGTACTTCATGCACTGCACCATCGCCAAGTAATTCCATCCAAGTTTGGACAAATCCACGGGCGAATCGGCTTCAAAACCGGTTCGCCTTTTTTTCGCATGTTGGAAAGATGTACTTTGCCATCCTTGGCAACCGATATTTCCTGCCTTGGAAAGGTACATTCGGCGGAAAACATGCGCGAATTGACGGGAAACCTGCGTGAATGCAGGAATTTTCAGCAGGAAAAGGGCAGGGAAACGTCCAATTAATCCATTGAATGGCGGTGGCGAACAGCGCTTGCCGATGGTATACTGAAACCAGAAGGGGCGTTTTCTATGGGAAAAAGCCCGCGGAAGCTATCAGCAAGGAGGAAGAAGCATGAAGCGAATCGCACGATGGAGCACCATTTTCCTGCTCTTATGCAGCATCATTTGGGCGGGTACAGCATCGGCGGCCATGATTGTGGAAAACAACATGAGTGCGCTGAACACACTGAACACCATCAACAAGAACCAGACACCACAGGGCAAGGACTCAGCGCTGGAGCGGCTGGCGAAAGAAATCGGCGCTGGCATATGGGACAATACGGACTGGGATGACCCGGCGTTTCAGGAGAACATCAAGCAGTTTGGCATCACCGTGTTGAAAAAGGATACGCAGCCGCCGGAAGCCTTCATCGGCGACGCGATTTTTGACCATCTGGGCGACACGGAGTTCAATGCGCCGGAAATGAACGGCAATCTGCTGGTTCTCGGCGGGCTGAACGCCAATCTGCCGTCCGGCAAAATCGACCGCCTGTATGTGCTGTCGGACGAGGACATTCGCCTGAACATCGGCGCGGCGGCAGATGTTCAGGAGCTGATTCTGGGCGCGTCGGGGAATGTGTCGCTGAACGGCGAGGGCAATGTCCGCTCCACCATCGTGGTGGACAAGCCGATGAATCTCGATATCGGGATTGCGACGAACCTCGTGAACCTGACGGATGACCCGCTGCCGACGGGCGATATTGTGCTGAATCCGGGCAAGAACGCGCTTGTGCCGGGGCAGCAGCTGCATATGGGCAGCGAGCTGAAGGTGGAGAAGAAAATCAGCCTGACCGTGCGCTTCCGCCTTGTTGACCAGAGCGCCAAGGACATGCAGCTGGAAACGGCGGATTGGGACGGCGCGCTGCTGACCGAAACGACGGTGCAGTACACGGGCGACAGCTGCCCGATGGGCGCGGTCAACATGATGGACAGCATCGAGGCGGCGTTTGCGGAGAAGTATCCGGATTTGCAGGAGCAGTATGTGCTGCTGCCGGAAATGCGCAGCGCAGACCCGTGGAGCAAGGTCTACCGCCTGAATGGCGGCGAATCCTGCTTTGCTGTGGCGGAAAATTATGTCTATCTTTCCCGCGAGGGCGATGTTGTGTTCCCGCTGACGGTTGACAGCACGCTGGTAGCGGAATTCCCGGTGTACGTCTACCGCTATGGCGAGCAGGACGGGCGCATCACCTACCGCGTTCGCATCAGCGGCGCGCGCCCGGATTACTTCACGCCGAGCCTGACCCTGCGCAGCGGCGCCGTGGCGAGCTTCACCTTCGATAAGGAGCGCGGCGAGTGGGTGACGCAGTTCAAGCGCAGCGACTTCGGCGCGGACGAGCGTGCCCTCATTCACCTGACGGGACTGCGCGGCGAGGAGACGGACACATTCCTGCCCGTAACGGGGCGCGAAGAAAAGCGCATCGTTACGCTGACGTGGACGGCGGACACGCAGCGCGTGACCATCGACGCGCAGAACGTCCTCTGGGGCAGCGACATGCCGGCGGAGGGCAACGACCTGCTGTGCCGCGCGGGTGAGCAGGTGACGGTGCAAATCGCGCCCGCAGCGGGCTATCGCGGCATCCACGTTTTCCAGAGCGACCCGGCTGTTTCCCTGAGTATCAGCGAGGGGAACGACGCGGTTTCCTTCCTCATGCCCTACGCGCCGCTGACCTTGACGCTGACGGCGGACAAGCTTTATACCGTCACGATGGACACGGCAGACGGCGATCCGATCCGTCCCATCCAGTACACGGTGGAATCGGAAGCGTTCCAGCTGCCGACCCCGGTTCGCACGGGCTACATCTTCCTCGGCTGGACGGGCGAGGGCATCACCGAACCGCAGAAAACCATTGAAATCCCGCAGGGAAGCACGGGTGACCGCACCTACACCGCGAATTGGCAGGTGATTGAATACACCATCATTACGCTGCTGGAAGGGGGCAATGCGGGCTCGTCGGAAGTGTATTTCTACACGGTGGAGCAAACCGTAACGCTGCCGACCCCGACCCGCACGGGCTACACGTTCCTTGGCTGGACAGGCGAGGGCATCACGACGCCGCAGCCGAACGTGACCATCCCGAAGGGTTCGACGGGCGACAAGACGTATATCGAGAACTGGAAACTGACAGAATACAACATCACCATGGATTTGAACGGCGGCAGCGGTCAAGAAAAGGTGGTTTACACCATGACGGACGAGGATTTCGAGCTGCCGACCCCGACCCGCAACGGCTACGAGTTTGTCGGCTGGACGGGCGAGGACATCACGACGCCGCAGACAAGCGTCATAATTCCGAAGGGTTCGACGGGAAACAAGGCGTATACCGCAAACTGGCAGGTGATTGAATACACCATCACACTGGACACGAACGGCGGCCCAGTCGTGTCTCCGATAAAATACACCGTGGAGGATCTCTTCACCCTGCCTTACATTCTCCGTCCGGGCTACGAATTTGCCGGCTGGACCCTCGATGGCAGCGGTATGCTCCCTTTCACGCCGCTCATTATTTACCCTGGCACAACCGGCGACCTCCATTACAAGGCGGAGTGGCGTTTGGCGGAGTACACCATCACCATGGATTTGAACGGCGGCAGCGGTCAAGAAAAGGTGGTTTACACCATAACGGATGAGGAGTTCGAGCTGCCAACCCCGACCCGCAACGGCTACGAGTTTGTCGGCTGGACGGGCGAGCGCATCACGACGCCGCAGACAAGCGTCAAAATTCCGAAGGGTTCGACGGGGAACAAGGCGTATACCGCAAACTGGAAGGTGATCAGATACACCATCACACTGGTCACGAACGGCGGCGCAGTCATAGCTTCGATACGCTACACCGTGGAGGATTCCGTCACCCTGCCCATCCCTCCCGACCGTCCGGGCTACGAATTTTCCGGCTGGGTCCTCGATGGCAGCGGTCAGTTCCCTTCAACGCCGATGATTATCCCCGCAGGCTCAACCGGCGACCGCCTTTACAAGGCGGAGTGGCGTGTGGCGACGTACACCATTACCTACGTGAGCCACGGCAAAGCATATAATTGGGTTCAATACACCATCAACAACCAAGTTTATTTCGGGACACCGGAAGAAGACCCGTCCTACTACCTCCCGGGCTATACCTTTGTAGGCTGGAAAATCGACGGCGTGGAAGGAACGCCGCGCTCCTACATGCTGCCCAAGGACTCGTATGGCAATCGAACGGCGACCATGCTTTGGGAGCCAATTCCGTAAGCGTAAACAAGGAGAACAAGGAGGGGCTGCGCATTGGACTACCTCAGCGTAAAGGAAATAGCGGAGCTGTGGGGCGTTTCCATCCGCATGGTGAATTACTACCTGAATACCGGGCGGATTCAGGGGGCAATCCGGAAATCGGGCGGGTGGCTGATTCCGGCGAATACGCCGCATCCGGCGGATTTGCGCAAGAGCGGGCAGCGCGGGCAGGAAAAAATCCCCCCGCGGATGGCCAAGTGCTATATGCCGCTGATTTCCCGCCCGTGCGACAACGGCTTCCAGAATCTCCTGCTGACCATGAACGACGAGGAGGAACGCGACATCGCCCGCGCCCTGCACCACTATTTCCGCGATGAACACGAGGAAGCCCGCGAAATCAGCGAGAAATACCTGACGAGCAAGTGCCCCGAAATTCGCTTGTCCGCGCTGATTACCAACACGATGGCGATGCTGCAGACGGGGGATGCCGCCAAGTGCCGCCGAAATCTCGAAATGATTCAGCGGGACGGGCAGCGCGCAAACGACGATTCGTGGCGGCTGTACAGCAGCATTACCGACGCGCTCATCAGCGTGTTCTTCCACTCCGAGAAGCTCGACTTGACCCCTATCCGCCCCGCTATCGGTATTCTTCCGCCCGGAATGCAGTATTTCGCCATGTACGCCATCGCCCACGCGCTCTACATCCGGCGCGAATACGAACACGCGATGGGCATTGCCGAATCCGCCCTGCTGATGGCGGGCACGCGCTACCCCATTGACAGCATCTACCTCAACATCGTCCTGTGCATGATTTGCATGAGCCTGAAGCAGGATGAACGCGCGGAGCAGAAGTTCGATGCCGCGTGGAGCATCGCCAGCCGCGAGGGGTACATCCACCCGTTTGTGGAGCATCACGGCATTTTGCAGGGGCAGGTGGAGCGCGCGCTGCGCAAGCAGGAGCCGGAAACGTACAACAAGATTGTGCAGTCGGTCTACCGCTTCAGCCGCGGGTGGATGAAAATTCACAACCCCGTGTCGACGCTGCAGGTGACCGACGCGCTCACACCCTACGAGTTTTCGATTGCCATGCTTGCCGCGAAGGGTCGCAGCAACAAGGAAATCGCCGCGCTGATGGGCGTTTCCGTCAACACGGTGAAGTCGTACATGGAAAGCATTTTTGAGAAGCTGCAAATCTCCAGCCGGAATGAAATCGACGCGTATGTGAATCGGTAATATCAACAAAAGCACGCACTCCGAATGTGGAATGCGTGTTTTTGTATTCGGATTTTTCATTGCAGAAAAAATATGTGAAAATTGAGGAAAATGCTTGACAAATAGAAAAAAACGGATATGATACACACAAGGAGGTTGAGAAACATGGATTTTGCGTATTTTCTGATTGCTTTGGTTGCAATTGCAATCAACGTTGCATTTGCAATGTATGCGGGCGGCATTGCTGAGCAGAAAGGGTACAGCAAAGGGAACTGGATTGCCGTGTGCATTATCTTCGGCATCATCGGCTACATCCTCATTGCTGCCCTGCCTGATTTGGAACTGCGTGCAACATTGGAAAATATAGAGAAAAAACTTGCAAAAGATAAAAACGACAACTATCTGCCGCGAAGTAGCAGTAGCGATAGCAATAGAAATAGCAATAGCAGTAACAGTAACAGCACAATCAAATCGCTTTCGAAAATGACGCCGTTAGCACCGCTTTCAGATAGTATGGACTACTGGACATGCAAGTATTGCGGCTTAGACAACCCGAAGGAAGCGCGCTACTGCCAACACTGCGGTGGATACAGGTGAATAAAAATCAGCCGCGACGAGCATATTCACTCGTCGCGGCTGTGTTTATCTGTGCGCTTCCTTATTCTGATACATCTGCGCGTCCGCCTGCGCCAAGGCATCCGCCAACTCATCCGTCGACGGATTAAAATGCGAACAGCCCACCGATACCGTCGGCAGAACCGGATTCTCCGCCCGCGCCGCATCCATCAGGTGCTGGAAAATCTCCGTCATGGTGTTGTATTGCGCGTTCCGCCGCGTCAGTATCACGCAGAACTCGTCGCCGCCGATGCGGAAGCACGTCCCGTAATTCCCGTACGCGCGGCGGATGCAGCCGGAAATCGTCCGCAGGCAGGCGTCGCCCATCAAGTGCCCATGGCAGTCGTTGACGTCCTTGAAGCGGTCAACATCGAACATCAGGATGGTAGCAGGCACGCGCAGGCGCGCCAGATAATGCTCGTAGCCCAAACGGTTGACCAGCTGCGTCAGCCCGTCGGTTTGCAGTACCATGTCGCTGGAGAATTTCGACATCATCAGCGCACCGCAGCTGATGGTAATCCAGTCGATTTTGACCGTCGGCAGGAACAGCTGCACCATCAGCCCTAACAGCACGAACAGCGTCGCGAGCATCAGCTGTGTGCCGCCGGTGTACTGATAGGCGCGGCAGGCGAACCAAATCTGCACGAGGAAGAACACCATGCTGCCCCCGTAGGCGAGCATGTAGAGCACGTAGAGCAACCCGTGGTGATAGAAATTCTGCCCATCGACATAGAATATCAGCCCTGTGAACGCCGAGAGCAGCACCAGCAGCGCGTGGAAGCCCGCAAGGCACAGCAGCCTGTGTACCACTTTCCGCGGGCAGGGATGGATAACGCAGCCCGCGAACAGACCGATTAGCGGCGCAAGCGAAAGTTCGATGGTCTTGACGGCGATATGCAGCGGAATCAGCGCGGGCGGCGTGCCATCCATCTGCACGCCCGACCACTCACACAGCGCGCAAATGGCGATGGTGGCGTACAGACCGCCGCAGAGCAGGTTTCGGATCTTGGATTGGCTGATGTCGCCGCGCAGGGAGAAGAGCATAATCGCCATGGCGAAGACGCTGAGAGCAATATTTGCCGTGTATAATTCATTCATGCTGATTGTGGAGGCGGTTGACAAGCAATCGCGGCAGATAAGTTTGAAAAGGGCAAATTCCCCCTTCTTATAATAATGATACCACGAAAAAAAGAGGATGAAAAGTTGGTTACATAGGGAAAATTGCAAATGTGGCAGATTTCAACAAATGCGGGGAAATGGTTACATGGCGCGTCTCCCATCCCCACGAAAAAAGGGACTGACCGAAGCCAGTCCCTTTGATGATTATTCGTATTCGCAAACGCTTGCCCAGCGGATGAGCAGGTCGCGCTCTTCGGGCTTGCCCTTGAGGGACTGGCTCGCGGCGACGATCGGAATCCACTGCTGGACGTACTGCTTGGCGGTGTCGCTCTTCTTGCAGAAGAGGGAGAGGTACTTCTCCGCCAGCGCTTCCTTGCCTTCCAGGACGAAGAGCAGGTAGGTGCGGGCGACATCAGCGGACGCATTGCCCTGCGTGGCATGCGACCAGTCGAGGATGTACCACTGTCCGTCGGGCTTCAAGATAATGTTGGACGGGTTGAAGTCGCCGTGGCAGACCTTCTTGTGGACGTGCATACTCGCCAAGCGGGTGTGCAGCTCGTAGCGGGTGGTCGCGTCGAGGTCGGTGGCGGAAATCTTGCGCTGCATCTTCTCCGTCAGGCTGTTGAGCATCGGGCAGGTGCAGGCGTGAACCTTCATCTGAATGTCCACAAACAGGTTCAGGTACTCGTCTTCCTTTTCCGGATGCGCCGCCATCAGCGCCGCCAGCGTGTCGCCTTCAACGAACTCCGTCGTAATCGCCCATTGACCGTTCACCGTGTCAACAGCAAGGAGCTTCGGAATCGGCAGGCCCGTCTCTTCCACGCGCGCCGTGTTCAGCGCTTCGTTCAGAATGTCCGCCTTGCTGTACCCTTCGGCAAACACCTTGATGGCCTTGGCGCCGTCGCGGTAAATCTTCTTATTTTCCCGCTCGGCAATCACATGCGTCAAATCCATAGGGAAACCTCCTTCTATATGGTTCATGTTTATTGGGGGGAGAGGCGCAAGGGCACTGCCCTTGACCTGCCAAAGGGTCTGTGACCCTCTGGACTCCCTTTTTGCGATTGAGTTGGTGACGCTATCACACAACGTCCGCGTGTTTATGCGAGGATTCGCGTCTGCGGACGCGACCAGAGGGCAATGGAAACAGACGAAGTCTGCGGTCGCCCTCTGGACTGCTTTGCCCCCTCCTGCGCTTGTTGGTTGGTAAAGCGGCAGTGGAGAACGCGAAAGTCGATATTTGTCCTAAATATCTATTCGCCGCCCAAATGCGACATTCCTGCAAGCGGATAAAATTTTTTGTGCTCAAAAATGCCCGGCCCAGCAGAAGCATTCCTGCCAAGCCGGGGAGAATGGCGCATTACTCGCCGTAGTACGCCTTCAGATACATTTCCTTGATTTCGCTGATGAGCGGGTAGCGCGGGTTCGCGCCGGTGCACTGGTCGTCGAACGCCTGCTCGGACATTTCGTCCAGCGTCGCGAGGAACTTCTCCTCGTCCACACCGTAGTCGCGGATCGTATTCTTGATGCCGACGCGCTCCTTCAGGGCATGGATGTTGCGAATCAGGTTCTCCACCGTCTCGTCGTCATTCGCACCCTTGAAGCCGAGGTACTCGCCGAATTCGGCGTAGCGGCGCTTCGTGTGCGGATAGGCGTACTGCGGGAAGGTGCCCATCTTCGTGGGAACTTCGGCGCTGTTGTAGCGGATGACCAGCTCAATCAGCAGCGCGTTGGCGATGCCGTGCGGCAGGTGATGGAACGCGCCCAGCTTGTGCGCCATGGAGTGGCAGACGCCGAGGAACGCGTTCGCGAACGCCATGCCAGCCATCGTGGCTGCGTTGCCCATCTTTTCGCGGGCAACCGGCTCGTTCTGACCGTTGTCGTAGCACGCGGGCAGGTACTCGAAAATCAGCTGAGCCGCCTGCTTTGCCAGACCGTCGGTGAAGTCTGTCGCCAGCATGGAGGCGTAGGCTTCCAGCGCGTGGGTCAGCGCGTCGATACCGGAGGCGGAGGTCAAGCCCTTCGGCGCGGACATCATCATGTCAGCGTCCACAATCGCCATCTTCGGCAGCAGCTCGTAGTCCGCCAGCGGGTACTTCACGCCGGTGTCCTGATCGGTAATGACGGCGAACGGGGTGACTTCGGAGCCAGTGCCAGCGGAGGTCGGGATGGCGATGAAGTACGCCTTTTCACCCATCTTCGGGAAGGTGTACACGCGCTTGCGGATATCCATGAAGCGCATTGCCATGTCGAGGAAGTCCACTTCCGGATGCTCGTACATGACCCACATAATCTTGCCGGCGTCCATTGCGGAACCGCCGCCGATGGCGATAATGCAGTCCGGCTGGAAGGAAGTCATCGCCTTGGCGCCTTCCTTTGCGCAGGCGAGAGACGGGTCGGGCGCAACATCGTAGAACGTGGTGTGGACGATGCCCAGCTCATCCAGCTTGTCGGTAATCGCCTTGGTGAAGCCGGATTTGAACAGGAACGCGTCGGTGACGATGAAGCAGCGCTTCTTGCCCATAACTGCCTTGAGTTCATTCAGGGCGACAGGCAGGCAGCCCTTCTTGAGGTAGACCTTTTCAGGCGCACGGAACCACAGCATATTCTCCCTCCGGATGGCAACAGTCTTGACATTCAGCAGGTGCTTGACGCCGACGTTCTCGGAGACGGAGTTGCCGCCCCAAGAGCCGCAGCCCAGCGTCAGCGACGGACGCAGCATGAAGTTGTACAGGTCGCCGATGCCGCCCTGAGAGGAAGGCGTGTTGACGAGAATACGGCAGGTCTTCATGCGCGAGGCGAAGCGGTCAATCAAATCCTTGCGGGTGACGGCGTTCAGGTAGATAGAAGAGGTGTGGCCGTAGCCGCCGTCAGCAATCAGGTGTTCCGCCTTGTCGAACGCATCGTCGATGTCCTTGGCGCGGTACATCGCCAACACGGGAGAGAGCTTCTCATGCGCGAACTCTTCAGAAATATCCACGGATTCGACTTCACCAATCAGCACCTTGGCGGTTTCCGGCACGTCCACGCCCGCGAGCTTGGCAATGGTGTGCGCCTTCTGACCGACAATCTTGGCATTCAGCGCGCCGTTGATGATGATGGTCTTGCGCACCTTGTCCAGCTCTTCGCCTTCGAGGAAGTACGCGCCGCGCTTGGCGAACTCCGCCTTCACCGCGTCGTAGATGCTGTCCAGTACGATGGTGGACTGCTCGGACGCGCAGATCATGCCGTTGTCGAACGTCTTGGAGTGCAGGATGGAGTTGACGGCCACCTTCACATCAGCGGATTCGTCGATAATCGCGGGCGTGTTGCCAGCGCCGACGCCCAGCGCAGGCTTGCCGGAGGAGTACGCCGCCTTGACCATGCCGGGGCCGCCGGTGGCGAGGATGATGTCAGCTTCCTTCATCGCCATGTTGGTCAGCTCCAGCGAGGGAACATCGACCCACGAGATGATGTCTTCGGGCGCGCCGGCTGCCACAGCCGCTTCCAGCACAACCTTTGCGGCGGCGATGGTGGACTTCTTCGCGCGCGGATGGGGAGAGATGATGATGCCGTTGCGGGTCTTGAGGCAAATCAGCGTCTTGAAAATGGCGGTAGATGTGGGGTTAGTGGTCGGGATGACCGCCGCGACAACGCCGATAGGTTCTGCAACCTTCATCATGCCGAATGCTTCGTCGCGCTCCAGCACGCCGACGGTCTGCGTGTCCTTGTAGGCGTTGTAGATGTATTCAGCGGCGTAGTGGTTCTTGATGACCTTATCTTCCACCACGCCCATGCCGGTTTCTTCCACCGCCATCTTCGCCAGCGGGATGCGCATGTTGTTCGCGGCGAGGGCAGCTGCCTTGAAAATCTTGTCCACCTGCTCCTGCGTGTAGGTCGCATAGACCTTCTGTGCCGCGCGGACGCGGGCGAGGGCCGCCTCGAAGCTCTCCACGCTATCGACGATCGGATACTCTTTCGCCATGATACTCTCTCCTTATGCTTCATCCGTCCTGCGGGGATGTGCCCGCGAACGGGGAATGTCGGTGTTTGTCGGGGTGACGAGAACAGTGTATCAGATTGTTAAGCTCTTGTCAAGTGGCTGACACGATTTTAACGATATTTTTTTCACAATTTAATACGTTTTCGGGACAAGATGAATGGAACGGCGGATAGATGGACGAAGAGGGCAAGAACGCGGATTCGCTATTTGGGGAGCGTCGGAGCAACGTCCCCGCGCCGCAATCAGGCGGAGGAAGTTCGCGCGGCATAAGCCATCATCATATAAATAGGTAGCAATTCAGGCACTGCATCATCCCTCCGAAAAAAATCCGAGAAAATTTATGCAGACCTATTGCATTTTTATTCATCTTGGTGTATAATCCATCTTGTCCGGCAGACGGACACAAAAATGATGAAAATCAGGATGAAGATAAAGGAGTCGATTGTTATGGCGAAGATGCGCGTATTGCTGGCTTATTCCGGTGGTCTGGATACCTCGATTATCGTGCCGTGGCTGAAGGAAAATTATGACTGCGACGTGGTCTGCGTTGCGGGCGACGTCGGGCAGGGCGAAGAGCTGGAGCCCCTCCACGAGAAGGCGAAAAAGTGCGGCGCGGAAAAGCTGTACATCGAAGACCTGCGCAAGGAGTTCGTCGAGGACTTCATTTGGCCGACGCTCAAGGCGGGCGCGGTCTACGAGGGCAAGTATCTGCTGGGCACGTCCTTCGCACGGCCGCTGATTGCCAAGCGCCTCGTCGAAATCGCTCACAAGGAGAACTGCACTGCCATCTGCCACGGCTGCACCGGCAAGGGCAACGACCAAGTCCGCTTCGAGCTGACCATCAAGGCGTTCGACCCGAATATGCAGATTATCGCACCGTGGCGCATCTGGGACATCAAGACCCGCGAGGAGGAAATTGACTACGCCGAAAAGCGCGGCATCCCCGTCCCGGTCAAGAAGGATCGCCCGTATTCGATGGATCGCAACATCTGGCACATCAGCCACGAGGGCGCGGATTTGGAAGATCCGTGGAACGAGCCGCCGGAAGACCTGCTGCTGACGATGGTCACGCCCGAAAAGGCGCCTGATCAGCCCGAATACGTCACGGTGGACTTCGAGAAGGGCGTGCCGGTCGCCATCAACGGCGAAAAGCTGGACGCGGTGGATTTGCTGACGAAGGCGAACGAAATCGCGGGTCGCAACGGCGTTGGCTGCGCGGATTTGGTGGAGAACCGTCTGGTTGGCATGAAGTCCCGCGGCGTGTACGAAACTCCCGGCGGAACGATGCTCTACGCCGCGCACGGCATCCTCGAATCCATCACGCTTGACCGCGCCACCAGCCACTACAAGGAGCTGGTCGCGAGCAAGTTCGCGGAGCTGGTGTACGACGGCATGTGGTACACGCCCCTGCGCGAGGCGCTCTCCGCATTTGTGGACAGCACGCAGCAGGCGGTCAACGGCACGGTGAAGCTGAAGCTGTACAAGGGCAACTGCATCAATGCGGGCGTGAAGTCGCCGAACAGCCTGTACATGGAGGAAATCGCCACCTTCGGCGACAGCCACGACCTGTACAGCCACAAGGATTCCGCGGGCTTCATCAACCTGCTCGGTCTGCCGCTGAAGGTCAAGGCGATGGTGGAGCAGAAGAATAAGAAGTAATTTAAAGCAACACCGCACAACTCGGCGGCTGACCGCCTCATTTGTGTAAATGTGATAACTGTGGTGTCCAGCAAGTCCTGCACTGAATTCGGGAGTAGAGCCCCAATAGTATAAACGCGCTCGTCGGAAGGTCGGCGGGCGCGTTTTCTGTGCGAATTTGAAATTTGGAGGGGGGATTTGAGGCAGCTGATTTCAGAAAAAAACGATTTTCTGAAATGTGGTTACACGCCGACACGAAAGTCGTTGTGAAGATACACAACAATTTGCCATGCTTTTGTCAGAAATGTCAGAAATATATAATTCTTCAAGAAAACACTTGACTTTTTTCAGGAGAGGGGTAAAATAAAAGCAGTATATTATAAGGAGGCGGTGGACTGTACTATAAAATATGTATTTGTGAGTAAAACTGCATTGGGGGGAAGAAACACAGAAAACAAGATAAATGGTGGAATATGACGATAAAGAGCAGAATGAAATTACTGTTTTTTAACGGAAAGACTATTGAAAACAATGACAAGGAGGGAAAATAATGTCTAATCCGAACAATGGTGGCATGGGGTTCTTGGGCGTTGTTGGCGCAATCATCGTGGCAGTGCTCATACTATCATTCGCTTAATGAATAAATTCAAAAGGATGGGTGATATCAGTAAAATTGTTTGCGTCCTATTCCTATATGCACTGAATCGTTTTTACTTGAAAAATGTCGTTGTTATACCCGCAATATCGTACATCTTAAAATGTCATTTTAATGATTTTTTAGGAGGAATTTTCATAATCGCGTATATCAATTTGATTTTAGAGCATAGCAAATATCGTCATTATCGAGTGGATACGGTTTCGATGGCAGTCACAATAACGCTAATATGCGGAATATTCTGGGAGTACGTTGCGCCTTTCTTCTTGCATCAAGGAGTTAGTGATGTCTATGACGTTATCGCATATGTACTTGGCGGAATAACTTATTTGTTGTTGTAACGTGTTGTTCCAGTCAAGATTAAGGTAACACCGCATAAATGAGGTGGTCGGCTGGCGAATGGATTTTTCGTCAGATGCA
>ULQX01068575.1_pt1 | contig 14951 bp, 9 predicted proteins | sample 1954941 | NCBI WGS metagenome assembly ULQX01 (sample SAMEA4835667, study PRJEB28245) | human gut metagenome | biome: gut microbiome; material: fecal sample | place: Denmark | collected 2008
CCGTGCCGCCTATGCGCTCGGCGGGTTAGGGTCGGGCTTCTGCGACAACGAAGACGAGCTGAACGTACTGGTGGAAAAGGCTTTCTCTTTCTCCCCGCAAGTGCTGGTGGAGAAATCCTTGCGCGGTTGGAAAGAGGTGGAGTACGAAGTGGTACGCGACCGTTTCGACAACTGCATCACGGTGTGCAACATGGAGAACTTCGACCCGCTGGGCATCCACACCGGAGAGTCTATCGTGATTGCTCCGTCGCAGACACTGAGCAATACGGATTATCATAAACTGCGCGAACTGGCTATCCGCATCATCCGCCACATCGGCATTGTGGGCGAGTGCAACGTGCAGTATGCCTACGACCCCGAAAGCGAGGACTACCGCGTTATCGAGGTAAACGCCCGCTTGAGCCGTTCGTCTGCACTTGCCTCTAAGGCAACGGGTTATCCGCTGGCATTCGTTGCCGCCAAATTAGGACTGGGCTACGGCCTTTTCGAATTGAAGAACTCCGTAACCAAGACCACCGGCGCATTCTTCGAGCCGGCACTGGACTATGTGGTCTGCAAGATTCCCCGTTGGGATTTGGGCAAGTTTCATGGCGTAGATAAGGAATTGGGTTCGAGCATGAAGTCCGTGGGCGAGGTCATGGCTATCGGACGTACTTTTGAAGAAGCCATTCAGAAGGGGTTGCGCATGATAGGACAGGGGATGCACGGATTCGTGGAGAACAGGGAGCTTGTTATCCCCGACATAGACAAGGCGCTGCGCGAGCCTACCGACAAGCGTATCTTCGTTATCTCCAAGGCCTTCCGTGCCGGATATACCGTAGACCAGGTGCACGCGCTGACAAAGATAGACCGCTGGTTCCTTGAAAAGCTGATGAATATAATGGACACCAGCAGGGCGCTGCACGAATATTCGGAAAAGGTGCAGGATGAACCGGAAGCCGCACAAGGTGAAGGTACGTCGGAAGCCGCACAAGGTGAAAGGATGCTTCACTCCCTCCTGAATGACAAAGCCGCGCGGGAACTGTTGCACAAGGCCAAGATACAGGGTTTCTCCGATTTCCAGATAGCCCGCGCTTTCGGCCTAGAACGGTATATGGACGGTGAGGACGCCATCCTTGCCATACGTGCCCTGCGCAAGCATGCAGGTATTCTGCCCGTAGTGAAACAAATAGACACCCTTGCTGCCGAATATCCCGCCCGTACCAACTATCTGTACCTGACGTACAGCGGCATCGCCCACGACGTGCATTACCTGGGCGACCGTAAATCCATCGTCGTACTCGGTTCGGGTGCGTACCGCATCGGTTCCTCGGTGGAGTTCGACTGGTGCGGCGTGCAGGCATTGAACACCATCCGCAAGGAAGGCTACCGCAGCGTCATGATCAACTACAACCCCGAAACCGTATCTACGGACTATGACATGTGCGACCGCCTTTATTTCGATGAGCTTACCTTCGAGCGCGTCATGGATATTCTCGAACTGGAGAATCCGCACGGCGTCATCGTATCCACCGGCGGCCAGATACCCAACAACCTCGCCTTGCGTCTCGATGCGCAGCGCGTGCCTATTCTCGGTACGAGCGCCAGGAGCATCGACAACGCCGAAGACCGCGACAAGTTCTCTGCCATGCTGGACCGCATCGGCGTAGACCAGCCCGAATGGCGTGCGCTCACCTCGCTGGAAGATATCAACGCCTTTGTCGATAAGGTAGGCTTCCCGGTGCTGGTTCGTCCCAGCTACGTGCTTTCGGGCGCGGCAATGAACGTCTGCTCCAACCGGGAAGAGCTGGAACGTTTCCTGCAACTGGCGGCAAACGTCTCGAAGAAACATCCGGTGGTGGTGAGCCAGTTCATAGAGCATGCCAAGGAGGTGGAAATGGATGCCGTGGCGCAGAACGGGGAAATCGTTGCCTATGCCATCAGCGAACACATCGAGTTTGCAGGCGTGCACTCCGGCGATGCGACTATCCAGTTCCCGCCGCAGAAACTGTATGTGGAGACGGTGCGCCGCATCAAGCGCATCAGCCGCGAGATAGCCCGCGAGCTGAACATCTCCGGCCCGTTCAATATCCAGTATCTCGCCAAGGACAACGACATCAAGGTAATCGAATGTAATCTGCGTGCGTCGCGTTCATTCCCCTTTGTAAGCAAGGTGCTCAAGATAAACTTTATCGAACTGGCTACGAAAGTAATGCTCGGCATCCCCGTGCAGAAGCCGGACAAGAACCTGTTCGACCTCGATTATGTAGGAATCAAGGCTTCTCAGTTCTCCTTCAACCGCCTGCAAAAGGCAGACCCCGTATTGGGCGTGGATATGGCGTCTACGGGCGAGGTGGGGTGCATAGGCAGTGATACTTCCTGCGCTATTCTTAAAGCGATGCTTTCGGTGGGTTACCGTATTCCGCAGAAGAATATCCTGCTCTCCACCGGTACGCCGAAGCAGAAGGTAGACATGCTTTCCGCAGCCCGCATGCTTCAAAAGAAAGGGTATAAACTGTTTGCTACCGGCGGTTCGAGCAAGTTCCTTACCGAGAACGGGGTGGAGAACACCCGTGTCTACTGGCCGAGCGAGCCCGACATGCACCCGCAGGCGCTCGAAATGCTGCACAGAAAAGAGATAGATATGGTGGTGAACATTCCGAAGAACCTCACCGCGGGCGAGTTGGACAACGGTTACAGAATACGCCGCGCCGCTATCGACCTCAATATTCCGCTGATAACGAATGCACGTCTGGCAAGTGCGTTTATCAATGCCTTCTGCACCATGACACCGGACGATTTGGCTATCAGGGCCTGGGACGAATATAAGTAAAAGTACTTGGGAAACCGTTCCGAACTCCGGCCCGGAGCATCCGGTTTGCCGGTGTTTTTCTACGGTGTCTCTGCGATATAAAGCAGAGATACCGTAGGTAAAACCCGGTTATAGAGTATTGTTTTCTTCGTCCCGTAGCTGCGGGCTGTACAGCCCGCATATGGAAACCGCAGAGCCCGCAATTGCCCCCCGTGCGGCCCGCAACTGCAAAACGGGGTTTTCCTATAAGCATTCCGTAGTTTTATCGATGGCTTTTCGATATTAATCAATGGATAAAGTCTGAAAAAGCAGGCGGATAAAGAGAGCGTTTCCCCGGTTTTTTTCTTTTTAGGCACGGAATTACACGGATTTCACGGAAAAAGGATAAAATAAATCCGTATCTATCCGTGTAATTCCGTGTTTAAAAGGAAATTATCAAGTATATTTTGACAAAACCTCTTGTCATAACAATGGTCGTCACCGCTCAATGCCCCATAAACAAAGGGATAGAAAGCGAAAGTGACGAGTGATGAGAAAAAACGTGTTTTTCCTAATGTTCCAACGCTTTGTTTTAGTCAGAATGCAAAGAAGGGATAAATCAGATAGCTATTGGCATTTTTATCATACCCTTTGATGCCGATTCTGTCCCAATCATCGAGAAATCCCCAGACGATAATCCAACTGAGTTGTCGGTTGAATTCGGTACTGGTCTGGTATATACGTCTTTTACCAACTGACAGATTTCTTGCCGACCTGCCTGCTTTGCCTAATTGTGCGTTCAGCTTGTCCAGGTTTGTCGTAGCCATTGTTGTATGGTTCGTGGCTGTTGTCACATCCGTTACAGATGAGAAGGCTGCAAAGCAGTATATTGGCAGATAGGTGTTTCATGTCGTTTCGTTTTTAGTTTATCACAACCGTTTCGCTTACCGTTTCAGTACTTCCTGTGTTTCATGTCGGAAGGCTGCCTGCTGTTACGGTGACTTTCTTCCGGGAGATGCCGAGGGTATAACTTATGGAAGCTCCTTCCGTCCACATTTCAGTCGATGGCAGTGTCTGGTTGCTCAGGATGATAGTCTGGGTGATGTCCGTATTATCGGAATTATAGGCTTGGTAGGTGTAGGTGAGGTTGAAGACACTCTCTGTTCCGTAAGGCGGCAGATAGAAGGTTGCGAGCAGTTCCTTGGGGGTTGCGGTGTTATCCGGAATATCGAAACGGGTAGCGGTGGCGGTGAATGTTTCCGTTTCGGCGGGGGCGGGATAACTCCAGCCGAATCCTTTGTCTTTACTGTCTTCCGGGATATGGCAGGTGAGGATACCGTTTTTCATTCCGCGGATGGAGAATGCCGTGATTTGCTTTCCGGTTGTGTTGTCGTCGCTTTTTACGTAGATGGCAATCCGGGTCAGGGTATGGTGGAAGCGTAACTTCACCAGGCTGTTGTCCGAAGCGGAAGTCTGGTTCATCAGCGGGACGGCGACTAAAAAAATGCGCTTTTTCGTGGAAAGGATGTTTTGGGGGACGGTATAACGGGGCTTACCGGCAGCAAAACAGGGAAAATGCTTCTGATAAAACATTTTCCCTGTCGAGTATAAGGAGTGTCGCTTGGAAGGCGAATAAATAATTTTACATTTTGTTGGTAGGGTGCAAGAGTATCCGTTATTTTATTCTTTGTCGGTCTCCTTATATATTTTCTAATTGTCCGTAATCTGCATTTTAGTAATATATGTACGTTTTCATTTCAGCAGCGTTCCCGTTGCCTTTAAATAAGTGATGTAGTTCAGGTACAGTCGGAAGCATGCGTCGACTTTGGTTTCGTACGCCTGCTGCCACAGAGCTTGCGCTTCCAGGTGGTCGGACAGGGTTTCCAGTCCCACGTCGTATTGGCTGCGGCTCACTCTCATGTTCTCTTCCGCCTGTTGCAGGGAGCGTTCGGCAATGGTGCTTTCCAGCCGGGCTTCGTCGAGGTTGTTGACGGACTGTGCCAGTTCAAGCAGCATCTGTTCGTTCATGTTCTCCTGTTCGAGGCGCGCCTGCTCCAGTTTGGCTTTGGCTGCACGTACTTTATTGCTGTTTGCACCGAAATGGAAGAGCGGTACGCTTACGTTCAGAAGCACAGAGAAGCTGCCGCCGTCGAACAGGTCCTGGTCGCTGATTTCCAAGCCGTGGATGTAGTCGTACGAACCTTTCACACCGATTTTGGGCAGGAGTTCGCTGCGGTTCAGCTTCACCTGCTGCTTGGCGATGGCCACTTGCTGGTTCAGTATGGCATATTCGGGGCGGGCGGAGATGTCGGCTGTTTGCAGCCGGATGTCCTGTGCCACTTCGGGAAAAGTATCGGCAGTGCGTATATCTGCCGTCAGCGGTTTGCCGATGTAGTGGCAGAGGTTCATGGTGGCCAGGCGCAGCGCATTGTCGGCCTTGCGGATGTTGAGTTCGCTTTCGTTCAGCTTTACCTGCACTTTCAGCACGTCGTTCTGGGGTTTGAGTCCGTGTTTATGGGCGCTTTCCACGTTTTTCATCAGTTCCGTGAGCACGGCACTGTATTTGTCGGCCACTTTCTTCATCTCTTTGGCTTTGATGACTTGTGCGTATGCCTGCTCTGTCTTTACAATGACTTCCGAGGCTGTAAGCGTTTCGCTCAACTGTGCCATTTCCTTACCCAGCAGGGACATTTTGTATGCCGCACGGATTTTACCGCCCATGTAGAGCGGCTGTTCCACTTGTATGCCGCCCATATATACCATGCCTATCTTGTAGTTCAGGTCTATTCCGGGGAAGTAGGCGAACCCCTTGTTGGGAAGGAATTGCCCTGTGGCATCGGGCTGGAAAGTAGGCAGGTTGCCGCCGGCTATGCTGAGGCTGCCGTCTGATGTACTGTAGATACCCGTACCGCTGAGGCTGAAGTTGGGGAAGAAGTTGCCCTTATAGCTCTTTGCGGTGTAGCGTGCACTTTCCGTTTGTCTGGCGGCAGCTGCCATTTCTTTATTGTATTTCAGTGCCATTTCCCTGCATTGTTCCAGTGTCAGCGTCTCTTGGGCGGAGATGCAGGCAGCGGAGAGCAGGGCGGCGAGGATGAATGTTGTCTTTTTCATTATTGTTCGTTTTTTATATGAAAGAATAATGCGTATAGTACAGGGATGAACAGGAGTGTTATCAGCGTTCCGAATGTGAGGCCGCCCATGATGGAAGCTGCCAGCGAACCGAACATCGCGTCGGGCAGCAGCGGTATCATACCCAGAATGGTGGTCAGTGCAGCCATGGTCACAGGACGGAGACGGCTTTGGGCGCTATCCACCAGTGCCGTAATAGGTTCTACCCCTTGGTTGAGCTGAAGGGTGATTTCATCCATCAGTACGATGCCGTTCTTGATAAGCATGCCTATCAGTCCCAGCGTACCCACAATTGCCACGAAGTTGAACGTCTTGTCTGTAAGCAGCATCACAGCCACCACTCCCACAAGCAGCATGGGCAGACTGCAGAAGATGATAATCGGCTTGCGGTAGTCCTTGAACAGCATGATAAGAATGGCAATCATCAGGATGATGGCAAGCGGGAAGTTCTTGAACAGATACTCCATGGACTCGTCGCTGGCGCTCTTCTCGCCCTGCCAATGCAGGGTATAGCCTTGCGGAAGCTCTATCTGTTCTATCCGACGGGCGATAATCTGCCTTGCCTTTTCGGTCTCTATGCCGGGAGCGGGAGAGCATTGCACGCGCTGGCTGCGCTGTCCGTTATAGCGCGGAACAACGGGGTCTTCCCAGCGGATGTCGATGCGCTTGCTGATTTGTTTCAGCGGGGTGCTTCCCATGAGGCTTTCCACCAGTTCTTCCTTGCTCAGTGTACCTGCCTTCAGTTTCACCATGGTTTCCTCGTTCAGCAGTCCGTTCAGCGAGGGCAGGGCGGAGAATACCTGCGTATTGCCGAGGTCTTCTATCGGCTTTCCTTCCTCGTCCAGACATTTCAGGTAGATGTTGTCGCGGTGGATGCCTTCGTAGAAGAACCCGATGGGTATGCCGCCGTTGGCGGAAAGCAGGGACATGCTTACGTCGTTGCGGCTGAGATCCAGCGCGCGGGCGGCTGCCTGGTCGTACTCGATGGAGAGTACGGGTATCTGCGGTTCCCAGTCGGTGGTGATGAGGCGGACCTCCGGCGTGTGTTCCATAATGTACCGCGCACTGTCGGCCAAGCGGTGCAGTACGGCAGGGTCGGGCCCCATGAACTGCGCTTCGATAGGGTACTTCTTGAACATCAGGTTGTAGCGTTTCAGGTTGATGTAAGCATCCGGATAACGCCGTGTCAGGTATTCCTGTATCTCATCCATATTCTCTACCAGGTCGTCAGGAGAGGTGAAGTCTATAATCAGTTCGCCGTACGACAAGGACGGATTGGCGATGCTGCGCACCAGGTTGTAGCGTCCCGGCGTGCCGCCGACAGAGGCGGTGACATGGGTAATCTCCTTGCGTGTTTTCAGGTAGGATTCTATCTCCCTTAAATCGCGTGCCACGCGGGTGGAGTTATTGCCTTCGGGCAGCTTGTACTCCATGTAGAGCTGGTCGTACACCATATCGGGGAAGAAACCCTGCCGCATGTAGCCGTAGCCGAAAATGGAAAGTCCCAGCAGGGCGAGCATCGCCAGTACGACGCTCCAGCGATGTGCCAGTCCGAAGTAGAGGGCGGTGCGCAGCAGGGCATAGGTACGTCCCTTGTATTCGCGCTTTCCGGTGGCGCTGACTTCAACGGCAGGGTGCAGCTTGCGGTTTGCCATCAGCGGCACGTGCACCAGCGCCAGCACCCAACTCAGCAGTAAGGACACCGCCAGTACGATGAACAGGTCGCGGGTGTATACCCCGGCAGTGTCCGGCGACAGGAAGATGGGAAGGAAAGCGATGATGGCTATCAGTGTGGCGCCCAGCAGGGGCATTGCCGTCTGGCGGCCGATGGCTGTCATTGCCTCCATGCGGTTTTTGCCGGCTTTCAGGTCTACCAGTATGCCGTCTACGATGACAATGGCATTATCTACCAGCATACCCATTGCCAGCACGAAAGCGGCAAGCGATACACGCTGCATGGTTCCGTCCGCCGTGTACAGGAACAGGAACGAACCGAATACGGTGACAATGAGGCTGATGCCGATGATGATTCCGCTCTTGAAACCCATGGCCAGCATCAGGATTACCACAACGATGATGACGGACTCTATCAGGTTGATGACGAAAGTACCCAAAGAGGCTCCCACACGTTCGGGCTGATAGAATACCTTGTGGCACTCCACGCCTGCGGGCAGGCGGCTTTCTTTCAGTTGCGCCAGTTTTTTCTCTACGGCAGCGCCCACTTTCACGATGTCCGAACCGCTGGAAGCTGCGATGAGGATTCCCTGCGCCCGTTCGCTGTCGAAGAACAGTTCGTTGCGGGTAGGCTCTTCGTATCCTTTCTCAATGCGGGCAATGTCGCGCATGCGGAGCTGGTCGTCGTCATGCCCTTGTATCAGCATGCTGCCTATATCTTCCACTGTCTTGAACTTGTCACTGACGGTGACGCGGATGCGGTTGTCGCCGTTGTCGTAGTAGCCGCTGTAGGTGGTCTTGTTCTGTCCGTTCAAGGTGGCGAGGACTTCGGCGGGCTTTACGCCGAGGTTTGCCATGCGGTCTTGCAGCAGGGAGATGTTGATGCATTCGGGACGTTTGCCGTACAGTTCCACCCGTTCCACGCCCGTCATGTCGCTTATTTCGCGCTTGATAAGCTCTGCGTAGTCGGACAGCTCCCGGTCGGACAGTCCGTCACCGGTCAGTGCGTAGAACATTCCGTATACATTGCCGAAGTCGTCTTTCACGATGGGGGTGCTCGCTCCGTCGGGCAGCAGGGCGCAGGCGTCGCTCACCTTGCGGCGCAGCATGTCCCAGCACTGCTCCACTTCATCGTCCGGGGTAATGGTGGTGAGTTCTACCTGTATCAGGGAGAGGTCGTTGTACGAGTAGCTTTCCACATTATCTATATTGCCCATGCTGCGGATGCTTTTCTCCAGCACATCCGTCACTTCCAGCTCTACCTGGTGGGCGGATGCCCCCGGATAGGTGGTTACCACCATGGCGAGTTTCACTTTTATTTCAGGGTCTTCCAGCTTGCTCATCTGGTAGCAGGAGAGGATGCCGCCTACAAACAGGACGGTCACCAGGAAGTAAACCAGATTGCGGTTTTTGAATGCCCATTTGCTTATATCCATAATTGCTGAGTTTTAAAGGAAAACAATGCTATAACAGTCCGCCGATGTTTGTGTCGCTGGCCGCAGGCAGAGGAGTCACGGTTTCTCCGTCCTTTATGTGATGTATTCCTGCCGACACCACTTGGTCGCCGGGTTGCAGCCCGTCGGAAGCGATGATGCTGCGTCCGTTGCTCAGCAGGCGTACGAGGGTTACTTCGCGGCTGTGTACTTTGCTGTCGGACGGGTTGTATACGAATACGCAGGTTTTGCCGTCTTTTTGCAGGACAGCGCTGCCGGGTACGGAGAGGTTGCGTGAACTGTCATTGTTGCAAAGAATGGTAACCATGGTGTTCATGCCTGGAGAAGGAACGGGGCGGTTGTCTGTAATCAGTTGCAGGCGCATGGTGTAGAGCTGGTTCGCATTTGCTTTGGGGGTGACGCTGATGAGTTTCAGCTCATAGGTCTGTTCCGGATAAATGTCGAACGTACAGCGGTATCGGTCAAATTGCTCGCGCCGGATGTATTCGGCTGCCGGAAGGTTTATTTCCACTTCCGGGGCGCTGTTGCTTATCATGGACAGGACAGGCATTCCGGCTCCCACCGTTTCGTGCGCTTCAAACAGCCTTTTCTGTATATAGCCGCTGAAAGGGGCGTAAAGGCGGGTGTAGCCCAACTGGTCTTTGTGATGCCGGTATTTGGCGGTGATTTGTTTCAGTCCGTACACGGCCTTGTCGTTGGCATTGGGCGTGGTTCCGTTGTCTTTGTAAAGCGCCATTACGCGTTCCGCCTCTGCCTTAATCTGTTTGTATTCGGCCTCGGTGGCGTCCAGTTGCACCTGGTAGTCTGTAGGGTCCAGTTCGGCAAGCAGCTGTCCTGCCTGCACGCGGGCGCCGTCCTTTACATATATCTTCTGTATCGTGCCGCTCACTCTGAATGCGAGGCTGATGTCTTGTGCCGCTTTTACTTTTCCGGGATATTGCAGGCTGGTTTGCCCGCCGGCGGAGACAACCGTATCTGTTTTTACGGTCTGGTATTCTCGCGTGTCTTTAGCTCCGTTGCTACAGGATAACAGCGAGTAGAGTGAGATGCTTGTTAAAATCCAATAAATTCGTTTCATAATTCAAGGTATATTAGTTTTGTGACAAAATTACTCAGTCTCTTCTATATATAAAAGGTTTATAAGCATTATAAAATGTTCTGTTTATGCCCTCTCTTTGTAAAAAACGGACATTTTCCTGTCTATTGCGTTCTGGGGTGTCAGATTCGTCGTGTGGACTTTATACTGTGACAGCCGATATTCGGGTGATGAAAAGTTACAGAAATTGGGAATTGAAAAAGGTAATGAGATAATCTTTTTCATACCTTTGCAAGTACATATAATTAATATCTTATACCGAATGAACACGCAAAACTCTTATCTTGCTTCAAAGCCGCATTACGAGATACTCGACGGGCTTCGTGGCGTAGCTGCCGTAATGGTAGTCGCTTTTCATCTGCTGGAAGCGCATTCCGGCGGCAATCACTTGGAACAAATTATCAATCACGGTTACCTGGCGGTAGATTTTTTCTTTATGCTTTCCGGTTTTGTTATCGGTTATGCTTATGACGACCGCTGGAGCAGGATGAGCATCGGTACTTTCTTCAAGCGGCGTATTATCCGTTTGCATCCTATGGTGATAGTGGGAAGCATAGTGGGTGCAGTGTTCTTTTATTTTCAGGAGTCGCCCTGCTTTCCGGCTATTCAGGATACATCGGTAGGGACTATGCTGCTGGTAATGCTGCTGGGGTGTACGCTGCTTCCGCTTCCTTTGAAATGGGACATTCGCGGCTGGACCGAGATGCATCCGCTCAACGGACCGGCCTGGTCGCTTTACTACGAATACATAGGCAATATTCTTTATGCATTGTTCATCCGCAAGTTCAGCAAGACAGCTTTATCCGTTCTCGTTGTTGTGGCGGGATGTTTTACGGTGCACCTTTGTCTTACCGCACCTGCAGGTGATATTGTCGGCGGCTGGGCGTTGAATTGGGAGCAGCAGTACGTAGGGCTTGTCCGGTTGATGTATCCTTTCTTTGGCGGATTACTGCTGTCCCGTCTGGGGTGGCTTGTTTGTATTGAGAAGCGTGCGTTCTGGTGGTGCAGTCTGATGATTGTGGCAGTTTTGGCATTTCCCCGTCTGGGCGGTGAAAATCATTATTGGATGAACGGACTTTATGAGGCCTGCTGCATTCTTTTTGTCTTTCCTGTGATTGTGTCCATGGGGGCGGGAGGTAAGGTGACGGGCAAACGTTCTACCGCTGTGTGCAAGTTTCTGGGAGATATTTCGTATCCGGTATACATAACGCATTATCCGTTGGTGTATACCTACACGGCATGGGTGTGCAATAATAATGCTACTTTAGCGGAAGGCATTCCTTATATGATACTGACCTTTGCCGGTGCTTTCGTTCTTGCCTATGCCTGTCTGAAACTCTATGACGAACCTATACGCAAATGGCTGACAGACCGATTCCTGAAAGGAAAGAAAGCTGTTAAAAATTAGTTCTCGTGTAGTGAGGTAAACGCATGTACAATGTAATCCAGTTCAGGTATGATAAAAAAGTCCCGATGCAGTTTATTCAGAATCTGCACCGGGACTTTTCTCTAATTACCAGTTATCTTATTTTACGTCAATGAATCTTTTGGCCTTTTCTTTTTCCTGTTCGGAAAACTTCGGCAAGTCTATGTTCAATACGCCGTTTTCTACTTGGGCGGAAATCTTTTCTTTGTCTACATCGTCCGGAAGGATCATTGTCTGTTGGAATTTGGAGTATGAGAATTCGCGACGCAGATAGCGGCCTTCTTTCTTCTCTTCCTTGTTTTCCGTTTTCTTCTCCATGCTGATGACCAAGTTGTTTTCTTCATCGATATGGACGTTGAAGTCTTCTTTGGTCATTCCGGGAGCTGCCAACTCTACCTTGTATTCCTTTTCTGTTTCAAATACGTTAATGGCGGGAGCCGTTGCATTGGCTTTTACCATCCAATCGTTATCAAAGAAATCGTTAAAGATACTTGGTAACCAATTCTGAGTTCTTCTTACAGGCATCATAATCATAGTCTCCTATCTTTAAAAAGTTATACATTCGTTTTGCTCTGAACTTCGGTTTTCGATGTTCCCCGATGTTTACCTTTCGGCTTTCACCGTCTGTATCTTGAACCGTCGTTCACTTACTGTTATGGCAAACTGTATGCCAACAGGTTTGTACTCACTTTATTGACTAATTGTCATTGTTGGTCTGACTATTTTACCTGTATAATGCCAATATTGCTATCTTTTTATTTAAAATTGATTGAATTTCATACTAATTTAAAACGCATTCGCCAGCGCTTGCTTTCTTCGTCCCAGTCGTGGCTGATAATTTTGAAAGTTCCTATCTCGGAAGTGTTGGCAACGTGTGTACCGATGCAAAGGCATTCGTCATAATCACCGACTTTTACTATACGTACGGTTTCCGAAGCATCTTCGGGTAACCGTTCCAAATCGAACCGTCCTTTGGCTTCTGCCTGAGTGATGAACTCGGTAGTGACAGGCAGATGCCGTGCTATCACTTCATTTACCGCTTTTTCCAGACTCTCTATTTGTTCTTCCGTGGGGCAGGCGTTGAGCCGATAATCCAATTTACTTTTTTTGCGTTCTATATGAGCGGAGACGGAACGGCCGCAACCGAATAATCTGATCATTGTCTGATTAATGATGTGTTCGGTGGTGTGCATAGGCGGGTATTCCTGTTTGTTGTGCTCATTGAGTTTCGCTTGTTGTTCCATAAGTTCTTCTTTTAAAATACTGTATACATGTATGTCCGCATATTCTCCCGAAGCCAATAACTCTCCGGCCCGTTCCGTTCCTTCAAGGCGGAAGCCAAGCCTGACGGGAATGCCGTTGCTTGCTACATTGCCCGTGGCACAACGTATCTGTATGCGTTTTATATTTTTGGTTTCGACGGCCCATCGGCATAGGCGGCGGACACAATCGGTCATGATGCCCTGATGCTGGTATTCGGGCAGAAGCCAGTAACCGATTTCCGTGCGGTGATTGGCAAAGTCGGAAAAATGAAAACCTATCAGTCCGCAAATTTCATTCTCTCTGTTCCAAATACCGAATATAGGTTCGTAGCTGTCGGCAGGGGCGGAGAGGACCCTTTTCAGAAAGTTTTCCTCATCGGCTACGGACTTCAGGTTGTCTACAAAAGGCAACCATGTCCGCATATAGTTGCGGTGGGTATCTATGGCATGGTATATGGCAGCGGCATCTTCTACCGTTACTTCACGCAGCACAATATCCGGACGGATTTCAAAAGATACATTTAAATGGTTGAAAGGCTTTGTCTCTTTCTGCCTGTCCTGTATCCTTTCCTTGAGTTTGCTCCAGGCGTGGGTGTCGAACAGGCAGCTTTCGCGCATGGTGTGATACATCTCCTTGAACCGGGACATCGGAATGGTGAAGCTTAATAACTCTGCCTCGAAATGAGGGCGGACAGACGGGTCGAAGAATCCCAAAAAGGTTCGTTTGCCTTGTTTCCGGTTTTCAAGGATAGCCTGAGTCACTACGGAACAACAGCCCGAACCGAAAGGAGCTGATACGGCATCCGTTGCATTGCTGTCGAAAAAAGCCCATGTGGCAAGTCCTGCCAGCATGTCCGGCGTGGCAAGAAACAATATGCCTTCCATTTTGTCGAAAGAACCAATCTTGTCGATTCGTGCAAAGTGCAGGTAGGCTTTTTCCGCTTTAGGCACTTGCAATTCCTGTATGAAGTCAATAACCATATCGGGTGTTTTCTTGTATTTCTCTTTCAAAGAGACGAAGCCGGGCACATGTTCCGGCATATCCGTGAAGCCTGTGTAGAACTTGCCGCCTCCACAGCCTATTGTTTCGGCATTGAGGCTGATTATTTTTCCGTTTCTTACTTGCGCCATGCTTTTAAAGAAGCACCCGTTTACTTTCTCTGCCGGAGCTTCCGGTTGGTCGGAGTACCAAAATACGATGGGAAGTCCGGCCTGCTGCCCGAAAGCTTCCCGATAATTGCCTATAAACGTATGTATATCCATTCCCTTCTATTTTTCACCAAAGATAATTAATATTCCGGGAATTTCTTTTCCGGTATGCGAAAATACGGTTTTATGCTAACCGATCAGCGCCATATAAGCCAGTTCTCCGATGATAAACAAGCTGACTGCACCTATCAGAACCGCTTCGCCCAGCAAATACCCTAATGCTGCATGCAAAATAGTGCAGTGGTATTTGGATATTTCGCTATGATGCCGATGCCGCCAGGCTATCATTCCACACAAGGCGGGAGCAACGAACAGCAGGAATATGAATCTCGCTGTCGATGCTCCCGACCACATGCCGCTTATTCCTAACAGAATTTCCATGAGCAAAGTTCCGCAGATAAGAAAAAGCATGAATAAGGAGAATTTCGGAATGGCAGTTATCTGCTCTCTGCGCATTTTACGGATTAACCGTATGTAGGCTACTACTCCTGCAATGGGCAATGCAAGAAGAAAAAGAAGGATGATAGTGGCCATTATATAGGACAAGATTATCTTCATTTTCGGTAAATATTATTTTTCTTTTCCAAACAGTAAGTACATATAATTAGCTAATGGAGTATTTTATTGATACAAACTGATTTAAACTATTTGCTTCTCTCAAATTAAAAGGTACTGACGAGAACCTTTGATGCAAATATATAAGAAAGAAAATATAAAACCAAACAACCGATTGGTTTTTGAAAAATAAGAAAGAAAAACCGGAAAAGTGGCTGGAAAATTAATCAGGAGTGGACAGGAAAACCGGGAGTGTTATAATTGTTTCTGAATACGAGATACATTATTATTCCCGTTAAAGCATACTATAAATAGCGGAAATGGTGGTAAAAGGGGGTCAATGTAAAAACCTGAGGGGTAATATTTGTAAAAATCC
>ULQX01003305.1_pt1 | contig 14425 bp, 6 predicted proteins | sample 1954941 | NCBI WGS metagenome assembly ULQX01 (sample SAMEA4835667, study PRJEB28245) | human gut metagenome | biome: gut microbiome; material: fecal sample | place: Denmark | collected 2008
GTATCGCTTCTATGCACTGCTCTGCCAACACTAACATGGAAGGAACCAGCTCTGCTATCTTCTTCGGTTTGTCTGGTACAGGTAAGACTACATTGTCTACTGACCCGAAACGTAAGTTGATCGGTGATGACGAACACGGATGGGATGACGAAGGTGTATTCAACTACGAAGGTGGTTGCTACGCTAAGGTTATCAACTTGGATAAAGAAAGCGAACCCGATATCTACGCTGCTATCAAACGTGACGCTCTGCTTGAAAACGTTACTGTTGATGCTGACGGTAAGATTGATTTCGCTGATAAGAGCACAACTGAAAACACTCGTGTTTCTTATCCTATCTACCACATCGAAAACATCGTTAAACCTATTTCTAAAGGTCCTCACGCTCAACAAGTTATTTTCTTGTCAGCTGATGCATTCGGTGTATTGCCTCCGGTGTCTATCTTGAATCCTGAACAGGCTCAGTACTACTTCTTGTCTGGATTTACAGCTAAATTGGCTGGTACAGAACGTGGTATCACTGAACCGACTCCGACATTCTCAGCTTGCTTCGGTGCTGCTTTCTTGTCATTGCACCCGACTAAATATGCTGAAGAATTGGTTAAGAAGATGGAAAAGACCGGTGCTAAAGCATACTTGGTTAACACTGGTTGGAACGGTACAGGCAAGCGTATCTCTATCCGTGATACTCGTGGTATCATCGATGCTATCCTGGACGGTTCTATCGACAAGGCTCCTACTAAGGTTATTCCTTTCTTCGACTTTGTTGTTCCTACAGAATTGCCTAACGTTGATCCGAAGATCCTTGATCCTCGTGACACTTACGCTGACGCTGCTCAGTGGGACGAAAAAGCAAAAGACTTGGCTGGTCGTTTCATCAAGAACTTCGCTAAGTTCACTGGTAACGAAGCAGGTAAGAAGTTGGTTGCTGCCGGTCCGAAATTGTAATCTGAATTTTACAGATTTAACATATAAAAAGTGGTTCCTGAATAAGGAACCACTTTTTTTTATGCTTGAAACATAAGATATTTGCTATTTTATTTATTGTTGTGTTCCAAAAAATCACTTGGGCTTTCTCCATATTGTTTTTTGAAGCATTCACGAAAATATTTGGGAGAACTGAATCCTGTTGAATAAGCTATTTCGTTAATATTTAGATTGCTATCTAATAGGAGTTTTTTAGCTTGTTCTAAACGTATATTTTTTAGAAAATCATTAGGTGTCTGATTGGTTAATTGTTTAATTTTTTTATAGAATGGAGTATGGCTCATACCTAATTCTTTACCTAAATCGTCTATTTTAAGATCAGAGTTACTGAGATTGTTCTTGATTATCTCGATGAGGTTTAGGAGAAATTGGCTGTCTTTGTCTTCAAAAGGCACTTCTTCAGGCTTTAATGCTTGTAGTGTTTTAGCTTGTCTTGAAATCAATGTGCGGCTTTGTAATATATTAGATATTTTAGACAGTAATATATCTGGATTAAATGGTTTGATCAGATAATCATCGGCACCTACAGTTAATCCTTCTTTCTGATAATTTTCAGAGGCTAAAGCTGTTAGCATGATGAACGGAATATGGCAGGTATGAATATCTTGTTTAATTTGCTTACAGAATTCTTTTCCGTCCATTTCGGGCATAAGAATGTCGGACAGTATAATGTCGGGTAATTCTTTTTGAGCTATGTCTAATGCAATTTTTCCATTTTCTGCAGTAAGGACATTGTATAAATGGGTTAGTAAGCTGGATATATAAATACGAAGTTCTTTGTTGTCTTCTGCTATTAAAACGGTATGCTCTTTTTGCTTCTCAGCAGTAACTAACTCTTTTTCATTGATTATATGAAGAGAATTTTTGGATAGAGATCGATCTTCCCAGGATTCTTCAGCTTGTATATCTGATGTTTGGGAAGGTTCACTATAAGGAATTTCAATAATGAACTTGCTTCCTGCTCCTACATTACTTTCTACTTTGATCGTTCCGTGGTGCAGGTCAGTTAAGTTTTTGACTAGCGCTAATCCAATGCCGGTTCCGTTAGCACTGTCTTCTTCCATTTGATAGAACCGTTCAAAGATGAGCTGTTGTTGGTCTTTGGGGATTCCTTTACCAGAATCTTCAATGCAAATTTGTATTTTAGGCTCCTTGTCTTGTTTTTTTTCTAAATATACATTAATTATTCCTTCTTCAGGTGTATGTTTTATAGCATTTGATAATAAATTAGATACTATTTTTTGAATAATGACCGTATCTGCAATACATAATAAGGATGCTTCTTTATAGATGTAGCTTAGTTTTATATTTTTTCCCTTTGCTAAAGGACTAAAGGTATGGATTTCCTGTTCCAGTACTTTAATGAGATCAGAGATGGTAGGTTTAAAGGCAAAATGCCCTGCTTCTGATTTTGAGAAGTCTAATAATTCGTTTACTAGTTCCAATAGTTTAATAGCATTGTTTTGGATAATTTTTAAGTAATCATTTTGAACGTTTTTTCCTACATTTTGATTGATGATACTATTTAGAGGGCTTAAGATAAGTGTGAGAGGCGTACGAAATTCATGTGTGATATTTGAAAAGAACTGCATTTTAAGTTGATTTAATTTTTCTAATTGTTTACGTTCAAATTGTTCATTCTTTAATTGGCTTTTCATTTTAATTCGGTTGGCATAGAAGCGCATCAGGAGAAAGAGAAAAGATATACCTATTATCACATAAATAGTGTAGGCCCATACAGTTCTGTACCATGGTGGTAATATGATAATTTTTAAGGTGCATTTTTCTTGATTCCAAATTTCGTTGCCATTTGAAGCTATTACCTGAAAATAATAAGTACCAGGATTTAAGTTAGTGAAAGTAGCCATACGCTGCTTTCCTACATACCTCCATTTCTTATCATAATTTTCTAATCGGTAAGCATATTCATTCTTTTGGGTATTAGTGTAATTCAGAGCAACATAGTTAATGCTAAATGTTGATTCGGAATGGGGTATGCATATTTCTTCTCCTACAGATATGGGAATATTATGAACTTCTTTTACTCCTTTTTGGGAGGTGGGGTTATCATAAAGTTGATAACCAGTAATAATGACTTTGGGTACATTAGGATTCGTTTTGATTTGTTCCGGATAAAAATGATAAATGCCATTAGTACTGCCAAAAAAGAATTCGCCGCTTTGATTGCATAAATAGCTCATATTATTGAATTCTCGGTTGATAATTCCAGCTTCCAATCCGAAGTTCGTAAATTTTCTGTTATTTAAGTCAAGGTAACTAAGACCTTTGTCTGTTGAAATCCATAAATGATTGTTTTTGTTATCTAATAGTAAGCCTTTAATTTTATTACTAGGCAATCCGTCTAGAGAACTGAAATGGTTTGTTCTTTTTTGTTTTGTAAAATATTCTACTAGGCCATCTTGAGTTCCTAGCCATAAAGTCTCTCCGGCTTGGCAGATTGGGATAATAATATTTTTTGTATCAAAAAGATTTTTATTATTGGGTAAATATATATGTTGAAAGTCTCGTAGTTTTTCATTAAAACAAAATAAACCACACATGCTTCCGACCCATATACGGTTTTCGTTGTCTTCATATAGTGAAAGGATAACGTTGGGATTGATTAATGTATTTAATGACTTATCGTATTTATCCATTAATCGGGTAGTAGGGTTGTAACAGAAAACTTCTCCATTAGAAGTGGTAATCCAAATTTGATTTTTTGAGTCTTCGTAAATGCATTTGATAGATGAGGTAGCTAGGAATTTACAGGCAATTAATTGATTAATATGATTTTGCTCCGGTTGGGGACCCACTACTTTCATTGATTTTCGATAAGTTCCTATCCAAGTAAATCCTCGGGAATCGTGTAAGACAGCATTAATTGGAATATCTTTCAATTCTGGAAAATCTTTACAGGATTTATGAGGAAGTATTTTTCCTGTACTTTTGTTATAGGTATAAAGTCCTTTGTTATCCAATCCTATTAATAAGTTTTCTTCGTCTAATGCGTCTAATGCAAGTACGGAATGAATGCTTTGCCTTGATAGTTCTTCTGTGTGGAAGGGTATATATTTGAAATTATTTCGGTTAGGATCAAATTTGTTGACCCCTCCATTGGTAGTTCCAACCCATATTATGTGTGTAAGGTCCTTATAAAGGCAGGTTACGGCATTTGAGTTAAGGTTGGTTTCTTTTTGTGCAGTATTGATAGAGAGGATATTTCCATTTTGCTTATTGTACTCGAATAATCCATTGTTTTCAGTAGCAATCATAATGAGAGTGTCGGCAACAAGGCATAGATCTTGGATATTAGGAATTGGATATGTAGGAGTTTGTTCTTTATATCTGAAGAGCCCTTTATCATAGCTTCCGATCCATAATTCGTCATCATTAATTTTAAGGAAAGAAGTTACGGAGAGGTTATTATGGAGAGAATCGAAAGGGGTACGGAATATTTTCCTGTCTTTTTTGTTCAAATGCATCGTACCTTGGTGATTGCTGCAACCTATAAGCAAAGAATCCCGGTAGGATGTGAGTGCATTGATAGGAGCTCGTTGAATGGAATAGGAATGATATTTTATTTCTTTTTCTTTCAAAGAATAAGCACATAACATTCCGCCGGCTGTACCAATCCATAGTATATGGTCTTGATCTTCATAGAGAGAAAGTATATGCCGATTTTCAGGGATATTATCAGAGAGCTCATGTAGTTTTATAATTTCAAAATTATCTGTCTCCGGGCGATAGCGGCACAACCCATCCTGAGTACCTATCCATAATTGTTGGAATGAATCGTTAAAAATGGTCGATATATTATTGTTAATTAAAGAATAAGGGTCATTGGAGCTAAAATTATATTCTTTGATTTGATAGCCGTCATACTTGTTTAAGCCATTTTGAGTACCAAACCAAATAAATCCTTGAGCATCTTGATGAATGCAAGTTATATGATTTTGGGACAGACCGTCGGCAATCATTATTTGTTCAAAATAATAATTGCATTTGGGGTGACTGAATGTATTTAAACAAGCATATAGGAATGAGATGAGAAGCCAAATATGTTTCATAATATTATATTGTTATCCGCAAAAATAGAAAAGAAATTTGATTATTCACAAAAAAAAGAAAGAAAACGTATTGCTTGAGGGTAGGAGTAGTAGATTCTTGGGGATATGAAAAATGAGGGAAAGCATTTTATTCTCAGGTTGTTGGTGACAAAAAGTATAAAAACGTCTTTAAAAAGTACATTTTTAGCCTTGTAAGTATAAAAACGGATGTAGAAGAGTCCTGTTTCAGAATCCTTATTTTTTTCCATTAACTAATTTCGCATCAACGATTTGATAACTTTAAATATCTAAAATTATTATGATTAAAGACAAAAGTAACCAATTGAAATTAAACTACTTGTGGCGGCGCTATTCATTGGCTGTTGGGGTTACAAGTGTGTTTATGCTGGGAGCCGGTATTGCTTCTGCTAACAATGTGTCAGAACCGTTTGATAATACAAAGGTGTTTGAGAACCATGCTGTAAATGAGAAAATAAGTTTGCGTGGCCAGGTTTATGAAAAGACTTCCAGCCCTATGCCTATGGTTGGAGTAAGTGTACAGGTGAAAGGAAAAGCAATAGGCGTAACTACGGATATTGACGGATATTTTAATATTCAAGTTGAAAAGGGCGATGTGTTAGTTTTTTCATTCATAGGCTTTAAAACGACTGAATATACAGTAAAGCGTCGTGAAAGTAATCTGATTATTTCGATGGAGGAAGATGTTAATCTATTAAACGAAGTGGTTGTTACAGGTCTTTCTGAAGAGCGTAAATTGAATTCAATCTCATCCATCTCTCAGGTAAAAGTAGCTGCCAATGTGGTCAATAAACCGATAACTTCTCTCTCGCAAGCCTTACAAGGAGGCGTCACGGGTATTTCGGTTTCACAAGAAAGTGGACTTCCGGGTGGAGATGCGGCTGCTGTTAAAATCCGTGGTGTTTCTACATTGGGTAATAGTGATCCGCTTGTTTTGGTGGATGGTATTCCTATGGATATGAATAATCTTGATCCGAACACCATTGAAAGTGTGACAGTGTTGAAAGATGCGGCTGCGGCTGCTGTTTATGGTGCGCGTGCAGCTAATGGTGTAATTGTGGTGAAGACAAAACGCGGAGTGGTTGGAAAAGTAAATGTCAATTATAGTGGTTATGCCGGTGTGCAGAAAGCTACTTATATGCCTGATTTCGTAGATGCACCGACTTATATGAAAATGGTGAATGAGGCTTATTATAATATTGGTGGTGACCCTGTTTATTCTGATGATGCTATTGCAATTACGCAGGCTGGTACAGATCCATTACTTTATCCTAATACAGATTGGTTGGACTTATTGTGGAAAGATCAAACTTTGCAAAATCATTCACTTTCGATATCGGGTGGTAACAACATAGCACGTTTTGCTGTGACTGGTAACTTTTTGTTGCAAGATGGTTTCTTGGATAACTACAAATATGAGCGTTTTAATTTACGTGCTAATACAACCGTAAATTTGCGTGATAATATTAGTGTGGATGTGGATTTGAATATGATTCGTTCCAGCCAGCATCAGCCTTCGGTTGCCGATTCAGGCGGACAGAGCCCATTGTACCAATTATACGGAATTCCTCCTACAATTGTAGGCAAATACCCGGCTCGTGAGAACGATCCTAATGAATATTATGGTAATTATGGTTCTAATATGCAGAATCCATTGGCTCAAATAGAACAAGGTGGATATACACAACAAATATCAGATAATATTAGTGTTAATTTGCAACCGCGTTGGACAATTATTCCAGGATTGACTTGGCGTGGGCAATTCAGTTATCGGGTAAATAGTGGAACTAAAAAGGAAGAAAGACATGCATTTAACTTCTTTGATTATAACAATGGACAGTTATTGGCAACTTGGGGAAACCGTTTTGCTGCCAGCGTTTCACGTTCCAGCTATTACTATCTTGGTACTACTTTGGAATATACATTGGAGAAAGGAAAACATCGTTTGTTTGCTATCGGAGGTACTAATATTGAGTTAAATAACTCGGATGCTTGGAAAGAATATTCAATGCATTCGGCTTATATTAAAGCCAATTATACTTATAATGGTCGTTATTTGGTTGAGGGTACTTTGCGTGCGGATGGTTCTTCCCGCTTTGGTAAAGGGAATAAGTATGGATATTTCCCTTCTGTTGGTTTGGGATGGAATGTGTCGGAAGAATCTTTTATGAAAGATTTGAATTGGTTGAGTAACCTGAAAATGAGAGCTTCTTACGGACAGTTGGGTAATGAGAATATAGGTTTGTATAAGTATCAGACTTTGATTGATTCTGGTAATGGTAATGAAACGACATTTGGTAATCCCGATATTACTTGGGAAAAGGTAAATATGTTTGATATAGGAGCTGATATTAGTTTGTTTAATGGTATGGTTGATTTAACTTTCGATTATTACGATAAAAAGACTACAGATATATTATTGACTCCTTCTATTTCAATGATCGGTGGCTTGGGGTCAACTACTATAAATGCGGGACGTGTAAGTAATAAAGGATGGGAATTTAGTGTCAACTTGGCTAAAAGTTTAGGTGATTGGGAACTTTCTTTATTTGGAGGTATATCTAAAAACAAAAATAAAATAACCAAGTTGGTTAGCGGTCCTTATGACAATGGAAGTACGATTCATCAGGAAGGTCATCCTTTAAATAGTTTCTATATGTATAAAACGGATGGATTGTTGCAGGAAAGTGATTTTACGACTGATGCTGATGGGGCTTTGATACCTAAAGAGGGGATAGTGATTATTGATGGCCAGCAACCCGGGGATATCCATTATCTGGATATGAATGGTGATAAAGCGATAACAGCGGACGACCGTACCATTATGGGTAGCAGTGAACCTAAATTGAATTATTTCGCCAACTTCTCACTTAAATGGAAAAACTTTGATTTCGAAATAATGTGTCAGGGGGTAAATGGGGTTGAAGCATATTATGGGGGTAACTTTGCTGTGCCATTGCGTTTGGATGGCAATTCAACCACTCCGCAAGAATTCCATCTGGATTATTGGACTCCAAAGAATCCTAATGCCAAGTTCCCGCGCCTGACTCCGACACCGGGTAATAATTCTTTGTCATCCGACTATTGGAGATTTGACGCAAGTTATTGTCGTGTGAAATATATTCAGTTAGGATATACTTTTAAGCAAGAGTGGACCCGTAAATTCTTGGTTAATAATTTGAGAGTGTTTGTGAACTTGCAGAATCCATTTACCATTGCGAAAGAAGACCGTGTAGACCCGGAAGGCCGTGGAAGCCATACTACTTATCCAATGGTTAAAACTTATTCTGCCGGATTAAATGTTGTATTTTAAAAATTAGGTTATGAAAAACTATATTTATATATTAGGATTAGCTCTTTCAATGAGCAGTTGCGAAGATTTTTTAACCCGTGACAATCCAACGGGTATCACTGATGCTGAGTTTTGGAAAACCAGTGGCCAGGTAGAGGCTGCTTTAGGGCAATGTTATAATTTGCCTCACGGTACCCACCATTATACATCCCCTTATATTTCAATGGTTCATCAAGAAGGATTAACTGATAACTCCTATCATGGTGCAGACTTTGAAGGTTGGATTGTTTCTGCCGGTAATGGTACTATTACTGCTGAAGACGGTAAAATGTCTGAATTATGGAGCGCGCGGTATAGTATCATTCGTAAGTGTTGCCGTTTACTTGAAAACATGGATAAGGCTTATTTCGTGGATGAACCTGAACGGGAAAAGATTCGAGGTGAGGCGATTATTTTACGAGTATACTATCATTGGGAATTGATGCGTTACTTTGGGTTGGAAGAAGGCATTCCTATTGTTGATCATTCTCTGACTCCTAATGAGAATTTTATGGCACGTTCTTCTGCCGGTGAAGTGTACGATTGGATGTTAACGGAATTGGATAGAGCCATTGCCATTGAAGACTTACCTTTTAAGTACGATGATAGCCGTAAGACTAAAGTGGACCGTTCGGTTGCTTATGCTTTAAAATCTATCATCGCTTTGAACGCAAAACGTTATGATATAGCTAGAGATGCCGCTAAAAAAGTAATTGATTCGGGAGAGTATGAATTGTATTATACAGCCCAGACTGATGACCAACCGGGTAAGAATTTCCGTGATTTGTTTCGTTCGGTGGGGCAAAATAATAAAGAACGTATCCTTTATAGTGCAGCTGGATTAAGAGAAGCTTTCTTTCGTTGCGCAGGTCCTGGATTAGGTCAGCAATGTACCGTTAATCCTTTATTGAGTTTTGTGAACAGCTTCGAAACGATGCAGGGTAAAACATTGGATGAGTTAGGACCGGATTCTTTGGCCATCTATTCACGTGATCCGTTTTATCATAATAACAGAGACCCGCGTTTGTTCTTGTCTGTAATTGCTCCTGGTGACAGCACGACTTTTAGCCATTATACTTATAATCCTTTTGTTGAAGGTCCGGAAGCTATTGGACGCCCGAATGCTTCACGTACAGGTTTTATGCTGAAGAAATATATTGATCCTTTAGATCGTAATCATCCTTATAATGGTAGCAATGCTTTTTATATCATTCGTTATGCTGAAATATTATTGACTTATGTCGAGGCATTAATAGAATCGGGCGATTGGCAAAATCCGGATGTCTTGAAATATATTAATGATATTCGTCGTCGTGCCGATATGATAGAAGCAACATCCAACCAATATAACTCACAAGATAAAGTACGTGAATTATTGCGCCGTGAGCGTCGTGTGGAATTAGCTTTTGAAGGATCCCGTTATTTAGACATCCGTAGGTGGGGAATTGCTGATAAAGTAATGGATGGTCCTATTTATGGAGCTATTAATCCGGCAACAGGTGAACCTATACAGGTAGAGACGCGTATTTTTAAGAAGAATAAAAATGAAGTATTTCCTATTCCCCAATCAGAATTGATAGCTAATGAGAATATGACTCAGAATAAGGGATATTTTGGAAATGAGTAAATAAAATAGGTAAACAGTAATTTGTTTGGGGAGTGCTAATACTCCCCAAACTAATAAATTTATAGGTATGTTAAAATATATAATAACATTTTGCTTTTCATTATGTTTTTCTATCCTTTTTGCACATGAAGCATATATTCTAGATAAAAACACTCAAATTGTAATTAGTCCGGATCCGTCTAATTCTGTTCGTCTTGCAGCGGTTGAACTCCAATATTTTATAGGTAAAACAACTGGTTTACAGATACCGATTGTGCATCTTTGTTCCAATAATGTAGATAAAGTGATTTTTGTAGGACAAAGTAGCTATACAGACCAATATGGAATTTCAGAAGAATGTTTAGGTGAACAGGAATATTTGATAGACGTATCTCCCCAGCGTATAATATTGATAGGAAAAGATACGGATGTGACCTCGGAGATTATATGTGATAAAGGACGTAGCAATAATGGATTTTCTCCCGAGGAGGATCGAAGGCAAATTAATTACCAACAGGCGACAGGTAATAGTGACGTGGTTTCACAGCTTACTTTGCCTTCTATTTTTGATGCTCAAGGGACATGTTATGCTGTATACGATTTTATAGAGCGTTTTCTAGGAGTACGTTTTTATGGTCCGAGTCCCAAAAATATTGTAGTTCCTTCAATACAGAGACTAAGAATAGACAATGTGCATATCCAACGTGCTCCGGCCATTAAATACCGTGATGGTTCGCTTACATTTGGGTGGCCTTTTATGAAGGCACAATTCATGGATGCTACCGAAGATATGCTGCATTTATATATGCGGCGTATGCGTATGGGAGGTCGTCGTTGGGCAGCGAACCACGCGTTTACAGGTTTTCAAGACCGTTTTTTAAAGCAGAATCCTGCCCGTCCAGAGTTATTTGAAGGAAGTCATCCTGAATATTTTGCTGTTGGTCGTGGCGGTGGAGCTTCAGAACGCCAATTCTGTTATACTAATCCAGATTTTATTCATCAAGTTGCACAAGATGCGATCCGTTATTTTGAAGGTAAAGGAACTATAGCGGAACAAGTTGCTTTAGGTGAATACTTTGCCATTGTACCATTGGATAATTCCAGCTGGTGTACATGTGATGAATGTCAAAAATTACTAGCTATTGATAAAAATAATATTTTAGGCCAACATTTTAATTGTGGAACTGCTACGCATTATATATGGAACTTTGTGAATAAAGTGGCACATGAGATAAAACGTGTAGCACCAGATAAGAAACTGGCAGCATTAGCTTATCATGTTTATGCCTATCTTCCTAAAGATATAAAGTTGGAAGATAATATAGCTGTCGCCCCTTGTTTACATACTCGTAACTATTGGGCACCAGGAATGAAGCGTAATGAAATGATGCTTTATAAAAGTTGGATTGAAGAAAGTAAATCCTCAGGTCGTGATATTTTCTTATGGAGTTATTTAGGATTCCCGACTGAACGGGGATTAGTTACCAATTTCAATGTTTTTCCCGGATTCAATGCACATGCCACGGGTGAGCAAATGCGTATGTATGCGACTGATGGCGTGAAAGGCGTATATTTGTGTGGCTTGAGTGAGCAAATTGATTTTTATCTTACAATGAAGCTTTTTGATAATCCATCGTTAGATACAGATGAGATATTGGATGAGTTTTTTGACCGGTATTTTGGAAAAGCTGCTGAAGCGATGAAGAAGTTTTACTTAAAAATAGAATCGGTATATAGTGATCCTGCTAATTATCCTTCCTATATTCAAACTCAAGATGCTCAGTTTCATCAAACACGGGAACTAGCTTGGAAATATTTGGGTACGCCTAGGGTAATGGAAGAATTGGAGGGATATATAGAACAGGCTAGATTGGAAGCGGAAAGTATAGAAGAAAAGGAACGGGTAAATTCTTGGAAAATAGGAGTTTGGGATTATATGTTGGCCGGGTTTAACGACTATTATAAGAATTAATTTTATAAAAAGCATTGAAGATTGGCATTGATTATAAAATGAATTATATGAAGAAACCTTTTTTATTTCTATTGTTTGTATTGGCAGCAGTTTCTTGTAAAGAAGTGGAAGCACCACAGGCATATGGTCCAGTGCCTACTGAAGCGCAAATGGAATGGCAAGAGATGGAGATGTATGCTTTTATACATTTTAGTATAAATACATTTACTGATATAGAATGGGGATATGGTGACAGGGATCCGAAGCTTTTTTCACCTACGGAACTAGATTGCCGTCAATGGGCTAAAGTATGTAAAGATGCTGGATTTAAGGGTATTATTATTACTGCAAAACATCATGATGGTTTTTGTTTATGGCCATCGAGATATACTGAGTATTCAATTAAACAATCGCCTTGGCGTGGTGGAAAAGGTGATTTGGTGAAGGAACTTTCGGAGGCCTGTAAAGAATATGGCTTAAAATTAGGTATTTATCTTTCTCCATGGGACAGGAATCATCGAGATTATGGAACTCCTGAATATATTACTTATTTTAGAAACCAACTTCGGGAACTGCTGACTAATTATGGTGAGATTTTTGAAGTTTGGTTTGATGGTGCAAATGGAGGAACGGGGTATTATGGAGGTACAAATGAAAATCGTTGTGTAGATAGAAAAACATATTATGATTGGGAGAATACCTATAAGATAGTTCGTGAACTTCAACCCAATGCCATGTTGTTCAGTGATGGAGGACCAGATTGCCGTTGGTGTGGTAATGAAGACGGTTGGGTAGGGGAAACAAACTGGAGCCTTTTGCGACGTAATGAAGTTTGGCCTGGGTACCCTAATTACACAGAACTACGTTATGGACATGAAGATGGTACGCATTGGGTACCTGCGGAAGTCAATGTGTCTATTCGTCCCGGATGGTTCTATCATGAGTCGGAAGATCACAAAGTGAAATCATTGCAGCAGATGGTAGATATTTATTACTCTTCTGTTGGTCGTAATGGAACCTTTTTATTGAACTTACCTATTGATAAGAGAGGTTTGGTGCATGAAACGGATGTGAAGCGCATACAGGAAATGACTGCAGCTCTGAAAGCTGATTTTACTATTAATTTGGCAGAAGGAGCTTCTGTTATTGCAACTAATGTCAGAGGAGGCTCGAAGAAATTCTCTTCTGATAATTTGACGGATAATGATGATATGTCTTATTGGGCTACCGATGATAGCATAAAGATTGCTTCGTTTATTGTTGATTTGGGAAAACCGATTGAGTTTAATCGTATTCTTTTGCAGGAATATATTAGGTTGGGGCAACGTGTAGGAAAGTTCTCCGTAGAAGCTTGCATTGATGGGGAGTGGAAATTGTTGGATGAGCAGACGACTATTGGATATAAGCGCATATTGCGTTTGCCGACCGTTCTATCGGACAAGATACGAATAAATATATTGGATGCAAAAGCTTGTCCCCTGATTAGTAATGTTGAAGTTTATCATGCTCCTAAAATAGTAACGGAGCCTGTTATAACAAGAGATAAACATGGGTTGGTTACAATTTCCATTCCCGATAAAGAATTGGAAATAAAGTATTCGATAGACGGTGGTGAACCGGATAAGGTTTATATGGGGCCTATTCAAACAAAAGGTAAAACAGTGGTAAAAGCCTATGTAGCTGATCGGGAAAGTGGAAAGACAAGTAGTACGGTAAGACAAACATTTGATATAATAAAGGATAATTGGAAAGTCATGGGTATTAATGATGCAGGTACTGATTATATTTTTGATGGAAACGATACTACTGTTTGGCATCAGTCAAGAAATTCTATGCCGATAGAATTGACGGTTGATATGGGAAATGTTTATACTTTGAAAGGATTTACATATCTTCCTGATCAGGGACGTTGGGCATCAGGTGTTATCTTTAATTATCTTTTTAGTATATCTGAGGATGGGAAAAATTGGAAAGATGTAAGTAAGGGTGAGTTCTCAAACATCAGGAATAGCCCGATTTCGCGTACTGTGACATTTCAGTCGAGCAAAGCGCGTTATTGGAGGTTTACGGCACTTTCAAATACAAATGGTGATGCTATAGCTGGTTATGCGGAAGTAGATGTCTTGACCCAATAATAAATTCTTTTATGTTACCATAAAGAAAACAGATAGTGAAGGTCTTATTTTTATTGGATCCACTATCTGTTTGAAGTCTCTTCCAAAAAAGTTTTTTTTATGCTTGAAAATGACTAGATTTGTTGCAAATCAAAAATATAAAAGCAAATGAAATCACTAAGTATTTTCTTATTAGGTGCCGGCTTGTTTACCCTGGCATTGTGTGGATGTACATCGCAGCCTTCACAGAAAGAGACCGGAATGTCCGATAGCATTGTTAAAGTGCAAGATAATCCTGTCATACATAGTATTTACAACCGATTATTACTCAATATTTTATAGATAATAA
>ULQX01024864.1_pt1 | contig 14347 bp, 13 predicted proteins | sample 1954941 | NCBI WGS metagenome assembly ULQX01 (sample SAMEA4835667, study PRJEB28245) | human gut metagenome | biome: gut microbiome; material: fecal sample | place: Denmark | collected 2008
TCTTCGCTGCCGCAATCGCTGCCTGAATTGCGTCAACATCATTGCCGTCCGCAACCTCCTGTGTGTCCCAGCCGTAAGCCTCAAAGCGCTTCAGCACATCCTCGGCAAATGCGGTTGCTGTATCGCCTTCAATCGTAATATGGTTGCTGTCATACAGTACGATAATCTTATTCAGACCCATTGTCCCTGCCAGAGAAGCCGCCTCGGAGGCAACGCCCTCCTGTAAGCAGCCATCACCGCAGAGTGCGTATGTGTAATGGTCTACCACCTTGAATTCGGGTGTGTTGAATTTTGCAGCCAGATGGCTTTCTGCCAGTGCCATACCAACCGCATTGGCAATGCCCTGTCCCAGAGGGCCTGTTGTCACCTCAACCCCTGTTGTATGCTTATATTCGGGGTGACCGGGTGTCAGGGAATTTCTCTGACGGAAGTTTTTCAGATCCTCAATCGTCAGCCCATAGCCAAACACATGCAGCAGGGAATACAGCAGTGCAGAGCCGTGTCCTGCGGAAAGAATAAATCTGTCTCTGTCATCCCAGTTGGGGTTTGCAGGGTTTGCTTTCAGCTCCTTTGCCCACAGGGTATATGCCGCAGGTGCCGCGCCAAGGGGCAGACCGGGATGACCGCTTTTTGCCTTCTGGATAGCCTCTGCCGCCAGGAAACGCAGGGTGTTAATTGTCAGGTTGTCCATATTATTCATTTGGTTTTCCTCCAAAAGCTTCAATTTCTTCTTTTCTGTTTTAAAACGATCTTATTTCTTGGGTACGGATTCCCAGTCCTTCAAAAATCTTTCGATACCGATATCTGTCAGAGGGTGCTTTGCCATCTGAATCAGCACGTTATAAGGGATGGTTGCGATATGGCAGCCTGCTCTTGCCGCATCGATTACATGCAGAGGGTTACGGATGGATGCCGCGATAATTTCTGTTTCAATGCCGTGGATATCAAAAATATCAACGATTTCTTCGATCAGTGTCATCCCGACAGAGCCGATATCGTCTACTCTGCCCAGGAAGGGGCTAACGTATGTAGCACCTGCTCTTGCCGCCATCAAAGCCTGTGTAGCGGAGAAAATCAGTGTCACGTTTGTCTTTACGCCCTCTGCCGCCAGAATCTTAACCGCCTTCAGGCCCTCCAGTGTCATAGGGATTTTGATAACGATATTCTTATGGATTTTCACCAGCTCTCTTGCTTCCTTTACCATACCCTCGTGGTCAAGGCTGATGACCTCTGCGCTGATGGGGCCGTCTACAATGGTTGTGATTTCCTTTACCACCTCAACGAAATCTCTGCCCTCCTTCGCAATCAGGGAAGGGTTTGTGGTAACGCCGCAGATTACGCCCAGATCGTTTGCCTCTCTGATGTGGTCAACATTGGCTGTGTCAATGAACATTTTCATGATGCTTGTCTCCTTTTTTATCTTATCTTTTTTATCAGTATCCATTTCATCCGGCACCCTGCCGAACGCACATAATATGCTGATTTTATTTTACGTCATGCACGCAATAAAATCAATGCTTTTCCGTTTTTCTGCTAAAGAAACAAAAAAGCAGGAGAATCTCCTACTTGATTTTTTCAAAACGCGGAAGGGTTCGGGGAACAAAGAGTTCCCCGACTGGAATCCGCAGACGGAATTTAGTTCCGTCGAGGAAAACCGTAGGTTTCAAGGCATTCGCCGCCGGAACCTACGGTTTATTCTTCTGTCTCAGCAAGTTGAAAACCCCGTTTTCAACTTAAAAAGTTATTCTACTTTCAATCTGCCCTCCTGCACCGAATCAGCCGCCGGAACCGCCGACTCCGCCGTCTCTACATCGCCGTTTGTCACATGAGAGCGGTCTACCAAATAGGTATATTTCAAGCCGTTTTCATCCTCCGCCTTGAAGTAAACCTCAATGTACTGTCCTTCTTTTACCTTAAACGCCTTTTCAATCGTGTAGGTGTAGCGTGTAAAATTCGTATCTGCCACTTCTGCCTGCATCTTATGCTTCTGTACGCGTTTTCCGTCCACATAAATTTCGACCGTGGGATTTTTCAGTGTCAGGCTCTTGTCCTTCTGCATCATCCAGTCGCTCGGCTGCACCTCAACATTGATGTCTCCACCGACCGTTGCCTCTTTGCCAACAGCTACCCAGGAATAGCTGCCCAAAAAATCACCGCTAAAGAAAGGATATACCGCCCCCGCTACACTCGTTTCGCCCAAATCGAAGGGGTATTCCGTATCCCCTCTTTGCAGGATTGCCGTAACTGCCGCAACCTCGCAGAAGGGTATTTCCTTTTCCGCCGTAAAGCTATGGTCTGCACCTGCCGCCGCATCAACGGCAATCTTTTCGCCGCCGTCGCAGGAAAGATAGAATTGCAAGGAGGTATCCCCCGTTTTCCATTCCTTCGGCATTGCCGTCATGCGAAGCGTCACCTTTTTCTCCTTCAGATTTGCCGCTACAATTTCCACACTGCTCTCCTGCAAGGGGTTATCCGCTTCCGCCAAGCTGCTCTCAATGCCGTCTTGGATATTGCTGATGCTGTTCCACATCTGCGATTCTATATTCTGGCATCTGTTGTTCATGTTTTGCGCTTCCCTGCGGATGAGCGCTCTTGTCTGCATCCCCTGTAAGAAAACCGCAATCAGCAGAATGATCACACAGCCGTAAAAATCTCTGCGCGTCACAGGATACTGCTTCTTTTTCTCCTGCTTTTCGTCCTGTCTTTCCTCCGGATGTTCAAGCCTTTTTTCTTCCATACGCGCCTCCTTTTTTATTTCAGCCAGTTTTTCACAACTTCCTTAATCTCATTTTTCTCGCAGACGTTCTTATGCAGAATCGGTCTATGCTCCAAGCCTACAATGGGTGCAGGCACCGCCACGCCGCTGATTCTCTCCAAATCCGCCTGCAATGCAAAGGCATCCCCATCCTTGTATTTCGCATCCAGTGCTGTCATTACGTCCTTTGTGAATTTATACGGGCTTGCGGTGGAAACAATCACCATCGGCGTATTGTCGCCGCTCTCCGCCTTATATTTCTGATATGCCGCATAGGCAACTGCTGTGTGCGTATCCATCACATAGCCTGTTTTTTCGTAGAAATCCTTGATTGCCGCAAAGGTTTCCGCCTCTGTTGCATATTCGCCGCTGATTTTCTTTTCTGTTATCTCCGCATGGTAAACGCCGTCCCTGTTCAGGCTTTCCATTTCCGCCTTTGTCGCAGCCTGTCCGCCCATGTGTGCCAGCAGACGTTCCAGATTGCTGGAAATCAGAATATCCATGGAGGGAGAAGCCGTTACATGGAAGGCTCTGTTTTTGTTGTATTCCCCAGTGCGGAAGAAATCGTACAGCACCTTATTGTCATTGGATGCACAAACGAAATGCCCCACAGGCAGTCCCATCTTCATGGCATACCAGCCTGCAAGAATATCCCCGAAATTCCCTGTCGGTACAGTAAAATTCAGCGCCTCGCCGTTTTTGATTTCGCCCATGCGTACCGCCTGCAAATATGCCCAGAAATAATATACAATCTGCGGCACCAGTCTGCCGATGTTGATGGAGTTCGCCGAAGAAAATTGGAATCCCTTCGCCGCCAACTCCTGCTCCAGCGCCTTATCTGTAAAAATGCTCTTTACCGCAGACTGCGCATCATCAAAGTTCCCCTTAATGCCGACCACGCAGGTATTCGCACCCTCCTGCGTATTCATCTGCAGCTTCTGCACGGGGCTGACCCCATCCTCCGGGAAGAATACCATAATTCTTGTACCCTCCACGTTTGCAAAGCCCTCCAGTGCCGCCTTACCTGTATCGCCGCTTGTCGCAGTCAGAATCACAATCTCCTTATCCAGACCGTTCTTTTTCGCCGCGGTTTTCATCAGATAGGGCAGTATGGAAAGTGCCATATCCTTAAATGCCAGTGTTCTCCCGTGGAATAATTCCAAAAACAGTGCATCGCCCTTTTTCACAACAGGCACAATCTCAGGTGTATCGAATTTCTCATCATACGCCCCCCTGATGCACGCCTTCAGCTCCTCCTCCGTAAAGTCCAAAAACTTGCTGAGTCCCTCATACGCCAGCCCCTGATAGTTCAGCTTGCCCAGCTCCTCCAGAGATTTCTCCATTTTGGGAATCTCCTCCGGAATATACAGCCCCCCATCGGGACAAATCCCCCGCAGAATCGCCTCGGATGCTGTCGCCTTGATGCTTCTGTCTCTTGTACCGATATATGTCAATGCCATTTGTTCCACTCCTTCTTTTCTTTTATGTCTGCCTATGATAGTTCTATTTTACAGACGATTCCGCATTTGTCAACAGGAATCAAACAAATGTCTGTCTATTGTACACATTTTTATTCCCATTTCCAGCTGACAGCGTATTTATTCTTCAAGCGTCCCTTCTGCCGTTTTGCCCAGCCAAGCGGAAACCCGTCCACGCAAACCAGCGTCCAGCCATCCTTGCCTTCCGCCTCAACCGTTTCCCCCTTCAAATATCGAATCACCCGTTCATCCTCCAGAGAAAAATCCGCCGTATGCTTCACTTCTTCCCTACGCAGTCCCATTGCAAATGCCTGCGAAGGCTCAAACCGCCCCTTTTTCAGCGTTCCAAGCATCCATCCCGTCCGCAGTACGCGCAGCTTTTCCAGCTTCGGTGTCCCTTCCGGCAGAAGATACAGCCCCTCGCCGTAAATTTTATAAATTCCCTTCGGCTTCTCCTGCAAAACCTCCTTTGCAAAGTCCCCAAAGGCATCCATTTCCTTTGTCCATCCGCCGCTTTCCGCAGGAATCGCCTTGCCCTCTGCCGCCTCCTTCTTCCGCAGCAGTGCCAGAAAATGTCCCTCGCCCTTCAGCCTGTGCGGATAGAGTCTGGCGCAGTCCGTATACGGTGCAAGCCCTTCCGCAAAGCCGTTTTTCTTTGCAATCGGCATCAGCTCAAATTCGGGATGGCGTTCCAGAAAATTGCCAATGCTTTTTTCGTTTTCCTCCGGCGAAAAGGTACAGGTGGAATAAAGGAGCATCCCGCCTGCCTTGAGCATCGGTGCGCATGCCTCCAGAATCTTCGCCTGCTCACTGCGACAAAACGCAAGCATCTCCGCATCCCAGCTTTTCACCATATCCGGCTCCTTACGGAACATTCCCTCGCCGCTGCAAGGCGCATCCACCAGAATCTTATCAAAAAAATTCGGCAGCCGCTCCGCAATTCGCTCCGGCGTTTCGCTCATCACAATCGCATTGCGTATTCCCGCAAGCTCCACATTTTTCAGAAGCGTTTTCGCCCTGCCTGCACTGATGTCATTCGCAACCAGAAGTCCCGTTCCGCCCAGTCTTGCGCCAAGCTGCGTGGTTTTCCCTCCGGGTGCGGCACAAAGGTCAAGCACCCTGTCTCCTTCCCCCATCGGCAGCGTCGCCGCAGGGCTCATGGCGCTTGGCTCCTGCAAATAATACAGCCCTGCATGGTAATACGGATGCTTGGCAGGGCGTTCTGCCCCGTCATAATAAAATCCCGTTTCGCACCATGGCACAGACCTGAGAGAAAACACCCCCTTCGCCGCCATTTCTTCCGCAGAAATCTTCAGCGTGTTCACGCGCAGTCCGTAAAATCGCTCCTCGTCAAAAGAGGCGAGATATGCGTCATATTCCTCCCCCAGAAGTGCTTTCATTGTTTCGGTATATTTTAAAGGTAGCTTCATCGTTCTTCTCCTATCGTTTTTGTTTGATTTTATCATACCGAAGCCATGTCGGTTTTACAAGTAAAATTCATTTTTTCTCTTTACAAACCGCCTCGCTTCATACTAAGATAAGCAGTAAGAAACCCATGAAAGGAGTACAACACTATGGGAAAAGATATCTGGAAACCGGGGACTGTCATTTATCCCGTCCCTGCCGTTATGGTCTCCTGCGGCACAATGGAGCAGAAAAATATCATCACCGTAGCATGGACAGGCACTGTCAACAGCGACCCTGCCATGACCTACGTTTCCATCCGTCCGAGCCGCCATTCCTACAATATCATCAAGGAAACGGGCGAATTTGTCATCAATCTGGTTACGGAAAGACTAGCGTATGCCTGCGATTTCTGCGGCGTGCGCAGCGGCAGAGATTTGGATAAATTTGAAACCATGCACCTCACCGCAAAGAAGGGCGAAAAGGTCAATGCACCCATCATTTATGAAAGCCCTGTAAATATCGAATGTAAGGTAAAGGAAATTATCCCCCTCGGCACGCATGATATGTTCCTCGCGGAGGTTGTTTCCGTGCAGGTCAGCGATGAATATTTAGATGAAACAGGCAAGTTCCATTTCGACCGCGCAAAGCCTATCTGCTACTCGCATGGCGCGTATTACGGTCTGGGCAGAAAAATCGGTACCTTCGGCTATTCCGTCCGCAAAAAAGAGGAAACCAAACCCGTCAAAAAACCCGAAAAAAAGCCTGCAAAGGGCAAAACGAAAAAATCATCCGTAAAGAAAAAATCAAAGAAAAAATAACAGCAAAAAGGTCTCTTGGATATTTCGTCCAAGAGACCTTTTATTTATGCCGTTTCCTTGATTTCTGTTTTTTCTGTTTCTTCTGCTTTATCGGCATTTTCTGCTTCAACTTCTTCCGCTTCCGCCGTTTCTTCTGCTTCCTTTTCGGCTTCTGCCCCCAGAACCGCCTCCACCAGCTGTTCTACATTGCCTTCCTCCAGAGCAGTCTCCTCCACATCGGGAGCATCCGTCTCCGCAATGCCTGCCTCGGCATCCTTTCTGTCCTGCTCCTTCTGCAAAATATTTCTGCCGACCATAAATAACAGCACTGCAATCACCGCAGGGGGAATTGCCGTCAATACCATCCGCACCAGCCGCAGCTCCTCACTCCAGCGGAAGAACGGCAAAAATACGCCATAAATCATCGTATAAAGTGCCGCAAGCAGAATCAGCACGCCTGCCAGTGTTTTCTTTTCCTCAACGCGTTTCAGTGGGTCGCTCTTCAGGAACGCAACCACCGTATCCCAGCAATCCTGATCCTCAAATTCGCGGATTTCCTCAGGCAGCTTTGCAACATGGAAGGTATCGAAAAAGCAGTAGCACCAGATGACGGGCAGCAAAAACGCAAGGAATTTCCATCCAATCGTCAGCGTCAGCCCCGTAACCGCCGTAAAAAGCGCCATCACCATTGTCCCCTTCTTCATCATGCCGAAGTACATATAGCCACCGCCGGGCCAAAGGGCACAAAGAAATATCTGTATTTTTTTCCTGTCGATATTCACTTGCCTGCCTCCTTATAGAATCCGCCTCGGACAAAACGCAATATAATCCGCCGCAATCAGCGCGTAATCAATGCCTTCCCGTTTTCCTTCAAATGCCGTTTTATGGCTTGCCGCGCCATGCAGATGCCCATAAATCACCTTTTTGATGGGATATTCCCGAAATAACGCCGTAAATGCAGAATCCTCCTGCTTATCATTCATCGGCGGAAAGTGCATCATGAGTATGATTTTTTCCGCACCATCGCGCATGGCAGCATCCAGAGACAGCCTGAGCCGCACCTGCTCCCTTTCATAAATCTTTTTATCCTGCTCCGTAAACTGCACATCATTCGGGCAAAGCCAGCCCCTTGTGCCGCAGATATGCCAATCCGCATATCGATCAAAATTGTTTTTCAGAAACCGCATTCCGGGGTATCTCGCCTCTAATTTTGAGGAGGATTTCCACCAGTAATCATGGTTGCCGCCAAGCAGAATTTTTCTCCCCGGCAGGCTGTAAATCACATCCAAATCCGCCGCCGCTTCATCAATCCGCATCCCCCAGGAAAGGTCTCCCGGCAGAAGAACGGTATCTTCTTCGGTGATATGCTCCTTCCAGCTTGCGATGATTTTTTCACTATGATTCTTCCAGTTTTCCCCAAAAATATCCATGGGCTTATCCACGGAAAAGGCAAAATGCAGGTCTGCAATGGCAAAAAGTGCCATTTTCTCCCTTCCTTTCTTATATCCGATAAACCTCCACCAGCACATTCAGTCTTTCGTTGAATTCGCGCAGTTTATCAATATCGTTGCTGTTCCATACATCCGAAAATTCCTTATTGATGGCGCTCATATCCTCCAGACTCAGCATAAAATGCAGCTTCCGGATGTTATCCAGAATATTCGAGGTCATCTTTCTGCGGATTTCATTCAGCCGCTGTGCATTCGTGATTTCCTCGCGAATCGTAGACATTTCCTGATCCAGATGGAACGCCGCCTCCGCGCAGTTATGCAGTCTGTCCTGCAGCTCCTGCGGGATGTTGCCGCTGTATTTATACCGCAGGGAATGCTCCGCCGTTGCCCAGAAATTCATAGCGTTTGTGCGAATCTGAATTTCCGCGAAAACCTCCTTCGGCCCCAGCGCCGTGCTGAGCGGATAGCGGATGATGATGTGGTAGCTGCGGTAGCCGCTCGCCTTCGTATTTGTTATGTAATCCTTCTCCTGCACGATGGTCATATCCGTGCGGGAACGCACCATATCAACCACCTTTTGGATATCCTCCACGAACTGGCAGAGAATGCGAATGCCTGCGATATCCTCGATTTCCTCCTCGATATGCTCGGGTGCGATATGCTTTCTGCCTGCCTTATCCAGAATACTGGCAGGGGTTTTCAGCCTGCCCGTGACAGAATCGACAGGAGAATAAATGCCTAAATGTCGACATTCTTTATCCAGATTTTTGAACTTCAGCAGCAGCTCCTCCACCGCCTGCTCATAGGGATAAAGTAATTCTTTCCAATTTATAATTTCCAAAGGGGTTCCTCCTTCGACTAAATTGCCATATCTCTTCCATTTTATTGTACTACAAAATCCTGCGGCTATGCAACGGGAGATTCTTTGAAACTAGGCGAAAATATGCCAAAATTCAACAGCTGTCCGCAGGGTGTCCACTTTTGCGGACTTATGGACAGAGTGGACACCGAGTGGACACCTCTTTTCAGCCGTTTTTGCAGATGTGTCCACTCGGTTTTTCCACTGATTCTTCGCTCCGATTTCAGTATTTCGATTTCAGCGTTCCAGTAATCCCCTGACCTCTTTTTCCGTTCCTGCCGCCAGAGCCCTTCGCGCAAGCTCCGCAGTCTGCTTTGCGGCAAGCCCCCGCACCTGATAGCGCACCGCCGCAATTTCATTGGATACCATGCTAAATTCATCCAGACCCATGCCAAGAAGGAGCGGCACCGCTCTTGCATCTGCCGCAAATTCGCCGCACATCCCAACCTCCTTGCCCTCCTTATGCCCTGCCGCGATTACCTTCGCCACCGCACGCAGCACCGCAGGATGAAAGGGGCTATAAAGCTTGGTCAGCTTCTGGTTGCCGCGATCTGCCGCAAGGATATACTGTGTTAAATCATTCGTGCCGATGCTGAAAAAATCAGCCTCCTTCGCCAATTCCTCCGCTATAAAAGCCGCCGCCGGCGTTTCTACCATGATACCCGTGCTGATGCTTTCCCGAAACAGCAGCTTTCGCTCGCGCAGCTCCGCCTTACATTCCTCCAGAATGGTATTTGCCTTACGAAATTCCTCTACGGAAACAATCATGGGGTACATGATGCGGATATCCCCGAAGGCGGCGGCACGCAGGATCGCCTTCAGCTGTGTTTTGAACACATCGCGCATATCCAGACAGAAGCGAATGGCGCGCCACCCCAGAAACGGATTTTCTTCCTTTTCAAACTGATAATACGGCAGGTTTTTATCCCCACCGATATCCAAGGTGCGAATGGTAATCGGCTTTTTCAGCATTTCCGCCGCCTGCTTATAAATTTCAAACTGCTCCTGCTCTGTCGGGAAGCGACTGCTTTCCATATATAAAAACTCACTGCGGAACAGACCGATGCCCTCCGCGCCATGCTTTTTCGCCAGTTCAATATCTCTGAGACTGCCTGCATTGGCAAAAAGCGCGACCTGCCGCCCATCCGTTGTAGCAGCAGGCAGACGGTTCATCTCCTTCAGCTTCCGCTTCACCTCCTTTTCCGCCTGCTGCTTTTCCTGATACGCCGCCTGCGTTTTGGCATCGGGAGAAAAAATCAGCCGCCCCTCCTTTCCATCCAGAATGACTGCTTCGCCCTCCCGTACCTTTTTTAGAATCCCTTCCACCCCCAAAAGGGCAGGAATTTCCAGACTGCGCGCCAGAATAGCAACATGGCTGGTCGCGCCGCCCTTTTCCGTCACCATCCCTCGGATGTATCGAAAATCCATCTGAGCGGTATCGGAGGGATGGAGCTCCTCTGCAAAAAGAATGGCCTTCTCGGTGATATTCCGAAGGGAGGTCTCCGAGACCCCCTTGAGCGCCGCCATCATCCGCCGGCATACATCACGCACATCTGCCGCACGCTCGCGCAGATAGGCATCCTCCAGACTTTCCAGCATCCCGGAAAGCTCCTCCGTTTCCTCCTCCAATGCCCATTCCGCATTTTTCCCTGCGGCAATTTTTTCTTCCACGCCCTGCAAAAGCGTTGCATCCTCTGCCATATCCAGATGGGCGGCGAAAATAGCGTTTGTTCGCGCAAGCGGGCGCAGTGCCTCCCTCACCTGCTCCGCCGCACGCCGAAATGCCGCCTGCTCCTTCTCAGCTTCCGCCGCAGTGATTTCACGCCGCTCCGCCGCCAAATCCGGCTGCTTCAGCAAAACAGCCTTTCCGATGGCAATGCCGCCGCTCTGCTGCTCCGTTCTGATTTCTTCCATGCTTATCCCTCCAGACTTATCCCTCCAGAATCGCCAGAAAGGCTTCCAGTTTTTCCACAGAATGCTTATCCCCTTCGCCATCCGCAGAAAGCACAAGCTCACTGCCCTCCTTTGCCCCCAACGCAAGAAGCTGCAGGATGCTGTCTGCCGCGGCTTTTTTGCCGTTATGCTCCAAATAAACCTTGCAGGGCAATTCCTTCGCGAAGGCAACCAGCTCCGATGCCGGACGCGCATGCAGCCCCGTCCGATTTTTTAAAACCACTTTTCGTTCTATCATTTCTTTTCCCTCCCGAAAATCATTTTTCTTAGTTTCTCTGCTTTCCCAAAAAATATGAGCCATTCTCAAGGAATCGACTTTTTGAGAATCTTTTTCACATAAATTCTCTAGGAATTACTTGACATTCTTTTTTCCGCATGCTATGATAGGTGCATAAGTTAGCTAAGGCTAACTAATCTTTGAAAGGAGGTCATCCTCATGAGCGTTGTCATTGTAGGCGGACATGACAGAATGGTTCGTCAATACATGGATATCTGTAAAAAATTCAACTGTAAAGGAAAAGTATTTACACAGCTACCCGGCAATTTCAAGGGACAGATTGGTCAGGCGGATTTGATTATCCTTTTCACCAGCACTGTTTCCCACATCATGGTAAACGGCGCAGTACAGGAGGCAGAAAAAAACAATATTACCATTGAGCGCAGCCACAGCAGTTCTTCTTCTGCATTAAAGCGTATTTTGGGTCAATATTGTTGTGCCTGAGTTATATTTTTCACCAAAAGTTAGCAACAGCTAACTAATAAGGAGGTATTTCATGTCTGATTTTGAAAAAGACCTGTTATATTTTGCCTCCCCCGCCCTTTTGGGCAGAAAGCAGGCAAATCTGTTTTCCTTTTCGATCAACTGCCTGACAGACTATCGCAAGGAAATCGACAGATATAAAAAAGAGCTTGCCCCCCTGGGCATTTCCGTTGAATATCTTTACTGCAAAAAACAGCGGGTATATCTTCTTGTTTACCGCAAGGATATGATGCTGCATTATTTCAAGCAGCCCGCTGTAAAGGAATTCCTCATCAAGCAGGGATACCCCAAAACGCCGGATGAGGAAGCCTCCCTTTATGAAACCCTGTGCATCCTGCGCAAGCGTATCATTCAGGGCGCAGAATTTCCGCACGAGATCGGGTTCTTCTTCGGCTACCCCGCAGAGGACGTTTTCGCATTCATTCGCGAAAAAGGGCATAACTACAAGCTGGTTGGCGACTGGAAGGTTTACGGCGACGGCAAGGCCGCCCTGCATACATTCCGCAGCTATGCCAGATGCAGAAAAAGACTCTTGGAGCAAGCTTCCGCAGGTGCAGATATTGTGTCTCTTTTGACACCGGCACGCACCGGCGCAGCGATATAAAAAACACAATTACATCTCAAAAATTACATCTTAGGAGGCAAAACATTATGAAAAAAGCAGTTATCTATTGGAGCGGCACAGGCAACACAGCAGCAATGGCAAGTGCAATCGCAGCAGGTATGGGCGAAGGCACAGAGCTGTACTCCGTAGATCAGTTCACAGGCGATATTGCAGAATATGACAAAATCGCTTTCGGCTGCCCCGCAATGGGTGACGAAGTTCTGGAAGAAGGCGAATTTGATCCCTTCTTCTCCTCTATCGAAGGCAAGCTGGGCGGCAAAAAGGTTGCTCTGTTTGGTTCCTACGGCTGGGGCGACGGACAGTGGATGCGCAACTGGGCAGAAAGAACAACAAAAACAGGTGCGAACCTGTATGACGATGGTCTGATGGTAAACGGTTTCCCCGATGCTGATGCAAAAGTGCAGTGCACAGCATTCGGCGAAGGCTTCGGCGCATACTAATTCGTTAGATAGCATCTGACTCAGATGTTTCTATAAAAAAACTCCTCAAATAAACTCTCTTAAATTTAAACTCTATTATCTCTCTAAAAACGAAAACGAGTCCAAATGGGCTCGTTTTTGTTATGCTTTTTTCGGGATGCTCTCCCCTGCTCATGCTCCCACCCTCTTTAACTTCCCTGCTCTTCGCGCTTTGGGGCGGTGTACTGGATCGGTGGTGGTGTTCTTCCCTCTTGTTCCGCTGCGAAAGAGGTATAATGTTTTGGATGATTGGGATGGGGATTTATTCAGCCTCCCTGCGGCTGTCAGAGAGACTTTTGGGTTTGGATGACTGCGAAAGTCGGGTTGTGCCGCGAACGCCTGTCAGGGAGGAAATTACAGTGCGGACAGGACGCGCCTTTTCTGCAAAACGGACATATAAAATGCCCCTCACAGGAAGTTCCTGCAAGGGGCGGAGAGAGGATTCGATATTTATTTTTCTGTATGACAGTCACAGCTGTGGTCAGAATCACCGGGGTGATGCTTCTGGCAACGTGTGGAATAGGGGCAACCTACGCATGCACCTTTCTTTTTCTCTTTTCTGATGTAGAACAATGCTGCACCAATAATAATTACCACTAATAAACCAACGATAATATCTATCATACTTATGACTCCTTTTTATGCGAACTTATGCGCTCTTTGCGCTATTGCTCATGTTATTGCCAAGCGCATATTCCTTTGCAATACTCTTGTTTGCTTTCACAATCAGATGTGCAATGAATGCAGCGATCAGGATAACCACAATCAGGCCGGGGATGAAGCCATTGCCCAGAGAGCCGGTTGTGATCAGTGTACCAATCTGGTATACGAAGAATGCGATTGTGAAGCCTGTTGCAAACTGCAGACCAATGCCGCCGAACAGCCATTTTTTGCTCTTGATTTCAGAGTTCATCGCACCCATTGCCGCGAAGCAGGGAGGTGTATACAGGTTGAACATCAGATATGCCAGAGCAGCTACCTTTGTCAGACCCATAATGGTTGCAACCTGATTGCCGCCGCCTACCAGTGCCAATTCCTCTGTATCAATGAAGTTTGTTACACCATAGCAAACTGCCAGCGTACCAACTACGTTTTCCTTTGCGATAAAGCCTGTGATTGCTGCTGCTGCCAGCTGCCATGCGCCGAAGCCCAGAGGAATCAGCAGAACTGCGAAGGGAGAAGCGATAGAAGCCAGAATGGAGGTATGCTCCATGCCCTCTTCTACCAGCTGCAGCTGCCATGTGAAGGACTGCATAATCTGTACGACTGTGTTACATACCAGAATTACAGTACCGGCTTTTACGATATAAGCCTTACCACGAGAGCACATGGAATAGAATGCTCTTTTCAGGCTGGGGATTTTGTATTCGGGCAGCTCCATAATGAAGAAGGATTTTCTTACCTTATGACCTGCGATTTTGTTAATCAGCAGTGCGCCGACAAAAATCAGAATAATACCTACGAAGTACATCAGGGTACCAACCCAGGATGCGTCTGCGAAGAATGCACCTGCGAACAGCGCGATTACGGGCAGCTTTGCACCACAAGGCATGAAGGATGTCAGCATTGCTGTTACTCTGCGTTCTCTTTCGTTTCTGATGGTACGCGCCGCCATAACACCGGGGATTGCACAGCCGGTACCGATAACGAAGGAAATGACGGATTTACCGGACAGACCAACCTTTTTGAAGATGGGGTCCAGAACCATGGATACACGCGCCATGTAGCCGCAGTCCTCCAAGAGCGCCATCAGGAAATACATTACCATTACCAGAGGCAGGAAGCCGACAACGGCACCAACACC